>Ga0114950_10003346_pt1 | contig 12328 bp, 13 predicted proteins | sample N075metaG_FD_83503 | JGI IMG/M metagenome (GOLD analysis project Ga0114950, IMG submission 83503) | Deep subsurface microbial communities from Kermadec Trench to uncover new lineages of life (NeLLi) - N075 metaG | ecosystem: Environmental > Aquatic > Marine > Ocean trench > Sediment | place...
CCGGACTGGTTGTCGTTCTTTCTGTTCACGAGCTTCACCGACCGCGACGGTAAGATGCAGCTTGAATGCCTTGCACAATCCGGGTTCGACCCGCTGTCGCGAACCTGCCGTTTCATGCTCACCGAGGAAGCCCACCACATGTTCGTCGGTAAAAGCGGGGTCGAGCGAATTCTAGCTCGCACCTGCGAAGCGATGAACGCGGCCGACATTTCCGACCCGGGCGATGTGGGCGCTATTCGCGCGCGGGGCGTTATGGATCTGCCTTTGATTCAAAGGAAGATGAATTTCCACTTCTCGGTAACTCTCGACCTTTTTGGATCCGAAATTTCCACAAATGCCGCCAACGCTTTTACCGCGGGCGTCAAAGGTCGATTCCACGAAGTGGATATCACTGACGATCACCGGTTGCTGAATGACACCTACCCACTGTTGCAAAACGTAGACGGAAAACTCGTCGTTACGCAGGCACCCGCAATCAGCGCGATCAACGCACGGCTGGTCGACGACTACATTGCCGACTGTGAAAAAATCGTGGTTGCCTGGAACAAAACCATCGCCAAATCGAACATCGACTTTACCCTGTCGTTGCCTCACCGCGGCTTCAACCGCCAGATCGGCGGTTTTGCGGATCTACACATCACGCCCATTGGCAAAATCGTAAATGACGAACTCTGGGCGGCGGCCTCAATCGACTGCCTGCCTTCCCAGGAAGACCTGACGTACATTCTTTCGCTGATGAACGCTACCCTGACTCCGGGTGCTTATGCCTCCTGGATCGCACCGCCAAAAAACGGCGTGGGTGGCAAACCGGGAGATTTTGAGTACGTACGCATAACAAGCTGACCCTGGTGGGACTGATGTTGAATCGCCGCAATCTGCTCGCCTGGGGTGCGAGCCTCAGTGGCACACTCGCGCTGGCTCAACAGCGTCCTGTGGAGACAAGCATGCGCCAACGCATCGAGCGAGACATTCGGTCCTGGGACGAGATCGCCGACCACCGCACTGGTACCGAGGGCGCCTCCCGGACTTCCTCCTGGCTTGCGAGGGAAATAAACAATTGTGGTCTAGAACCCAGGATCGATTGGTTCGCATTCGAGCGACGGGTACTACATGAGTGCAGCGTTCGAACTGATCTCCACCATGCCGAAGGCGTGCCATTGTTTGATGGCGGTTATTATACGGATGTGCACGGTTTCAGTGGTGAACTGGGTGCGCTGGATTCCGATGCGACTATCGGGTTGACCGAATTCTCTCCGAGCCCTCGGGCTAACGCGTCCCTTGAAGCTGCTCGCAGAGATTCCGGATTTGCGGCCATCGTTGCCGTCGCACGCGGCGACACCGTCCGTCCCGGGTTGAGTTTGCTGAACGCGGACGCCTACCGGACGCCTTTTGGACCGCCGGTGTTGCAAGTCGCGACAGAACATCGTGATTGGTTACACGCTGCGCGCGACAACGCTACGCCAGTACAACTGAATGCTCACGTGACCCTTGAAACGACTCGGGCAAGCAACGTTCAGGTCAGAATTCCCGGGCGCGATTCATCGCTGGCGCCGCTCATCATCATGACGCCGCTCAGCGCATGGTGGACGTGTACGTCTGAACGCGCAGGCGGAATCACGATATGGCTCGAGTGCATCCGCTTTTTTGCCGCCAATCCGCCCGATCGCGATCTGATCTTTACCGCCAACACCGGCCATGAGCTCGGGCACGTCGGTCTCGATCACTATCTCAAGCAAAACCCCAGGTTGATTCACGAAGCGCATGCATGGATCCATCTCGGGGCCAATTTCGCCGCCCTGAACAGCAGGATTCGCTTTCAAGCCTCGAACGCCTTGCTCCAGTCCCAGGGTCTGCGGGCGTTCGAGAACCAGAACATCACCATTGCGGACCTGACGCCCCTCGATGAACGACCTTATGGCGAAGCGCGCAACATCTACGACGGCGACGGCCAGTACATTTCCCTGCTCGGTAGCAATAGTCTGTTTCATCATCCCGACGATCGCTGGCCCGAAGCCGTCGACCTCGAGCAAACGTTGCAGGTGACCAGGGCCATGCTCCAGCTGGCAGCACAACTCGCCCGTGCTTGAGATTCTATTTCACGACACCGACCTCATGGTGATCAACAAGCCTCCCAATGTTTCACTGCTCAGCGACCGAACCGGTGCGCCGAATCTCTGGGACGAGATCAAGAACTCAGCCGAAATCAGCAAACCGTATCTGGTGCACCGTCTGGACAAAGGCACCAGCGGGGTGTTGCTCATCGCGCTCAACCAGCGAACTCAAACTTCTCTGACCAGGGCGATCCAAAAACATCAGGTGGACAAATTCTACGTTGCGTGGGTAACCGGACGACTGGATCTCGCGGGATCCGGGCATATCGAACTGCCGCTGAAAAAAGGCAGGAAAAGCCGCTACCGGGTGGCCGGACCCAGATCAAACATCGTCTGCCGCGAACAACGCTGGCGCCTTGAACCACCGGCTGACAGCGGACATCCGAGCCACACGAAGTTGCGGCTGCTGAAGCACATTCCGAATCGTTCGCTCGTTTTACTCAAACCCACGACCGGTCGAACACACCAACTCCGGGTTCATCTTGCCTGGATCGGCCATCCCGTCATGGGGGACTCGCTCTATGGCAAACCCAGTTCAACCGCACAACACGCACCTCGCTTACAGCTTCATTGTCAAAAACTGGTTATCCCGGGTTGGGGGCGTTTTGTGGCCTTGCCTAAAGAAGGATGGCTGGGAATCCCTACAGGCAAATAACTAGGGTTAAACTGCCAGAATGATATCCAACAGTCCTAAAGTTCGCTATGTCTCGGCCTTTGTGCTGGTCTGGCTGTGTGTCTTCCACCAGTCCGTGCGCGCGCAAGATCCCGCACTCAATCTCGTTCTGGTCACGTTGGACGGTGTGCGCTGGCAGGAGATTTTTGCCGGGGTCGACCTGGACCTCATCGAGGACAATCGCTATTCCCACAATCCCGAACTGCTGAAGGCTACCTACTGGCGCGAGGACCGAGGCGAACGTCGCAGGCTACTTTTCCCCTTTTTCTGGTCGACTATCGCATCAGAGGGGGTACTGATCGGTGACCGAAACCAGGGAAGTTACATGGAAGTCACCAACTCCTGGTGGTTTTCCTATCCGGGTTACAACGAAATTCTGACCGGACGGGCGGATCCTGCAATCGACTCCAACGACCGCATCTGGAACGAGAACGTCACTTTCCTGGAAGTTCTCAATGGCATGCCGGGTTTCAACACCCGCGTGCAGGCTTTTGGCTCTTGGGATGTTTTCCCCTACATCATCAATTCCCAGCGCGCTCGACTACCGGTAAACGCTGGATTCACCGCGCCACCCCCGGCCGCGACCGAGCAGATCCGTTGGCTGAACAAAGTTGCAGCCGTTGCTCCTCGGCTGTGGACAACCGTTCGCCTCGATTTCATCACGCATGGATACGCACTGGAAGCACTCGACAATCGACAACCGAGGGTGATCTACATAGCGTACGGTGAAACCGATGATTTTGCCCACGATCAACACTACGACCGCTACATCGATGCCGCACATCGCACCGATCGGATGTTAAAAGACTTGTGGAACCACTTGCAGGCGAATCCCTTCTACAGAAATCGAACCATATTGATCATTACCACGGACCACGGCAGAGGTAACACACCCGAAGGCTGGCCGCATCACGCAAGCCCAGCCGCCATGGCAAAAGCCGAAAGGCAGGACGCCCCTGACGGAGTACCGGGATCCGACCAGATCTGGCTCGCCGCTGTCGGGCCGACGATTCACTCATATGGGCTCATTCAGGGCCACTGGAAACAATCACAGGTTGCGGCAACGGCACTCGCGAGCCTCGGGTTGGACCCGGAAAGGCTCATGCCGCAGGCGGCTCAAGTCATGAGCCAACTACTGCGTTAATCTGCATTAATCGGAGCAAACGGGTTTAGCGACGACGTAAACGGTTAGCAAGCCCTCGACCGAGTGCATAACCCGCAATCGTTGCACCGGGGTGACGGGTCACCGCGAAGGTCAACGCCGCAACACCCACGCCGGCTATCCACGACTGTAACTGTGGGCTTTCCGCAATGCCGGTGGTTGCCCGATTCACGGTGTGCTCGCAGTTGTTGGTAAACAGGTTATAACCTCTGGAGATATTGCGATCGGCCTCACGCAATGCCCGTGCACGTTGGTGTCGTTCCAGGCGCGTTGCGTACAGCTTTTTACCATCCCGAAATTCGGCCTCCGAGCAAATATGTTCGCCTCTAAACGGTGAGTTGTGGAGAATGCGACCATCTCGCAGTGCGATGCCTTTGTGCATCACAAATCCCTTACGGCGCGAGACGATGTCTCCAGGTAGATAACGGGCCATCCGGTCTTCCCTCTTAAACCATTGGTAGTTTTTCTTCTCTGCTGCAATGCATGATTCGTTCCAACATTTAACCCACTGATTATACTATGGTTTTTTTATTCTCACCCACGCGGAAAGCGGCTAAAAAAGCCAATTAGTGGCGTAAATTCCCTACTGGCTGGCCGCAAGCATATATTCGATGGCGGCTGCGAGGTCTTGCTCCGTACAGGCCGCGCACAGGCCCATGGGCGGCATTCCCGGAGGCATGCCTTCGATGGTGGACAACAAAAGCAGGTCGCTCCCCTTCGCGGAGCGCATCGACCAGGCGTCTTTGTCCCCAACCATGGGTGCGCCGGCAACGCCCGCTGCGTGGCAAGAGAAGCAGAACTTGTTGTAGATATCCTCGCCGATGGCCATCGTGTCTTGGGGCTGGGCGATGGTATCTCCCGTTTCACCGGCGTTACATCCGCTGAGCCACAACACCATCGCTACGATCCCAAACCCTCTCATAGTTGACATCCTCATCATCGATCGGTTGGCTCTCGTTCATCCACCAGCCGGTAATCATCGGCGTCCTGCCATGCAGGAAATGCGGCACGATAACGATCGAGGTATGCCCTGTCTAACTCAACCGTGAAAATTCCGGCCTGATCATCAGCCTGAATCAACACCTCGCCTTCCGGGTTGTAGGCTACCGTGCCACCGCGGTAGGTCACCGAGTTGCCATCCTCGCCGATTATGTTGACTCCCAGCGCATAGCTCAGGTTCTCAATCGCCCTGGCACGCAACAATGTGCTCCAGGCTTCAAGACGGGCCGCCGGCAAGTTAGCGACACACAGCAACACATCGTAGTCGTCACGATTTCGGAACCAGACGGGAAATCGCAAGTCATAACAAATCATTGGACATATTTTCCATCCTCCAACCGTCAAAACCAGCCGTTCATTTCCCGCATCGTAGTGATCGTGCTCACCCGCCATGCGAAACCGATGACGCTTGTCGTATATACCAAGTTCGCCGCAGGGTGTTGCCCATAAAAACCGGTTGTAGTGCAGGCCATCCTCTTTGATCACCACACTCCCGCAAACCACCTTGTTCAGCGTCACGGCCGCAGCTTTGAGCCACTCGACCGTCGGGCCGTTCATGGGCTGGGCAACGTCAATGGACTTCATGGTGAACCCGGTGCTGAACATCTCCGGAAGCACCACGATGTCTGCCGACTCCGGGAGCTCCGTGAACCAGCGATCAAACATCGCCATGTTGGCCGCGGGGTCGTGCCAATGGGTAGGGGTCTGAATAAGGCTCAGCGTCAGAGGCTGCATAAAATTTCGGCGCCGCGTTGCAGGGTCTCATCGTCTTTACAGAAGCAGAAACGAAGAACGGTGTGACCCGGGTCGTTTTCATAAAAAACGGATACGGGAATGGATGCCAGCTTAGCCTCCCGGGTCAGGCGAACGGCCAGGACAGTGTCGAGCTCGTTCGAATAGTGACCATAATCGAGCAACTGGAAGTAGGTACCGGCGCTCGGCACCGGGTCGAAAGCCGAATCCTCGAGCAGTCCACAAAACAAATCTCGTTTTGCCTGGTAAAACCCCGGCAAATTCAGGTGATGTTCCGGGTGGGCTGAAAGAAAGTCCGCGAGACCCAGCTGAATCGGAGTGTTCGATGTGAACGTGACGTACTGATGGATGCGTCGAAATTCCGTGGACAGTGGTTCTGGTGCCACACAATAACCAATCTTCCAACCGGTAGTGTGATAGGTCTTTCCCAGGGAAGACACGACAAAGCTGCGGGCAAAAAGATCCGGGTAAAGACACAGACTTTCGTGCGTACGGTTGTCATACACCATGTGTTCGTATACTTCATCCGCCAGCAGGTATATGTCGCGTTCACGAATGACGCTCCGCAAAGCATCGATGTCGCTCGCGTCCCAGACCGCACCCGTCGGGTTGTGCGGAGTATTGCTGATGATCAGTCGGGTACGCTCGTTGATGGTATCGGCCACCCGGTCCCAATCGATCCGATAGGCGGGTGGATGCATGGGTATATGGCGGGTGATTCCACCCTGCAGGGTGATCGCCGGTTGGTAACTGTCGTACGCCGGGTCGAAAACGATGACTTCATCGTCTGGACGAACGACAGCGGCGATTGCACAGAACAACGCTTCGGTGGCACCCGAAGTGATGGTGATCTCCGTGTCCGGATTTGCGACGCATCCATAGAGGTCGCTGACCTTCCTGGCAAGCGCCTCGCGCAGGCTCAAAGTCCCCATCATCGGTGCATATTGATTGTGGCCGTGGGTCAAATAGTGCTGCACTCGTTCGAGCAACGCTTGCGGGCCATCGAAATCCGGAAAGCCCTGGGACAAATTGAGCGCACCCTCCTCCCGCGCGAGTTCCGACATGACCGTGAAAATTGTCGTACCCACATCGGGCAGTTTGCTCACTAGCCTGGCTGGGAAGGTTCTGGTCATCATCAGGGGGTCTTTTCTTCCGCGGTCGCCCATTGTGCCAGTCCTGGTGAAAATTCCAATATCAACATATTTTGATATTGATTGGCAGACCTGATAACCTCGCCCACCCGTTTGAGAACTGACGGCACAAACCATTGGCCGAACCGGCAACATTGACCCCATCGCGCGACAGCCGCGATGACCTGGTGGCTATCACAAAGGCGGTTGGAGATCGCCTGCGGGCCAACATCCTGCGGGCGCTGAAGGAAGATTCATTCGGCGTGTTGGAGCTGTGCCAGATATTCGCAACCCCGCAACCGGCGCTCAGCCATCACCTGAAGGTGCTGCATCAGGCAGGCCTCGTCACCCGGCGCCGTGAAGGCAACAGCATCTTCTACCGACGCTGCGTAGACCCTGAAGATCAACTGCGGACAGCTTTGTTTGCGGCCTGCGACGATCTGGAGTTGGAAGGCGCGATGAACAAACGGCTGCGCGAGGTTCACGAGCAACGCCGATTGCGCAGCGAAGAATTTTTCGCCACCTTCGCGGATAAGTTCCGTGACAAACAAGCGCTGATCAGCGATGCCCACGTCTACGCACCCACAGTCATGGATCTAATCCGTCACCACGATATCGACACCACAACGGCGCTCGATATCGGACCGGGTGACGGGGAATTGTTACATTTGTTGGCGGAGACTTTTACCCGGGTAGTCGGAATCGACAGTTCCAAAGCGATGCTGCAACGAACCACCCAACGAGTTCAAAGCTTGAACAATGTCCTGCTGCTGGAAAAGGAATTCACTGCCCTGCCTCGCCTGCGTAAATATCAATGTGTCGTTGCAGCGATGGTCGTCCACCATATGGCCGCTCCTCAACTATTCTTTCATCAGGCATTTCGAATCATCAAAACAGGAGGTCTTCTGGTGATCGTAGAACTCTGCCGTCACAACCACACCTGGGCGGAGGAAGCCTGCGGTGATCTATGGCTCGGATTCGAACCTTCCGAACTCACCGATTGGGCCGTACACGCCGGGTTCGATACCGGCGAACCCCAGTACCTCGCCCAGAAAAACGGTTTTCGCATTCAGATTCACGGTTTCGTCCCTCGCAACCCTTAAGGAACAATCATGTCCGATTACAAAGTCGCCGATCTCACGCTTGCCGATTTCGGCCGCAAAGAAATAACGCTCGCCCAGGCGGAGATGCCTGCCTTAATGTCGTTGCGGCGTAAATACGCGAACGAACTCCCCCTGAAAGGGGCGAAGATTATCGGCTGCATCCACATGACCATTCAAACGGCCGTGCTCATCGAGACCCTGATAGAACTCGGCGCCGAGGTGCGCTGGTCTTCCTGCAACATCTTTTCGACCCAGAATCACGCTGCTGCCGCAGTAGCGGTGGCCGGCGTTCCCGTCTTCGCCTGGAAAAATGAAACAGAAGACGAATACCTGTGGTGCCTCGAACAAACAATTCTGCAAGACGGAAAACCCTGGGATGCCAACCTCCTGCTGGATGACGGCGGAGACCTGACCCAAATGATTCATGACAAGTATCCGGACATGTTGAAAATCATTCACGGCATCAGCGAGGAAACCACCACCGGTGTACACCGTCTCTACGAGATGATGGAGAACGACGAGCTGAAAATTCCCGCGATCAACGTGAACGATTCAGTGACCAAATCGAAGAACGACAATCGCTACGGGTGTCGGCACAGCCTCAACGACGCAATCAAACGGGGCACCGACATGCTCATGGCCGGAAAACGTGCGCTGGTGATCGGTTACGGGGATGTCGGTAAGGGTTCCGCACAAAGCCTGCGTCAGGAAGGCATGATCGTGCGCATCGTGGAAATCGACCCCATCTGCGCTATGCAGGCATGTATGGATGGATATGAGGTCGTCTCGCCGTACAACGGAGGAAACAACACAGGCTTGGTCGAAGACATCAACACGATGCTTTTAAAAGATACCGACTTGCTGGTTTCCTGTACGGGGAACACCAACGTCTGCGACAGCAGCATGTTACAGACCCTCAAGCGAGGCGCCGTCGTCTGCAACATCGGCCACTTCGACAACGAAATCGACACCACTTATATGCGTGAAAACTGGCGTTGGGACAAGGTCAAGGATCAAGTACACCAGATCTTCCGCAGCGACGATCTGTCCGACTATCTCATTCTGCTATCGGAAGGCAGGCTGGTAAACCTCGGCAACGCAATGGGACATCCATCTCGAATCATGGACGGATCGTTTGCCAACCAGGTGCTCGCTCAGATCCATCTGTTCGACCAGCGCTGGGCAGACCAACCAGAAAACCAGCGAGCGCCTATTACCGTCGAGATCCTGCCAAAGAAACTCGACGAAGAAGTGGCGCTGCTGATGGTGCAAGGCTTCGGCGGCACCGTGACCACACTGACCCCTGCCCAGGCCGACTACATCGGGGTGGAGGCCACCGGGCCATACAAACCAGATTCGTACAAATATTAGCTTAGCCACGTTAACCGACAAAGGCGGTGAGTGGGTGTCAACGCGGTAGTTCGCGCTACTCGTTGACACACCGGACAGATCCACACCCGACGTGCCTATACCCGCGAACCTCGATTGATTATCGACGTGAACACTGTATAAATCACCCGTAGAAGTTTGTTTTAAGCGCGGTGGTCGAACGATTTCCATAATATCGTGATCTCGAGGATCTACCGCCAGACCCATCGGCCACCTTTCGTCGATGCCAACTTGGAGGTTGAAGATGACTACCCCGTTCTGGTGTCTGCTGGTTATTCTGCTCATTCCCTACGTGCTTGCCGGAGTAGCCGGTTATTTCAAAGCCAAACAACTTGGTACGCTGGACAACAACAATCCGCGCCAGCAATCGGCGGCGTTGACCGGTGCCGGCGCACGAGTTGTCGCAGCACAGCAAAATGCCTGGGAGGCCGCGGCGATATTCACGGCTGCGGTGTTGGTTGCGCACTTCGCGGGTGCCGATGCCCAGATGTCCGCAACGCTCGCGATGGCGTTTGTCGCCTTCCGGATACTGCACGCACTCGCCTACGTTGCCGACTGGGCGACGCTCCGGTCGTTGCTCTTCCTTGGCGCACTGGGCTCGGCCGTCTGGCTGTTTATCCTGGCGGGTTGACCACGCCGATACTCCTGATGAGTGTTTTAGGTCAGTACTTACCACCGAGCTTCGAGTGGTCCCAACTGACGTAGCGTTCGGGGTGGAATTTCAGGATAACGCGCTTCTCTGCCGTCTTTGCGACCGCACTCAGAAGCGCCTCAATCTGTGCGGCATCTACCTCCTGGCCTTTGCTGTTGATCTTGACCAGCGCATCACATACCGCATCAAAATCATCGATGATTTCCACCGTCGCATAAACCATCACACTTTTGAGCTGCGCGTATTCTTCACCACTTTCAACCAGTAATGTGGCCTTCGGATCGCGGCGAAAATTCAATACCTTCTGGCTCTTACGAAACGTGGAGCAGTAAAGACATCCCGCATCGTCAGCATAGAACCACATGGGCATCGCATGAGGATAGCCATCGACCCCATTGGATATGATGATGAGCGTCTTCTGCTCAATCATGTATGCACTGATTTCTTCTTCGGTGAGTTGAATTAGTTCTCGTCGCGACGCCATGATTTTCCTTTGAAGTTGGTCTATGACTATTTTCGATTTTCCACGACCCTGCACGCGTCTACAATACCCCGCCGGAGGCTGGAGGCATCATGGAGCAGCAATCACTACAGGATCTGATCGAGCTACTCGACATCGAGGAAATCGAAAAGAACCACTATCGCGGCAGGAGCCCGAGCGAAGGGTGGCAGAGAGTTTATGGCGGTCAGGTCATCGGCCAGGCTCTGGTCGCCGCGTCGAGAACGGTACCCGACGATCGACACGCTCACTCGTTGCACGGCTACTTTCTTCGCCCTGGCGACACCACGATACCTATCCTGTTCACCGTGGATCGAATTCGTGACGGACGCAGCTTCACCACTCGCCGGGTGGTCGCCATCCAACATGGCAAAGCGATATTCAACATGTCCATTTCCTTTCAAGTGGACGAGGATGGGCTGTCGCACCAGTTTCCGATGCCCGAGGCACCCGACCCTGAGTCGCTCCTGGACGAACGTGAGTTACGCGCTCAGTGCTTGGATAAACTGCCGAAGGAATACGCCGAATCCTTTGCAAGAGAACGACCCATCGACATCCGCCCGGTCAACCCTCAGGACATTTTCAATCCGAAAAAAGTCGCGCCTCGGCAAATGTGCTGGATGAAATCAAGGGACGCGCTGCCGGACGACCGGCGATTGCATCAATGCGTGTTGGCATACCTGTCAGACTGGTCGCTGCTCGATACCGCGATGCTCCCCCACGCGGTGAGTTTCACGCAAACCAACATGCAGGTGGCAAGCATCGATCACGCCATGTGGTTTCATCGCCAGTTCCGGGCGGATGAATGGCTGTTGTACGTTCAGGACAGCCCCAACGCAACCGGCGCCCGAGGGCTCAACCGGGGACTCATCTACACACGCGATGGCGTGCTGGTCGCCTCTGCTGCTCAGGAGGGGCTCATTCGTGTTCACGATGATCCACCCGGGAGCGAGACTTAACGAAAGCCAAACGGCTTATCCCCACCCAGATCCTTATAACGTTCAAACAGCCGAGTCTGGCGCGACTGCATCGGCACCCAGGTGCCATCGACCATGACGCGTTCGGCCCAGGTGGTTATCTCGAGGGGATCGCCAGACCAGATTACTATGTCGGCTCTGTTACCGACCGCTAACGTTCCAACGTTGCCCAAGCCGAATACCTCGGCTGGATTACGGGTAACAGCGGCTAATGCCGTGATCCACGGAAGGCCGTTGGCCACCGCGTTGCCTGCTTGCTGGCGCAACAGGTGAACGTTGTGCGTTTGCTGGGAGCTGATGAGCACTCGAACCCCGGCGCGGTGCAGAAGCGCCGCGTTGTCGAGACGTGCACCGAGCCGATCGTAGGAACGGGGAAGGTTGCCGAGAGGGTCCACGATCACCGGAACGTCGCGCTCCGCCAGGAGATCCGCAACCTGCCAGGCTTCGGTACCGCCGCGTATCATGAGGGAAATGCCCAGATCTTCGGCAAGATTCACGACCTGGCCGATCTCGTTGGCTCGATGCACTTCCATGACCAGAGGTACATCGGCGCCTCGAAATCGCTTGAGCGCCTCCATGTCCTGGTGTCGGTAGTCATGTTCGCCAGGACGATAACGCGCAGGACTGTAGCGGCGCGCTGCACGAAACGCTCTGCCCAGCCTTTGTAGAACGGTGCTGCGGCTGCCGCCAACAAATGCCGCGGTGCCCGCGCCGACATTACCAAAGAGGGCTATCTCACGGTGAGTCAAGCTTCCGGTAGCGAGATCGACGGCACCCCCCCCACCCGGCCAGCGGATCATTGCCGGAACTAGGGGCGACTATCGCACGGGTGATGCCTTCCATGACGTTCACCGGAAACAGGGTCGAATTTGAATTGATC
>Ga0114950_10003347_pt1 | contig 12328 bp, 11 predicted proteins | sample N075metaG_FD_83503 | JGI IMG/M metagenome (GOLD analysis project Ga0114950, IMG submission 83503) | Deep subsurface microbial communities from Kermadec Trench to uncover new lineages of life (NeLLi) - N075 metaG | ecosystem: Environmental > Aquatic > Marine > Ocean trench > Sediment | place...
CCTGGTAATACTCCGGATGTCCCCTGGCCACATCTGATCGTGTCAGGATGACCTCGGCACCCATCGCCCGAAGATTGAATATCTTTTCCTGGCTCATCTTGTCCGGCAATACGAGGATCAGGGGATAACCTTTTTGCTGTGCGACGAGTGCCAACCCAAGGCCGGTATTGCCCGCAGTCGCTTCAACAATCGTGTCACCGGGTTTGATATCGCCACGTTTTTCGGCCTCCTCGATCATCGAGATCCCGATGCGATCCTTGATCGAGCCACCCGGGTTCGCTAGTTCGAGCTTAAGGAAAAGACGGCACGGACCCGTATCGATGTGCGTGACCTCAAGCATCGGCGTGCGGCCGACCATTTCCAGAATATTTGAGAAAACTTGCATAGGCATCGGGGTTATTATTCAAATTTGCGGCCATAGTACGCGAAGGACCTGCGCCTTTGAACGAGTTCTTGAAAATTGCTGCTGCGCTGGCCGACGGAACCGAGCAGCTCCGTGGCGTCAGCGACAGTCCGCGGCTGGATGCGGAATTGCTGCTCGCCCAGGCGCTCGACGTGCCGCGAAGTTACCTCTTTGCTCATCCCGAGGATGCGCTCGATCGGGCCGCACTCGAGCGCTTTTGCTCAAGCCTGGATCGGCGATCGGATGACCTGCCGCTTGCCTACATAAGCGGCGAAAAGGAATTCTGGTCCATGACGCTGATCGTCAGCCCGGATACGCTGGTACCCCGCCCTGAAACCGAGTTGCTGGTTGACCAGGCCCTGCAGCATATACCGAAAAACGAAAATTTCTCAATACTCGATCTCGGCACCGGCTGCGGCGCAATTGCACTGGCGATCGCTAAAGAACGTCCTCACTGCGACATCACGGCCACCGATGTCAGCGATGCAGCACTCGCCGTGGCCAGGGAGAATGCAAATCGACTTGCGTTAGCCAATGTTGAATTCCTGTGCGGTGACTGGACCGCCCCAGTGGCCGGAAAGACGTTTGATATCATCGCAAGCAATCCGCCCTATGTGCCGGAGGCTGATCCAGATCTCGAACGTCTGAAGCATGAGCCTCAAATGGCGCTTCTGTCAGGCAAAGACGGCCTCGATGCAATTCGCAGAATTTCCGCCGAGGCACAATCGGTCTTAAGGCCTGGCGGGACGTTGCTCATTGAGCACGGTGACAACCAGGCCGAGGAGATCGCCCGGATATTATCGGCAGATGGCTGGGGTGAGATCAGCCAGGTGAATGATCTGGCTGGCAAGCCCAGGGTGACGATCGCGACAGGGTAATCGATAGAAATCGCCCGCTGGGGCGGGCTCCTACATCTTTTTGTATAATATTCGCGGCTAAAGCCGCTCCTACAAACTTTCCTTTATGCAATGAGACAGCCTGTGATTACCATAATGACTAACCACGGCGACATCGTCGTCGAACTCCTTGAAGAAGCCGCACCCATCTCCTGCGAGAATTTTCTTCAGTATGTTGCGGATGGATTTTTCGCGGAAACCATATTCCACCGCGTCATTCCGAACTTCATGATCCAGGGTGGCGGCATGAATGCCGACTTGTCGCACAAGCAAACGCGTGCACCAATCAAGAATGAAGCGGCGAATGGTGAGAAGAACCTTCGCGGCACGCTAGCCATGGCCAGAACCGGTACTGTGGACAGCGCAACCTCACAGTTCTTCTTCAATCTGCGGGACAACGCGTTTCTGGATCATAGCGGACAGGACTACGGGTACGCTGTGTTTGCAAAAGTGACGGACGGAATGGATGTTATCGACAAGATAGCTGCAGTGCCGACCGGCAACTCCGGTGGTCACCAGGACGTACCGACCGAACCGGTTACCATTATTGAAGTACGTACTGACGGCTAGTTTTCCTTTGTCAAACAACGATCACAAGACCGGACGTTCGGCGCGGCATATAGCGCTGCCGCAAGTCGGGCGACAAGGCCAGGCAAAAATAGAGTCAGCAACCGTACTCATCATCGGTCTTGGCGGTATCGGTTGCGCGTCAGCCAGTTACCTCGCGAGCAGCGGCGTGGGTCAATTGTTGCTGTGTGACTTTGATACGGTCGATGCAACCAACCTTGGCAGGCAGACCCTGTACGGCCCGGATGACATCGGCCAGCTCAAGGTACATCGTGCGGCATCTCGTCTCGCAGCAATGAACCCGGATGTTCGGCTCACTGAAATCCCCGAGCGCCTGAGTGACGGCGCGTTACAAGAAGCAGTTCGACAGACCGATGTTGTCCTGGATGGATGTGACAACTTTGCGACGCGTTTTCAAGTTAGCGATGCCTGTGTAACAGGCAGTCGACCCCTGGTGTCAGGATCAGCGATTCGGTTTGAGGGTCAACTTGCCGTTTTTGGCCCGGACTATACGAAGTCACCCTGTTATCGCTGCCTATATAAGGAGTCGGATGAATCGCTCGACGACTGCGCCGGCAACGGCGTGCTCGCGCCTGTTCCTGGCGTAATCGGCACGATGATGGCGGTCGAAGCCTTGAAGATAATCGCCGACGTGCCGGTAGAGTCCGGCAATCTCAGTCTTTACGACGCCATCGCCTCCGAATGGAGCAAAGTCGGCATTAGAAAAAGAAAAAACTGCCCGGGTTGTTCTTCGAAAACCCACTGCCCTGACCCGTGAACAACGCTGGCATCCACTGCATCACGCAGCCGCAACCGGTTTAGATCAAGGACGGGATGATTATGTGCGACAGACTGGTGGCAGCCACTTGTCGACCAGTGTGGCATCGCCCGAACATGCCCAGGATACACTGCCAGAATTATCAAATGGCGTAATTGTCATGACTGCATTGAGTATCTTGATATTGACATCTTTACCCAAAGTCACCTGGATAAGGCCGGCACCGGTTATTTCTACCTGAACAACATATTTTCCGGTGATCGTTGCGGCTGCCGCGAGACCGGCCGTTGCATTGTCGCCCGGATACACACCCTGGTCCTGGTAATACTCGGCAACCGCCACCTTTGCACCCGCTGCAAGATTGATTCCGTGCGCAACCTGGGCGCGTATGGCGTAATCCAGGTATGCCGGGATCGCGATCGCAGCAAGGATGCCGATAATGGCTACCACGATCATCAGTTCGATCAGCGTGAAACCCCGCTGAATGCTTTTCATTTCTGACCTCCGATACTCCGTGCGCCCCGGACCTACCCAAAACTGAAGCGATAGTCGTGCCAACACTGCAGATTTTTTTGCAAGACCCTGCTTTTAAAAGACAAAAAAATACTCAGCCAGCGACAGATAGCTGTTCTGATATTCGCTTGGACAGTTGACTCGCCGATTCTGGTCACAAACGGACGGATTTTGTCAGCTCCGTCGCTGCGCTGCGTCACGCCTCCCTGTGACTACTCACGCAAGGCCGGGCCTGGCCTTCACTTGCCGAACTTTTCACCGAAGAAATCACCCTCGTTCCAGGCCGGCTTTTCGTCGGCATCTGCGATTGCGTGGCCGATGCGCACATTGGCCCGTGCAAATCGCAGCGCAGAATCCCAGTCGATCGGACGACTGAGATCGTCACTCGGTTGGTGGTAATGGGTTTTCAGATGCTGGTTGAACAGTTCGCCACCGTTAATTTCCGGATCTGTTGATGTGAATCCCGGGACGAGGAATACTGACGGAATACCTTTCTTCACAAATGAGTACTGGTCGCTGCGAATGAACAGCACTTCTTCCGGAATCGGATCCGGCGCCAGCACAAACTCTTCTTCCACAACGACCTCGCCGATGATTCGTTCCAGTGACGAGTGTTCCGAACCAAATGCAATAAGGTCGGCAAGCGGGTACAACAACAAAGGCATGTCCAGGTTCACGTTGGCAACGAGTGAATCACCCGGCACCGTCGGGTAATGCGCGAAGTAGTCCGATCCGACGAGACCCCGCTCTTCCCCCGTCAAAGCAATGAACATGATCGAACGGCGCGGCGGCTCCGGCATTGCCGCAAACGCCCGCGCGGTTTCGATCAACAGCGACGTACCCATCGCGTTGTCATACATGCCGTTATATATAGTGTCGCCGTTGACTGGCGCACCGATTCCGACATGGTCGAGATGCGCGGTGAAAACGACGTACTCGTCCGCCAGTTCCGGGTCGCTGCCGCGGAGGATACCGATGATATTAGGACTCGTAATCGATTCGTGGTCGGTCTTGCGGGCGAGAGTTATCTCGGTACCTAACGGCGTCGACAAGGGCGTGCCGGCATCCGCGGCATCGAGCGCCTGCTCGAATGAAATCGGTGCACGTGAGAAAAGCTCATGCGCGGGCGGTACGTTCAGCATCGCGCCACCCTGCAACTCGGGGAAGTAATTTGCAGCTTCGCCGGACAGGTTTACCCAGGACATGCCCGGACGTATGCCGGCATTTTCCGAGATGCGCTTCCAGGTATAGCGCCGTTGATCCGTCCTCGAACGGAGACCAATCGAGCCGACGGCACCTCGCGCCACTGCCTCCTCCGCCTTGGTCAGCCGCGACGAATAAAATGCACGCTCGTTGTGTGGAAAACTGTCGGGCGCACCGCCGAACGCAGCGATTATCTTGCCCTCGACATCGATCCCATCATAGTCAGAGTAATTCAAGTCGGGTGCGTGGATGCCAAAACCGACGAACACAACCTCGGCCGTGATATTCGTATCCGCGCGCACCGTGTCCCCGCCCATGACAAAATCTTCCTTCCAGCGTTGCGCTTTCTCGATGTCGTCCTGGTGGAAAATGAATCTTGCGGAATCGACATCGATGCGTCGCGCGAGCATCGGTACCTGCTGGTACCAGCCATCATCACCACCGGATTCGAGGCCGATTTCCTCGAACTGTCCGGCGACATAGGCTGCCGCTTCATCGTATTCCGGCGTGCCGGTCATACGCCCCATGAGCGCATCATCGGCAAGGTACATAAGGTGAGCCTCGATGCCGTCACGATCGATCACGGCCAGACCCTGTTCAAGCGAACTGGGCGCCGGCTCAGCGGCGACAGTTGCACTTTCCAGAACCTCTTCTTCCGTTGCTTCCTGCGAACAGGCCGCAAGCACAGACGCCAGAAGAAGCAGGACGTAATGTCGGTATTTATTATTCAATTTGGCCACCGCTTGGGAAAATTTGGCAGGCATCATACCAGCATGAAATGCGCTTAGAGTTCCTTGTGGCTCATTCGTTCCGCAATGTGATCCGCCTGACGAATCGCCAGGGCCACGATGGTTAGCGTCGGATTGGCTGCCGCGCTGCTGGCAAAAACGCTGCCGTCGGATACGAACAGGTTTGCAATATCGTGGCACTGTCCCCAGCGGTTAGTCACGCCGTCCGCCGGCTCAGCGCTCATGCGGGCGACACCCATGTTGTGACATCCGCCGCCACCAGCCATTGTCGACGTCACGGCCCGCGCACCCAATGATTCCAGTAGCTGCTTGCTCATCTTCGCCGCATGCATATGCATCGCTATCGAATTCGGGTGGAAATTGTAGGTCAGGATCGGCACTGGCAGACCATACTGATCGCGCTCAGTCTCGTGAAATGTAATCCGATTCGATGCCTGCGGCGGGTCCTCTCCGCTCACCCAGGTGCTGGCAAGATTCGTGTAATTTTCCAGGTAGTCGGCAGCCGATTCGCCCCAGCCACCAACCGATTGAGCCATGCCAAGTGGATCACCGCTTGACGTTTCAATCAGGTAGCCGCCCACGAATCCGCGCTCGGGCCTGTGATACTGCTCATCGAAAATAAGCCCTGACTGCCGCGTCCCTCGATGGAAATTCACCGCACCGGGCATGATCGCCGTCGTGGATTTGGTCATGTGCCGCATGTAGTTGCGGCCCAGGTGGCCTGACGAGTTGCCCAGTCCATCCGGAAACATGCTGGAGGCCGAGTTATGCAGGAGACGGGTCGTCTCAACGACGTTGCCTGCGACACATATCGCCCGCGCTTTCTGTTCGTGCAGCACACCGTTCAAATCGGCGTAAACGACGCCGGTCACTTTGCCGGACTCATCATGGTTGATTTTCACGACCATCGACTGCGTGCGTAACTCAAAGTGACCGGTCGCCTCGGCTTTCGGTATCTCAGAATAGAGCGTCGACCATTTCGCACCGATGGCACATCCTGACCAACAGAAGCCGATTTGCCGGCAACCCGGGCGGCCATCTCTTGCAGCAGGATTGATTGCCGCCCGGGTGCTGGTGATTTCCTTGTACCCGATTTTCTTGCCGCCGGCCTTGAGCACCTTGAACTCGTTGGTCTCGGCAGACGGTGGTATGCCGTGGGTGCCGGACACACCCATCCTGTCTTCGGCCATGTCGTAATACGGTGCGAGTTCGTCGAGCGTGATCGGCCAGTCGATCGCGGTCGTATCATCGAGCTTGCCGTAGGTGGTCAATGGTTTGAATTCATGCTCCTGAAATCTCGGCGTTATCCCGGACCAGCGCACGGTCGTACCGCCCACAGTCTTGCAAAGCCAGGTGGGTACGCCCAGTCGCTTGTCCAGCCAGCCCATCCTTTCGTTCATAATGCCCGGATTATTCACGATGTCGGAAAGCGCCAGCCGCGATCCCGCTTCGAGGCAGACAACATCAATGCCCTTCTGTGCGAGCTCATTGGAAACTGTGCCACCTCCGGCGCCGGAACCGATGACCACAACGACTGAGGAATCGCTCAATTCGTAGCCGATCGCCATCACGCGTCCCCCGGCAGCCAGTCGATGTCATCGAAACCCCGATCGACGTAACCACCGTGTTCGACGGATGAGCCCGGATAACCGATGTGCTCCCAAACCTTCGGGTGGGTGTAGAAGCGGACTCTTACACTACCCAGGATTGCGCCAAAAAAGGCCTCATTCTCCACTGCTTGCATCGCGGCAATCTGGTCACCTGCACTGGCGGAAACCCAGTCGCCAGCTTGCGCGGTATTCAGCGCAGTCACCGCTACCTTCAGCGTGTCTGTCATCGATGCATCGTTCGCAACATCCGACAGGATGCTATCGATGACTTCTGCGTAGACTTCATCTGCAACGCCATCATGCGGAAACAGCAGCCGTGCCATTCGGGCAAGTTCACCCGCTTTCCCAGTGGACGATTGCGCCCATGCGGAACCGGCACGAAGCAATGCAGCACCCATGCCACTTGCCAGCAGTCCCGAATGAGCCATTACAGCGACAAGAAAGCGGCGCCTGGAAGTTTCCCCTCGAATCATTCTTTATAGTCTCCGTTATTCACAAGCCTGAAGTTTGCGTCAATATAGCAGCAAGAGTGGCAGCAGATCACTGCTGCCCAGAAACTCTATCGGCGAGGCGGTGAAACGAAATCGTAGCTTGAGATTCACGCTGGCTTTGCCTGTCAGAGACTTGAATCTGGCGTTAGATACATTTCTGGCATCACCGGCTGAGGACAGCGACGTGCGATCACGGCGGGACGCCACTCCTACGACCCAGCCAATCGTAACGTAGGAGCGGCGTCCCGCCGTGATATTCGAATTTTCCGGATGGACATCACGTCGTCTTGACGCCGGATACGAGTCTATGAGACAGCAGTGTCGGCAGAAGTATTCCTCCTAGTCGACTACTATGAGCTTATAGGCGAAGCTGTCAGGCCCGGTATTGTAACCGTTAATCTCCACGTAGTAGGCCAATCCCGCAGTGAGATCCACGGTAAAGATCTGCTTGGCGACAGTACCTATCGGCGTGCTTGCAATCGTCGTCTGACTCTGATCGTAAACAGCGATGTATACAGAATCGCCCTCGACCTGCTCCACACAGGTTTCCTCACAAAGATACACGGCAAATGTATCGGAGCGGAGCGGCGTGAAGATGAAAAAGTCGGCGGGATCATCATCCTGTTTCACGGTGCCGGTCATCTCGACGGCAGCCGATGCATTTAACGGAGCCGACGGAAAATGGACATTATTTGCATTGTCCAGTGTGCTGTTCGGTTCAAACTCTGCAAAGCGATTGATGAACAGAGCGCGGTTTCCGCTGCCGCCACTGTCACCTGTTCCACCTGAACCCGAATCGCCGCCACCAGACCCGGGAGACGTCGGCGGCAGTGGTAGTGGCGGCGGCGATGGCGGCGACGAAGCAGTGCACGGCACCGGAATGACCAAGAACAGCAGACAAAGCCGGGTGTCCGGCTCGTCGCCGCCACCGCACCCGGCTAAAGAGGCAAAAATCGGCAGCAGCAGTGCCTGACATGCCCTCCTGGCAATCCTGGAATTGAGTTTCATCGGTACATTCTCCATTTTTGCGGCGATCCACAGCGTCTCGCCCTGATGATCATTTTCATCGGTGGCGGCTGTAAGCAACTGAAAAAACAGTGATGATTACCTGATGGATAAATAGGGGATTGATGAATTGGGCCAAATTCGGCTGCCGCTGTTGTCTTTCTTGCCTTATTGCCTAATCTTGTGGAGTCGGGCATAAGTCAAATAAGGCAACACCGGAACTCGGTAGAGCATGTCAGAAACTCAGTCAAAGAAGATTTCGTGGCCACGAATGGGGGTGGAGGCAATCATAATAATTGCGTCCATTCTTCTGGCACTTGGCGTGGACGAGTGGCATGAGGACAGGCGAGATCGCATGCTTGAGCGCGAGTATCTAGGCCGTGTGCGTCGCGGGAATTAGGTTGCCGGATAGATGTGACTGACTACGACGTCGAGGAATATCTTGACTGGCTGAGTGCGAATCAAGAGCTGGCTGATGGTCTGCGCCGCGTCATAGTCCAGTGGACGCGCGCCTAGAGAGATTATCTTCCAGCCGTCCAGGAACGAACCGGCGAGTTGCAGAAATTGATCCAAAAGGAATTGGGCCAATAATTCTCATTCCGTAGTTGGAGGAAAATCATGAACTGGGAGGCGATCAGCGCGATTGGAGAAATAGTCGGTGCGGCTGCGGTGGTCGCAACGCTTGGATATTTGGCGTTTCAGATACGCCAAAGCAACAGTATCAATGCATCTGTGATACGGCAGAGCTTTTATGACTACACAACTCGCCAGATGCTGCAGGGCGTCGAGTCCAGCGAATTCAATGAACTGCTTGCCCGGGCAGTAATGACCGATGACGATCTGTCGCCGGGCGAAAGATTTCAACTATGCCGGCGGCTTTCTCGATGATGGCTTCGTACGTGAACGTGAATTATTGCGTGATGAGGCGCAAGAATACGTTCGTGGACTTGAAGCAAAAGATCTTCAGTTTCGCGAATCGCATAAGGAAAATTAGGGCAAGCGATACCGATGTCGCTTTTCTTTTCCTGGATTCAAGCCGCGTCCGCTGCGGAGGGATCGTAGCCAAGGTTGGGTGCCAGCCACTTTTCTGCTTCGCCAAGAGACATGCCTTTGCGTTCGGCAAATGATTCGACCTGGTCGCGAGCGATTTTGCCGACCGAGAAATACTTCGAATCAGGGTACGAGAAATAGAAGCCGCTAACTGCCGCGGTGGGGAACATCGCGTAGGAATCGGTCAGCCGGAGACCGATGGCGGACTCGACCTCGAGCAACTGCCAAAGCTTGCCCTTCTCCGTGTGATCGGGACACGCTGGATAACCAGGCGCTGGCCGAATGCCTCGATACGCTTCGGCAATCAGGGCATCCTTCGTCAGTTTTTCATTCGCTTCATATGCCCAGAAGTCCTTGCGCACTCTCTCGTGAAGGTACTCGGTAAGCGCTTCGGCCAGGCGATCCGCCAATACCTTTAGAAGAATGCTGCTGTAGTCGTCGTGATCGGCTTCGAACCGCGCGATGTGCTCATCAATGCCGATTCCTGCGGTAACCGCAAAAGCGCCGATGAAATCATCTTTACCGCTGTCGTACGGCGCGACCAGGTCAGCCAGGCAATCATGCGATTGGCCTTCGGGTTTGCTGCGTTGCTGCCGAAGATGGCACAGACGCATCAATTCCTGTTGGCGATTCTCGTCGGCAAATATACGTATGTCATCGTGATCAACTGAATTTGCCGGGAAGAAACCAAGTACTGCCCTCGCCTGCAGCCATTGTTCGCTGATGATCTTTTCGAGCATAACAGAGGCATCAGTGAACAATGTTCGTGCGGCTTCGCCGACGACCCGGTCGCTTAAAATATCCGGGTATTTGCCATGAAATTCCCAGGCATTAAAAAACGGCATCCAGTCGATGTACTTCTTCAACGTTGTAAGACTGATGTCGTCCAGCACTTTTCGTCCGGTGAATGTCGGCGCCGGTGGCGTGTAGTCGCTCCACTCGATTTGCTTCTTGTTAGCTCGCGCCTGCGCCAGTGACAATTGCGGCGTCAGCCGCGATTTTCCTGCATGCCGCTCGCGTCGTTTTGCATTGTCTTCGCGGGTTTTGCGAACAAGCTCGGAGCGCGTCTCCGTTTGCACCAGTGCCTGCGCAACTCCGACCGCGCGTGAGGCGTCTTTGACGTAGATGACCGGCCCATCGTATTTCGGCTCGATCTTGACCGCCGTGTGTGCCGGCGAGGTTGTTGCACCGCCAATCAGAAGCGGCAAATCAAAATTCAGCCGTTTCATTTCACCTGCGATGTGGACCATTTCCTCAAGCGACGGCGTGATCAGGCCTGATAGGCCGACAATTTGTGCTTTTTCACGTTTGGCGGCCTCAAGAATCTTTTCGCAGGAGACCATAACGCCGAGATCGATAATTTCGAAGTTGTTGCACTGAAGCACGACGCCGACGATTTTCTTGCCAATGTCGTGAACATCACCCTTGACTGTCGCCATCACAATCTTGCCATTCGTCTCGATGGCACCGCCCTTCTCTTTTTCAATGAATGGCAGCAGGTGGCCGACGGCCTTCTTCATAACGCGGGCGGACTTGACGACCTGTGGCAGGAACATCTTGCCCTCACCAAACAGGTCTCCAACAACGTTCATGCCAGCCATCAGCGGACCTTCGATGACGTCCAGCGGTCGCGTTGCTTTTTGCCGTGCTTCTTCGGTGTCATCGACAACGAACTCATCGATACCGTTCACCAACGCATACTCGAGGCGCTTGTCGACCGGTTCCTCACGCCAGCTCATGTCCCTGGAATTTCTCTTCCCCCCGCTGGACTGGCCTGCGAAATCCCCGGCGACTTCGAGCAAGCGCTCGGTCGCGTCATTTCGCCGATTGAGTATTACGTCTTCAACCGCGTCGCGCAGATTTCTCGGTAAGTCCTGGTATAGCGCAAGCTGGCCAGCGTTGAGGATACCCATATCCATGCCGGCTTTAATGGCGTGATACAGGAATACGGAATGAATGGCCTCACGCACGAGGTTGTTGCCACGGAACGAGAACGAAACGTTGCTAACGCCGCCGCTAACCAATACATGCGGCAATGCCTCCTTAATTCGCCGGGTCGCTTCTATGAAATCCAAACCGTAGCGATTGTGTTCTTCGATACCTGTCGCAACGGCAAAAATGTTGGGATCGAAAATAATATCTGCAGGACCAAAGCCGACGATCTCGGTCAGGATTTTGTACGACCGCTTGCAAATCTCGACCTTACGATCAACGTTATCAGCCTGGCCCTTTTCATCAAACGCCATCACGATGACGGCGGCGCCGTAGTCCCGAACGAGTCGCGCCTGCTTGATGAATTGTTTTTCACCTTCCTTGAGACTGATCGAATTGACGACGCCCTTGCCTTGCACGCATTGCAATCCGGCCTCGATGACCGACCATTTCGAGGAGTCGATCATGATTGGGACACGCGCAACGTCCGGTTCCGAGGCAATAAGATTTAGAAATTTCACCATCGCCTGTTCGGAATCGAGCATTCCTTCGTCCATGTTGACATCGATGATCTGTGCGCCGTTCTCAACTTGTTGACGGGCAACCTGCACGGCTTCAGCATACTGGTCGGCTTCGATCAGTTTGCGAAAAACCGCCGATCCGGTGACATTCGTGCGCTCACCGACGTTGACGAACAGATCGTCGGGCCCGATCGTTGTCGGTTCAAGGCCCGACAAGCGGCAGCGCACGGGCGGATTTGGAATTTTCCGCGGCGCCTGGCTGTCAATGACACGACGCAACTCCCGAATGTGGTCCGGGGTCGTGCCACAGCATCCTCCAACCAGATTGACGAAGCCTCTGCGGGCGAATTCGCCAATGATTTCAGCCATGTGTTGCGGCGTCTCGTCATACTCGCCGAATTCATTCGGCAGCCCTGCATTAGGGTGCGCACTGACATTCGTGTCCGCAATCCGCGACAGTTCCGCAACGTATGGCCGCAGTTCATCTGCACCCAGCGCGCAATTGAGCCCAACCACGAATGGATCGGCGTGACGCACAGAATTCCAGAAAGCTTCCGTCGTCTGGCCCGACAAGGTTCTGCCGGACGCATCCGTGATGGTGCCTGAAATC
>Ga0114950_10003348_pt1 | contig 12328 bp, 6 predicted proteins | sample N075metaG_FD_83503 | JGI IMG/M metagenome (GOLD analysis project Ga0114950, IMG submission 83503) | Deep subsurface microbial communities from Kermadec Trench to uncover new lineages of life (NeLLi) - N075 metaG | ecosystem: Environmental > Aquatic > Marine > Ocean trench > Sediment | place...
CATGTCGGCCGGCGTCAACGACTGCAATAATTCTCGCGATCTTGGCCCCATGAGCGAAATGACGCCCATCGCCGAGGTGACATTGGTCAAAACGCAATGTGATTCCGGCGGGATGTGACCCTTTAGCCAGGCGAAGTCACGAATCTCTGTTTCCGCGGCGGTAACGATCAGGAATGTCTGCTCGTCCAGGCGGGTGACCGTCAGGTCAGCCTCGATGCCGCCGCGTTCATTAAGCCACTGCGTGTAAATCAATCTACCCGTTGCCTGGTCAATGTCGTTCGCACAGACTTTGTTCAAGACGCTTGCGGCATCGCGTCCCTCAAGTCGAAACTTGGCGAAAGACGACTGGTCGAAAAGGCCAACATTTTCTCGAACTGCCCGATGTTCCGCGGCTGAATATTCGAACCAGTTTTGTCTGCCGTAGCTGTATTCGTATTTCGCCTCGACCCCTTGTGGTGCATACCAGTTAGGCCGCTCCCAACCGAATGCTTCGCCGTGGCAGGCACCGGCAGCGACCAGTCGATCGTGCACGGCGGATTTTCGTACACCCCGCGCCGTCGCGTATTGGCGAAACGGCCAGTGCGTTGCGTACAAAAGGCCAAGGCTTTCGCTGACGCGTTCCTGCAAATACTTGCGATTTCCCTGGAACGGCATGTTGCGCCGCACATCGACTTCCCAGAGATCGACCGGCGGATAACCGTCGCGCATCCACTCCGACATGACTTTGCCGATGCCGCCAGCGGACTGCAGTCCAATCGAGTTCATGCCCGCGGAGATATAACAGTTCTTCAGTTCCGGCGCCTCGCCCAGGTGGTAGCGAACATCCGGTGTGAAACTCTCCGGCCCACAAAAGAATTTTTGTATGCCTGCATTCTGCAATGCAGGAATGCGTTCCATCGCGTCTTGCAGAATCGGTTCGAAGTGATCGAAGTCTCCCGCAATCTCATCAAAGCAAAAATCGTCTGCGATGCCGTTCATTCCCCAAGGTTTTGCCGACGGTTCGAATGCGCCAACCAGTAACTTGCCCGCGTCGTACTTGTAGTAAGTGCACGCATCATAGTCGCGCAGCACGGGTAAGCTCGGATCCAGTCCTTCGACGGATTCAAACAATGCGTAGTAATGCTCGCAGGCATGCAGCGGCACATTGACGCCAACACTTGCTGCGAGATCTCGCGACCACATGCCGCCACATATAACGACGTAATCGGCGCTGATGTCGCCCGCCGGCGTCGAGACGCCGGTGACCTTTTCGCCATCGTTGTTGATCGCCGTGACCAGCGTGTTCTGAAATATTTGCGCGCCGTTCTTGCGTGCGCCTTTTGCCAGTGCCTGGCTGATGTCCACCGCGTTCGCATAGCCGTCCGACGGAATATGAATGCCGCCAAGCAAGTCACTGCTGTTGACCAGCGGATAGCGTTCGACGATTTCATCGACGCCGATAACATTGACCTCGAGGTCGAATACCTTTGCCATCGATGCGCCGCGTTTGAGTTCTTCAAAGCGCTCTTCGTTGGTCGCGAGTGAAATGGATCCACATTGCCTGTAGCCGGTCGCCTGGCCGGTTTCATCTTCCAGGCCTCGATATAACTCGCTCGTATACTTCGCAAGCTTGGTCATATTGAGCGACGGACGCAGCTGACCAACGAGGCCGGCCGCATGCCAGGTGGTGCCGCTGGTGAGTTGTTGTCGCTCCAGCAAAATGACATCGCTCCAGCCAAGCTTCGCCAGGTGATAGGCAATTGAGCAGCCAATGACGCCGCCGCCAATAACGACAACATTTGCTTTTGTGGGTAGCTCTGCCATCCGTTAACCTCTAAGCCGTTCGTTGGCCGGATCGTGTACCGGGTCGGCCAGTATGCGGGCCGTGCAGCGATCACCCAACAGATTGATCTGCAACTTGGTGCCGGCCGCGGACAATGCAGGCGGAACATAGCCGAAGCCGAGACTCTTGCTGGTAAAGTGCCCGTAGCCGCCGGATGTCGTCAGCCCGACCACCTCATCGTTATAGAAAATGGGTTCGTTGCCGCGCGCATCAGAATCCGTTGCATCCACTTCGAAATAAATCAGTTGCAGAGTTCGGTCTGCATCGTTCTGGGCGAGCGTCGCGGCTTTGCCGGTGAAGTCGTCCTTGTCCAGTTTCATAAAGCGTTCCATGTCCGCATCAATCATCGTGACCTCGTTGGTCATTTCCGCACCCCAGCCACGATAGCCTTTTTCAAGCCGCAGGCTGTTGACGGCGTAAAGTCCAAAGTCGGCAATGCCGTGTTCCTGGCCTTCGTCCCAGATCGCGTCGTAGATGACCGGAAGGTCGGCCATCTGCGGATGCAGTTCCCAGCCAAGCTCGCCCACGTAATTGACGCGTAACGCACGCACCGTTTTTCCTGCAACCGTAATTTCCTGTCCGCTTAACCAACGGAACGACTCGTTCGAGAGATCCGCATCCGAAATGGCACCAAGCACATCTCGCGCTTTGGGTCCGGCGAGCACAAGTACACCACGATCGTCGGTAACGTTTTTGATTGTGACATCTTCGCCATCGAGGCAGCCCTGCATCAGGTGATCCAGATCGCGCAACTCGGCACCGGCGGCGGATAACAGGTAATAGCTGTCGTCGTCGAAACGCGTGACTGTCACCTCGCCCAGTATGCGACCGTTAACAGACAATATATGCGCCAGCACGATGCCACCGATTTTGGTGGGCATACGATTTGCACAAAGCCGGTTGAGGAAGGCTTCGGCATCCGCGCCGGACACGTCGTACTTGGCGAAGCCGCTCAGGTCGAGAATGCCAACGCGTTCACGTACCGCCATGCATTCGTCACGCACAACGTCGAAGACGTTGTTTCGACGATAGCTGTATTCTTCCTCGCGCCCGTCGAGTGAATACCACTTCGGGCGCTCCCAACCAAACGTTTCGGTAAACACGCCGCCCTTTTGCTTAAGTGTTTCGTACAAGGGGCTTAAGCGCTGTGGCCGGCCCGCTGGCAGTTCTTCGCCGGGCAGCGGGGTTGTGTAGGTCAATCGATAATCCTGGAATCCCTTCGCACGCGCGTAATCAGCATCTGCGAAAACACCCAGTCGTCGCGGATCGAATCCGGTCATGTTGATCTCGGCGTCGCCATGCAGCATCCACTGCGCGAGATACTTGCCACAGCCCGCACCTTGCGCTATCCCAAAGGAGGATCCGCAGCAAAGCCAGAAGTTTTTCACGCCCGCGACCGGGCCCAAATAAGGGGGGCCGTCGGGTGGATGAGGAATGGCGCCATTGACAATACGCTTGATGCCGGCTTCTTCAATAATGGGCAGTCGTTCCATGGCGTAACCCAGCCACGGCATCAGCCGGTCCAGATCGTCCGGGAAAAGTTCGCTGTCAGATGTCCACGGCGGGAATCCCTTCGGCGCCCATGCTTCGGTCATCTGCACGGCCTCGTAGATGCCGACCAGGCCGGATTTTTGCTCCTGTCTTATATAAGAGGATGCACGTGGGTCCCGGATCACTGGCATTTCTTCGTCACGCTCGACAAACTCCGGCACATCGCCGGTGACGATATAGTGATGTTCCATGTTGACCAGGGGCATATCGCTGCCGACCATTTGCGAAATCTGGCGTGCGTAGCAACCGGCCGCATTCACAACCACTTCGGCGGTAACGATGCCTTTTTCGGTAACGACCTCCCACTGGCCCGAGGGCAGCAAGTTGATGTCGATGACGCGATTGTGGCGCTCTATTATCGCGCCCATATTGGTCGCGCCTTTGGCCATCGCATGGGTTAAACCGGATGGGTCCGCGTGGCCGTCACCAGTGGTATAAGCACCGGCAATCACGTCATCAATCTCGAGCCACGGCACGATGTTTTTGATCTCACTCGGGCCGATGATTTCCATCTCGAAGCCGACGCTCTGCGAAATGCCACGCAGGTATTCGAACCAGTCGAGGTCCTGCTGGTCGCACGCGAGTCGAATGCCGCCGGACGGGTGCCAGCTTACGTACTGGCCGGTCAGCTCTTCCAGTCTTGGATACAAATCATTGCTGTAGGCATGAATCTTGGCGAGGTTGTAGTTGCCGACGAGGCTTGGACATTGCCCGGCCGCATGCCAGGTTGAACCCGACGTGAGCTCGCCTTTTTCAATTAGCAGTGCGTCGCTGCAACCATCCTCGGCGAGGTGGTAAAGCAAGCCGACGCCCATAATGCCGCCACCAACAATAACGATTTGCGCGTGTGATTGAACGAGTGTCTCCCGAGCCTGGTTTGGAGCGGAACTATAACCTGTGAATGTGTGCGCCTCATAGCCCCAACTGGACCGCTTCGGCGCCCTTATTCAATTGATGCCAGGCGCATTTGCTTCTACTGAAAATCCCTGGGTATAACTTCCTCCCAGGTTTTTTCTTTGTAGAGTTCGCCGTCCACCAGCACCCAGCGGTGAAACTTCAAATAGAAGTTTTCTTCATCGCTTCTGAAATCGACTGTTTGTTCAAAGTCGAGCGTCCGGCCATCCAGTTCTTCGGTTTGCTTATAGCGGCCCACGACCGAGGTAACCGCCGGGTTCTTATCGGACGTTCTATGCTCGATCTCTTCTTCGAATCGTTCGATGCCCCAGGGATAGCGGCTCGCCCCGGAATTTCTCGCAAGACCAACCGCTTCTCCTGATTCGGCATCGTGCTCTATAGAAGTAATCGCGGCATAACCGGTGCTGTTGCCCGAGTCGAGCGTTTCGTAGCCTGCCAGGCGAGGGCCAGGCACAGGGTCTTTGAACTTCGGTACCCGTTCCTCGCCCGGCGGGATTACCGGCAGCACCACTCGCGCGCCATTGTCGCCACCGATTGCGAGGGTTGATTCCATCGGTATGGACGTTGGCCACAGCATGGGCCATTGCGCATTGCTGATGGCAACTCGAATCCGGTGGCCTTTAGGAAATACCCAGGACGTGAAGTGCAGCTTGATCTCCAGCGAAAACTCCTCGCCAGGCACGATGTCTTGCGGTTCGCGTGCAGAGTTTCGATGCGTGCCGTTGAACGCGGCGCCTGCCACCTGGGTCACCTGCCCGTCCGGTGCTACATCAGAAATTCGAACGACCCAATTTGCTCGCGATGCGGTAGCGGAAACATTCAGTTTTGCAACCGGCCTGCCGAGGATCTCCAGCGGCGCTGGCAGCGGTTCACTGTCATAAACGAGGCTGTGATCATCCATGGGTTGCTGGTCTGGCGGGATGCTGCCCCACCACATGGTCTGCCCGCCACCTTCCAGTCCCACGGAGGCTTTATAGGTCATGTTGTGTGTTGCGTCTTGCGCTGGTTCAACGGAAAGGCCGTTGTTCGCGCTTGCGTACCATGCCTGGTGGTCGACCCGTTCGATGGGCCAGCCATCTTCCCATCGCCAATGACCGGGAATCTTGTCCAGCGCCGGATCGGGAGCATAGTAGTTGCGAATATAGACGGCGAAGTCCGGCTCCTCGAGGATGCCGGTGTCCTTGCCTTTTAGCCAATGATCAAACCAACGCACGGCCTCGTGGCGCCACTCGACCTGCGGCGCATGCCAGGCGTTGTGCGGAAACTCGTGATCCCACGGCCCGATCATTGCCTTGACCGGTGTCTCGACATTTTCCAACATGCGCGGCAGGCTGTTGCGGTAACCGTCGTACCAACCCCCGATGTGATAACCGGGTACGCGGATCTTTTCGTATTGACCGCGCGCAGAAGCCCTGTCCCAGAACGGCCCTTCGCGCTGCTGCCGCATGTAGGTGTATACACTTGGCTCTACGTTGAATCGATTCTGCACCCACTCCTCGTCGAGTTTGAACTCGGGCGCTCCGGGCAACGCGTTGCTCAGGTCGTTGCTCATCATCCAGGAATCGGTGTGCATGATGCCGTCCATGTAGTGCACATCTTCCTGGTACAGATACTCGGTCGACATCATGGCAACAAATGCTTTCATGGCCGGCGGATTTCGCATCGCCATCTGGATGGCGTTAAATCCGCCCCAGGAGATGCCGAACATGCCTACATTACCGCTAGACCATTCCTGTTGTGACAACCAGTCGATGACTACTTCACCGTCATCCAGTTCGATATCGGAATATTCGTAAGGGATGGTCACTCCCTCACTATTACCCGTTCCGCGTATATCAACCCGCGCCACGGCGTAGCCGTGATTCAGGAAGTAGGAATATAGCGAATAATTTCGGGCCCGCGATTCGTCTTTACGATACGGCAGGTATTCCAGCAGCACCGGCAGGCGTTCTTTGTTGTCGACTCCGGCAGGAAAATAGATGTCGGCTGCCAGCCGTATGCCATCGGGCATCGTTATCCAGGCTTCCGTGATTTCCGGTTTGGTTTCTGACTCAGGTGAACAGGCGGCTAACACGAAGCCCAGCGCAATCACGCGGGTCAAAATTTTGAGTTTCATGACGTGGATTTTTTCCTGGTATAGGCTGGAAGCCCCGTTTAATTTGCGTCCCGCGGATTCTACAAGCAAATTGAAACCGACGTGGCTGAACGCCTATACGGGAGGACATATGGGCACTCCAAATACGCAACAATGTCTTCTGCAGTCATTCGGCGAAGGACTTCAACGTGTTACGCAAGAGCCCTTTTTTCGACTTTCTCAATCGGCGTGCGAATCAGGACTTCCACCAGTTCATCACTGCTTCGGTTCTGGATGAGGATTACATCAACTGGAACGAGTTCGCGTTGCCGTTCGATTATGGCAACGACGAGTTCGAATACGCCGAGACAAGAAACCGCTGTGCGATTTTCGATACTACGCCGCTACAAAAAATTCAAATACGCGGGCCCGACTGCGGTCGCTTTCTTGACAGCATCCTGACCCGCCCTGTCAGCAAGTTGCCATCTATGCGTGCAACCTACACCGTAACTTGCAACGACGACGGCACCATCAAAGATGACGCAATCCTCTATAAGTTTGATGATGACGACTACCTGATCATGCCATCGGACATCGACCACATACCGTACTTCGAATCCATGTGCGATCGCTTCAATATTGAAGATGTTTCGTTCACGAATGTCAGCGCACAGTTCGCCGGGATGGCCATTCAGGGTCCGGCTTCTGCATCGGCACTGCTGCACATGGGTTTCGATGGCGTGGAGGAACTGCGCCCGTTCGAGGTTCGGGACTACTTTCTCGCAAGTGGGATCGTCCGGGTGTCCCGAGTCGGATTCACGGCGGATCTCGGCTATGAGTGCTGGATGACAAAGGACCTGGTGCCGGCATTTCAGCAGCGAATCGTAGCGACGAGACTTGAATCGGGATTGCCTATGCCCGGCTATGGTCTCAGGGTGCTGGAGGCCTGCCGGCTCGAAGGCGGATTTGTTGTAGCAGGCTGGGATTTTTCCACTGAACTCGACCCGCAGCCAGACTTTGAACGAACACCATACGAGGCCAGCCTGGGCTGGATGGTCAACCTGGACGCAGCAGATTTCGTCGGTCGGGACGCGTTGATTGAAAAGCAACGAAGTGGACCGAGGTTTTTTTCACGACGATTCGAACTGCAGACGCGTATTGATGTTGATGATGGCGAAAGTGTCTTTTCCGAAATAGATGGGGAGACTGTCGAGATTGGATTCGTCGCCTGCTCCAGTTGGTCCTGGGGGCTTGAACGCATGATTGGCCACGCATCTATTCGGGCCGAATATAAAAACGCTGAACGTGCATGGTTGATGATTGATGGAGATCAGGTTCCTGCTGACCTTGGGGACGGGGCCTTTATCGATCTCGAGCAGCGCAACCAGGTACCTGCACCGTTGCCGAGCTTAATCACTCTTTAGTCCGATGCACCCTGCGATATTATGAGCACTTGTATATGATCAGCAATCAATACCTTCAGGCTTGAACCTATGAAAAAGAAAGACCGAAATCTTGGAATGGACAGAGACATTTCACGCCGCGACGCACTGCATGGCTTTGGTGCGATTGCGGCCGCTTCTTTTGTTCCTGGACGAGCCTTTGCCGACGAAATGCTGGCGCTGGAGAGAGCCGCCGTTTATCCGCCCGCTCTGACCGGAATGCGTGGCAATCATCCCGGTTCGTTCGAGGTTGCCCATCAACTGGCCCGCGAGGGAAAAGTGGATTGGGGTCCTGTTTCAGAGGCCGATGCCGGCGTCTACGACCTGGTCGTTGTCGGGGCAGGAATCAGTGGTCTCGCCGCCGCTTATTTTTATCGCAAGACGCATGCGGATGCCCGCATCCTGATTCTGGACAATCATGACGACTTCGGTGGTCACGCCAAGCGCAATGAGTTCGATGTCGACGGGCACAAGCTAATCGGTTATGGCGGCAGCCAGACGATGGAAGACCCGACCAACTACAGCAATTCGACGAAGTTGCTGCTGCACGAACTTGGCGTGAAATTTTCGCGATTCGATACGGCATTCGACCATGAATTTTACAAGCGAAACGGGCTTGGAGCTGGCGTATTTTTCAATAGCGATGACTGGGGAACAAATCGTCTTGTGCATTGTGATCTTGGTTCGCTCGCAAATTACATCCCGTTCGCGCCCAACACGCTGCCTGCGATAGAAGCGGCAGAGCAAATGCCGATGTCCATTGCCGCACGTGCAGAGATGGTGCGATTGCTCTCAACCACGGAAGACCGGCTGGCGGATATTCCACAGGAAGAAAAAGAGGGCTACCTGTACAGCATCAGCTACAGGGAATTCCTGAGCAAACATCTCGACATCACAGAACCCGAGGTGTTTGCTGCGATGCAAAACCTTTCAACCGACTCAGGCGTTGGCATCGAAACAGCGACCGCTGGAGACTCGCTTTTTTACGTTGGCCTGCCCGGCAGGAATGCGATCGGCATTCCCGACGATGAGGATGATCCGTATATTCATCATTTCCCGGACGGTAACGCATCGATCGCACGCCTTCTCGTACGGTCCATGATTCCGGACGTTGCGCCTGGCTCTACGATGGAAGACATCGTTACAGCGCGTTTTGATTACGACAAACTTGATAGTGCAGACGCGGCAGTGCGCCTGCGCCTGAACAGCACCGTGATTCACGTCGAAAATGACGGCGAGCCGGAGACAGCGAAGCAGGTCAATGTAAGCTATGTGCTCGACGGTCGCGCCTCTCGCGTTACAGCCAGGCACTGCGTCCTTGCATGTTACAACGCGGCCATTCCATCGATTTTCCCGGAATTGCCGGCCACGCAACGCGAGGCATTGGCGTTGCAGGTCAAGACACCAATCCTGTACTCGACAGTAGCCCTGCGCAACTGGCATGCCTGGAAGAACTTAAGAATTGGCGGTGTGGTTGCGCCGAGCGGCTACCATGTGAATGCGATACTGGACTTCCCGGTAAGTCTCGGCGACTACCAGTTTGGCGACGACCCGGGCGATCCGATAGTCGTTCACATGGAGCGATTCGCACGTCGATCAGGCGAGGGCTTGAGCGAGCGTGAACAATATCGGTTGGGCCGCCATGAGTTGCTGGCAACCTCATTCGAGACTATCGAACGCAATATTCGTCAACAACTCGCGGATATGCTCGAGGGCGGTGGATTTGACCCGGCCCGCGACATCGCGGGCATCACGGTTAATCGGTGGGCGCATGGCTACTCGTACAGCTACAACGGAATTGAAGATGAGCTCTATGACGACAGGAACGATGAGCGGTATCCGCACGTTCAAGCTCGTAAACCTCGTGGTCGAATTGCCATAGCAAACTCCGACGCTGGCGCGTCGGCGAGCGTTAACTCGGCCATCGTGCAAGCACACCGCGCGGTCGGCGAACTGGCTGGATAGAGCACCACGGTTGATCATTTATGCTGTCGTTAAACGAAACCAATTCCCCGGCTGCAGAAGACGCGCCAGCGATCACGTCGATCGACCTGCACGCATTCCTCCGCGGGAGCGGCAAAGAGCAACAGAGCATCGCCGCGAAGGTCGATGATATCTGCAAAAGCATCGGTTTCCTGATCATCGAAAATCACGGCCTGCCCACTGAGATCACCGACAATGCCTGGTCGACAACAAAAGCATTTTTCAACTTACCTCTCGAGGAAAAACTCAAGTGGAAGCCCGCCGATCCGACCTGCCCACGAGGGTACTTCCCCTTGGCTGCAGAAGCGCTGGCCAAATCACTCGGCGTGGATACCCCACCCGATTTAAAAGAGAGTTTCGGTATCGGACCGGGGCCGCTGCGCGCACCGCCGTATGAAATGCCTGTCGAAAAACTCGAGTTTCACTACGGCGAGAACCTCTGGCCCGCACTGCCAGAAAAATTACGCGCGGAACTGACAACTTTCTTCGACGCCATGGAAAATCTGGGCTCGCAAGTGTTGAGATTGTTTGCGGCAGCCCTGGAATTGCCGCACGACTTCTTCGAACGCTTTCACACGCATCCAATGTGCGCGCTGCGCTGCATAAACTACCCTGTCTCGGATGAACCGCTGCTGCCCAGGCAGAAAGGCGCTGGCGCGCATTCCGACTACGGCAGCATCACCTTATTGAAATCCGACCCAAACGTTCCAGGCCTCGAGATCAAGCTTCCCTCAGGGCGATGGGCGAAAGCGCCATTGCTCGAAGACGCGTTCATCGTCAATATCGGCGACCTGATGGCGCGCTGGACTAACGATCGCTGGGTATCGACGTTGCACCGTGTCATTCAACCAGGACCAACAGAAGATGCCACCAGTCGACGCCAGTCAATGGCCTTTTTTCACAACACCAATTTCGACGCGGAGATCGAGTGCATTCCTACCTGTCTGAGATCGGGAGAGGAACCAAAGTACGGCCCGGTGCAGGCCGGGGAATACCTGGTTGAGCGGTTTACCTCGGCGGTGAATTAGGCAATCGGACTATGTTCGATCCTGCTCGCCCTGTTTGTCTGGCTGGGCAGCACTCGCCTGGCGCTGGCGACAGTGATTTCTGCGTGGTCAGCCATTATCGTGTTATGCGGTGTGGCGGCTGGTTCGTGCTGGAAGATGACGATCCTCCACGTGCGGCAGGGTCCCCGGTTCCCGTCACCGCTCCGCGCCGTTGTCGATCCATGTGCGTATGTTGTCAATCGTGGCCTGATCAAGCGGCGTGGCACCGAACGGCATTTGTGCGCCCGTTGATGCTGTTCCTTCCAGTTTTTGAATCAGGTAACTGTTGTCAGGATCGTTCGCTTCGACCCTCATGAAGTTCGCATCCTCCAGGCTGGTCACACCGACCAGCGACGCGAAACTCGCGTTCGCGTCAGTGAGATCCATGCCGGTCGGCAGCGTATTGCCGGTCGGCCCGGTATGACAACCGGCCGTCGCGCAATTTGGCGTAAATACCGCAGCCTGAATTTCATCAAGCGTTGTACCGACCGGCGGGGGAGTCTGAATTTCGAAAGTCGCCACAAAATCACCACCGGCAGTGTCATCTCCCGACGGGAATGCGCCTGAGAATTCTCCGTCAAGGGCGTTTGCATCCATGTCAAGTATGACCGACGCTCCGGATCCAAGCAGCCGCACCCTGTAGGTATCGTCTTGCATCGCGACACCGCTTAGATCGAACACGGCGCTGGCCAGATTGGCGCCAGGCACGGTAATCGACGCTGCAGTGATGCTGGTCTCGTTGCCGTCTCCGAAAGTGCCGTCGCCACCGCTTCCTTCAACCAGGAACGTATTCATATTCACTGTCGATGCGTCCGGGTCCCGGTCAAAGCCGGCGAGTATCTGTGTGGGAGCCGCGTTCAATACAGCATCCGGCATCGGTGACAGCGAGCTGACGCGAATCGGATCCAATGTCTGCACGCGATCGTCTACAGCGCCATCGGTGATCCATTGCCGTATAGAGTCGATGTTCGCCTGGCTGAGCGGTGTTCCGTTCAATGGCATCTGACCGCCCACTGATGCGCTGCCCTCAAGTTTTTGAATTAGATAGCTGTTATCGGGGTCACCTGGCGAAACGCGAAGCACCCCGGCATCCTCGTTGCTGGCAACACCAACTAACAGGGTATAACTATTCGCCTCATCAAGCTGCAAGTCTTCCGGCGCCCCGGAGCCTGTGTGGCAACCCGACACGGCACAGGTTGGCGTGAATACGGCAGCCTGAATCTCCGAGAAATTCGGGCCGAAAGTAACTGGTGGTGGCGGAGGCGGAGGTGGTGGTGGCGGTGAGTAGCTGCTTCCTCCCCCGCCGCCACAGGCCACCAAAACGATCGCAGAAGATACCAAAGCTGAGATATGCCGGAGTGTCGTTACATTATTTATTTTCATGTCGTCGTCGCCCGTATCGGTGTTGTCCTTCTAGTTAAGTGCCCGATTGCCGGGCAAAGGTTCAACAGAACGAGTCGATTTATGCAGATATGCGCCTATGGACCGATTCGCG
>Ga0114950_10003350_pt1 | contig 12319 bp, 8 predicted proteins | sample N075metaG_FD_83503 | JGI IMG/M metagenome (GOLD analysis project Ga0114950, IMG submission 83503) | Deep subsurface microbial communities from Kermadec Trench to uncover new lineages of life (NeLLi) - N075 metaG | ecosystem: Environmental > Aquatic > Marine > Ocean trench > Sediment | place...
CCGAGGACATCAAGAGCTACCTGATCGACGGTGTCGGCGAGGACTTCATGCCGGAAACGGTCTGGTGGGACTACATCGACGAGATTGCGCAGATCGACGACCGTACGGCGTACCAGACCGCCCTGGAGGTTGCTCGGGTGGAGAGTATCTTCACCGGATCGTCCGGCGGCATGGCCCTGGCCCTGGCCAAAGAGGTCGCGTCGTCGCTCGATGACGACTCTCTCGTCGTGACTCTCCTACCCGACTCGGGAGAGCGCTACCTATCCAAGTTCAACAAGGAATGGATGCGTTCTCACGAGGTCGACTGAGCGACCGCCTCAGGCTGCAGCACTTCGAGGCGCTCGAGTACCAGCGCAGTGAGATCGTCGTCGTGGTTGTCGGTGGTTGCGAGGCGAACCTCTTCGAGCAGTCGATCGAGCCACTCACCGGGCATGCCGTCGACCGGCGGGCTGCAGACCAGCTCCCCCAGGGCTTCGTAGCCGAGCGGCTCTCCGGCCGGAGTCAGCGCTTCAGGCATGCCGTCGGTCAGGAGGAGGAGGCGATCTCCCGGCTCGAGGTGTACCTTCTGGCTGCGGTAGAGGAGGTCCGGGCGGACGCCGAGGGGTAGGCGCGGCCCCGGCACGCTGATGATCTCGGAACGCCCGTCTTTGCACAGCAGGTAGGGATCCGGGAGACCGCAGTTGGCCACTTCGAGCTCGCCCGTCTCGGAGTTGAAGATGGCGATCGCCAGAGCCACGAACTCGCGCTTCGTCAGCTCTTCGCAGAGCTTCTCGTTGAGTTTCTGTACGGTTTCGATCAAGGTGTGCTCGGCGGCGATCAGGGGTGTCATCGCCTTCACCGACGCGGTGATCAAGCTGGCCCCGATGCCCTTGCCGGCGACGTCCGCTACGACCAGGCCGAGATTGCCGTTGCCGAGCGGAAAGACATCGTAGAAGTCGCCGGCGACGAAGTTCGCCGGCACATTCCGTGCCGCCATGCGGTAGCCCGGGCCCTCGAGCTCGGCCGGTGGCAGGAGGCGACGTTGGATGTCCCGTGCGAGCTCCAGCTCGCGTTCGGCGAGCTCCTGCTCTCTACGTGCTTGCATCGTTCTCAGATCGGCCTCGCGGGCCTGGACCTGGAGCTCGAGGTTTCTGCTCTCCGCTTCGCCGGAGGCCTCGAAGGCGATGAGCAGGTAGTGCACCACGACGGCGAGGACGTAGAGCAGAATGCCGACCACGAAGAACAGCACCAGGAGACCGCGAAACTGAGTCAGGGTGTCGTCGAAGAAGACCAGGCGGTCGAGGAGCATCGACCACCCCAGTCCCGCCAGCAGCCACACAGCGCTGGAGATCGAGGCAGCGACCAGGTGCGTGGCGATCACTTCGACGAACCGGGAGGCGTCGGGCGGCATCGCCCGACAGGGGTACCACGATCCCAGGCACATGAAGGCGTACACCAGACTCAGAGGAATGGCGAGCGCCGCGGCCTGCGGCCAGGGCAGGCCGCCCGAAATGGCGAGCAGAGTCGCCAGCAGACCGCTGCCTGGCAACCAGGCGCCTAAGTAGAGGCCGAGACGACCGGGATGGGCGAGGATGGGGTGCATTAAACTTCGAGCGGTGCGGTGCTCTACCGGGCTGCGCGCTCAGTTCTTGACGTGGACACCGCCCATCATCGCCATTCCGCGGATGATGAGTCGCTGCTCAGGGTCGGCCTGGCTCGGATCGGTGTTGTCTTCGAAGCCGCCGAGGATAGCGGTTACCTGCGATTCGACGGTGAAGGAGCGCGGCACCCGAATATCGATGCCTCCCCAGAAGGCCTGCACTTCGATGACCGCCTCGGTACCCGGGGCGATCTCGGCTTCTCTGAGATCGATCTCGCAGCCGCCCATGATCGCGGTGTAGTCGCCGCCCTTGTACTCCTTGTCGACGATGTTGCGACGCACTCCACTGCATATGGCGAAACCGCTTGATCGGGCGGTGTGCTTGCTAGAGCCGCCACGCCGACGGCCGTCAGAAGCCCCCCGGTTCGGCGACCAGATCGCTCTTCGCACGAGCGACAGACCGAAGACAATGAGGAGGATAGGCCACAGGTCGAGAACGTGAGGCTCTACCAGCCCGAGGTTCCAGAGCGTCCACCAGCCGCCGACGAAAACCCACAACGACCCGCTGATCCAGGCCTTGTTGCGTGGAGCGTCGGCGAGCTTGGCGAGGCCGACGGCAACGAGAGCGAGAGGCCAGTAGTCCAGCGCGTTGCCGGCGTCGATGGCCCCGAGATTGTCGAGGGTGAAAATCAAGCCGAGGGTGACAATGGTCAGACCGACGATCAAGCGGGGTGTGATCTTCATTGATGCAGCTTCTGTCATGGTTTCCTCCGGGCCTCGTTATCGCCAATAGCAGGGGAGGCCTCCAAGCTTATCGGTCCTCGCGAAACAGTGTCCGATCGGCGGCTGGGCCCTACTTGAGCTACGGAATCGCCCCGGCAAGGTTCTTTGACTGTCGTCGGTCTTCCACTACCGCAGAGGCGCTGCTTTTGGGAGAATCAGGGGCCGCGGCCGGTCGGTGGTATCGATGGGCGGTCGACGTTCCATGAGCACGAATCCACAGAGCCCCAAGAGCGCTCCCGGGCGACGACGGTACGTTCCGGTCGTCGGTCCGCGCCTGAAGAAGCTCCTCTTCGTGGTGCTCGGCCTCTTCGCCGTTCTGGTCGTCAACTCGACCTATATGGTCGGTGTGACCGCTCTCGAGGCGATCCGGGGGGAGACCTACCAGAACTGGTTCTACCTGATCATGTTCCTGGTCCATCTCGTTCTGGGTCTGTTGATCGTTGTGCCGGTCGTCGTCTTCGGAACGATCCACATTGGCAACGCCTTTCGGCGACCGAACCGACGGGCGGTGCAGGCCGGCTACGCTCTTTTCGGAACGGCGCTGCTGCTCCTGGGCTCGGGGATCGTGTTGATGAGGATCGAGGGGTTGATCGAGATTCGCGATCCCACCGCGCGGTCTCTGGCCTACTGGATTCACGTCTTGACCCCGCTGCTGGCGGCCTGGCTTTTCGTTCTGCATCGCCTCGCAGGTCGCAAGATCCGTTGGCGGGTCGGTCTGCGCTGGGCGGTAGTGGCGGCGGTCTTCGCCGGAGCTCTCCTGGTGCTCCAGGCGCAGGACCCGCGGCAGTGGAACGTGGCCGGGCCGGCCTCTGGCGAGCAGTATTTCTTCCCCTCGTTGGCTCGCACAGCCAGCGGCGACTTCATTCCGGAGCGGGTGCTCGACAATACGGCCTACTGCCAGGAGTGTCACTCCGACGCCCACCGTGCGTGGAGTCATGGTGTTCATCGATTCAGCTCCTTCAACAACCCTGCCTATCTGTTCAGCGTGCGCGAGACGCGCAGAGTCGCGCTCGAGCGTGATGGCGACGTACAGGCGTCGCGATTCTGTGCTGGCTGCCACGACCCCGTTGTTTTCTTCAGCGGCGCCTTCGACGATCCCGACTTCGACGACGTCAACCATCCCGCGGCCGATGCCGGGATCACCTGCACCACCTGCCATGCCATCGCCCACATCAACAGTCCGCGCGGCAACTCGGACTTCACCATCGAAGAGCCCATCCACTACCCCTTCGCCTTCAGCGAGAACTCGATCTTGCGGTGGGTCAATCGCCAGCTGGTGAAGGCCAAGCCGGAGTTTCACAAGAAGACCTTTCTCAAGCCTCTGCACCGAACTCCCGAATTCTGCGGCACCTGCCACAAGGTGCATCTGCCGAAAGAGCTCAATAAATACAAGTTTCTGCGCGGTCAGAATCACTACGACTCGTTTCTTCTGAGCGGAGTCTCGGGCCATGGAGTGTCGAGCTTCTACTATCCGCCGAAGGCTGAGAAGAACTGCAACGGCTGCCACATGGCTGTTGTGGAGTCGAACGACTTCGGCGCTCGGGTGCTCGACGATTCGGGAGTGCTCAAGATTCACGACCACCTGTTTCCTTCGGCGAACACGGCGATTCCGAGTCTTCTCGAAATGCCGGACTGGGTGGAGCAGGCGCACCGCGATTTCGTCGAAGGAGTCACCGGAGTGGAGATCTTCGGTGTCAGGAAGGGTGGCACGATTCAGGGCGAGCTGGTGGCGCCGATTCGTCCTGAGGTGCCGGAGCTCCGCCCCGGGCAGGACTACCTCGTCGAGGCGATCATTCGCACTCTCAAGCTCGGCCATTTGCTCACCGAAGGCACCGCCGACTCGAATCAGCTGTGGTTGGAGGTGACGGTGCGCAGCGGCGATCGGGTGATCGGCCGCAGCGGCGCCCGCGACGACGATGGACGGGTCGATCCGTGGTCGCACTTCGTCAACAGCTACGTGCTCGATCGCGAAGGGCGGCGGATCGATCGACGCAACGCCCAGGACATCTTCGTGGCCCTCTACAGCCACCAGATCCCTCCCGGCGCCAGCGACGTTGTTCACCTCCGCCTGCGCATTCCGCCCGACGTCACCGAGGCGATAACGGTGGAGATCGCTCTGAACTATCGCAAGTTCGACACGACCTACATGCGCCACGTCTTCGGGGAGGACTACCGTAACGAGCTGCCGATCATGACTCTGGCTCGCGACGAGGTCACCTTCCCGCTGGCCGGCGGCACCGTGATCACCGACCCGCCCTCGGGGATTCCCGAGTGGCGTCGATGGAACGACTACGGCATCGGCTTGTTGCGCAAAGGAGGCAAGACCAAGGGTGAGCTACGTCAGGCGGAGGCTGCGTTTCTTCGTGTAGAGGAGCTCGGCCGGCCCGAGGGCCCGATGAATCTGGCACGTGTCTATCTCGCTCAGGGCACTGTGCAGGATCGCGCCGTGGCGGCTCTCGAGCGGGCGGCGGCCTTCGATCCGTCGCCCCCGGACTGGTCCCTCGCCTGGTTCACCGGGCTGGTCAACAAGCAAAACGGCTATCTCGACGAGGCGATCGCCAGCTTCCGGAGCATCGTCGAGGGCGACAACGAAGAGCTGCGTCGCCGCGGCTTCGATTTCTCTCTCGACTATCGCCTGCTCAACGAGCTCGGCCAGACGCTCTTCGAGAGCTCCAAACGGCAGCGTGGCGAGGCGCGGCGCTCGAGACGCGACGAGATACTGCAGGAGGCGCGCTCGTACTTCGAGCGCTCCCTGGCGCTCGATCCGGAGAACGTCGCTGCCCATTTCAACTTGAACCTGATCCTCACTCAACTTGGCGAGGCTGAGCTCGCGGCGGAGCATTTCACGAGCTACCTGCGCTACAAGCCGGACGACAACGCCCGCGATCGGGTGGTAGCGCTCGCGCGGGCGCGCGACCCTGCGGCAAACCACGCCGCCGAGGCCATCGTCATCTATGATCTGCAGCGTCCCGGCGCCTTTCAGTAGCCCTGCCCCCGGAGACGTTACTTTGCCAGAAGAGGGAGCCGACAGCGACAGGCACGACGATGAGGACTGGGTGCCCGAAGATGACGCGGTCATCGGTCGAGCGTTTCGAATCTCACTCCTCGTTGCCGTAGTCGTTGCGGCTGTCGTCGCTCTGGTCTGGCTGTGGCCCGGGTCCAAGGGCGATGTCGTCGAGCACGTGATCGACACCGAGGCGCCGGAGGTCGTCACCCGTCATGTGGAGCCGCCTCAGGTCCGTTTCGTCGACGCGACCGAAGAAGCCGGAATCGACTTCGTGCACGTGAACGGGGCCTACGGAGCGAAGTTGCTGCCGGAGAGCATGGGCAGCGGAGTCGCGATTCTCGACTTCGACGGCGACGGCGATCAGGATCTCCTCTTCGTCAACTCCACGAGCTGGCCCGACGGCCCAACCGAAGAGCGAAAGGGCGCCTTGGCCCTCTATGCCAACGACGGTCGGGGAAACTTCACTGACATCAGCAAGGCGACGGGCATCGACCTGAGTCTCTACGGCACCGGGATCGCCGTCGGTGACTACGACGGCGATGGCGATCCGGATATCTTTGTCTCGGCCGTCGGTACCAACCTGTTGCTGCGAAACGAGGGCGGCGCTTCGTTCGTGGATGTCACCCTGTCGGCGGGGGTCGGCGGCGACTCCGGTGAATGGTCGAGCAGTTCGGCGTTTCTGGACTACGACAACGACGGCGACCTCGATCTGGTGGTCGGCAACTATGTCCGCTGGTCGCAGGAGATCGATCTGACCCTCGACTATCGCTTGACCGGCATCGGTCGCGCCTACGGCCCGCCGGTCAACTACGCCGGGACCAATCTGTACTTGTATCGCAACGACGGTGGAGGAAGCTTTACCGACGTTTCGAAAGAGAGCGGAATCGAGGTCTTCAGCAAGGCGACAGGAGAGCCGATCGCCAAGTCCCTGGGACTGGCGCCAGTGGACGTCGACGCGGACGGCGATATCGATCTCTTCGTAGCCAACGACACGGTCAGGAACTTCCTGTTCATCAACCAGGCGGACGGCACCTTCGAAGAAGCAGGCGAGATTCAGGGAATCGCGTATGGTCGCCAAGGCAAGGCTACCGGAGCCATGGGGGTGGATGCGGCCTTCCTGCGCAACGACTCCGATCTCGCTTTCCTGGTGGCGAACTTCGCCAACGAGATGAGCTCGCTGTACGTGTCTCAGGGAGACACGGCTCTCTACACCGACGCGTCTATCGTCGAGGGACTGGGCGCTCCGAGCCGCAGGATGCTGAGCTTCAGCGTGTTCTTCTTCGACTACGACCTCGACGGCCGGCTCGACCTCCTACAGGCCAACGGCCACCTCGAAGACGAGATCGCGACCGTCGACCCGAGCCAGTCGTACCGCCAGGCAACGCAGCTGTTCTGGAACGCGGGCGACGAGGGCTTGATCCACGTCGAGCCGGCTTCGACCGGCGATCTGAGCCTGGAGCTGGTGGGGCGGGGCTCGGCCTTTGCGGATCTCGATGGCGACGGTGACCTCGACGTCGTCATCACCCAGACCGGCGATCGAGCCGTGTTTTTTCGCAACGAGCAGACCACGGGCCATCACTACCTGCGGGTGAAGCTAGTGGGCAACGGTTCCACCTCCAACCGCGACGCGATCGGCGCCTGGATCGAAGTCGAGACCTCCGCTGCGGTACAGAGGCGCCTCGTGATGCCGACCCGCGGCTACCAGTCACAAGTGGAGTTGGTCGTGACCTTCGGGCTGGGAACGGAAGACCGGATAGAGCGGCTAGCCGTCGAGTGGCCGGACGGGTCGCGGAGCGTGCATGCCGTGGAAGGAGTGGACAGGGTCGTGACGATTCGCCAAGAGGAGGCCAACCCTCAGTAGGCCTCTCGACCCAAACCCGATCCCGATCCCAATCCCGAGCCCGATCCCAATCCCGAGCCCGAGAGCGGTTCCCAGGTCTTAGTCGCCGGACGGATCTTCCTCGTCTTCTCCCGGCTTCTCGATCTTCCCCCACATATGCCCCCCGAAGGCGCCGTGCTTCCAGGTGCCGGCGTAGAGGCCATCGTAGATCAGCACTCGTGCGGAGAAGGTTCCGAGGCCTTCGATCGTCTGATCGGTGAGAGTGATCATCGGCGTGTCGCCGGCCCACTCGACGTCGAAGGGCATCGGGATGGCGATGGTGTTGTCGCCGAAGCTCATGCTGGCGGTGAACAGCCACCGACCGTCTTCGAGCCTGCTGATCTTGGATACGGTGTAGCTGTCCGGTTGCGGCGCCGATTCACCGCTAGCTCCGATGATGTTGAACTGGCCGACCAGGTTGGCGCCGTTGAGGAGCTCTTCGAATCTGGCATCGCGGTCTGCCTGGGAGTCGTCGGCGGCCAGAGTCGGAAGCGTCAAAAGGAGAAGTCCGACGACGAGAGCTCTGTACCCGAAACGGGGGCTGTGGAAACGTTGGAGGCGCCTAGGACCGAGTACTGTCATGGGAGATCCTCGCTGTCGTTTGTGTCGAATGGTTTCCACATCATAGCCCCTCAACCTCCGTACGCCGAGCCCTTTGGTACTGTCGCCGGGCTGCTGACTCAGCAGGCTGACTCGCTGCTTGGTTCCGTATATACCTGCGTGGTCAAGGCAAGTTGTTCGCCCCCACGTCGGAGGACTCATGTCACCCAGGACACTACTTGGAAAGCTGTCTCACTTCGTAGTCGCCATGTCGCTCTTACCCACAGCCCTCTGGGCTGGTGCGCTCCACCCACCCTCGACGGGGGGTGTCGGGGAGCTCCACAATCTGCTCAGTCGCCTGGGGACGCATCGGCGGTTGCTGATCATCGGCGCTCACCCCGATGACGAGGATACGGGCCTGCTGACCCTGGTCGCACGGGGAATGGGTGGCGAGTCCGCGTACTTCTCGCTGTCGCGCGGCGAGGGCGGCCAGAATCTGATCGGCACCGAGCTCGGTCAGGATCTCGGGCTGCTGCGCTCGCAGGAGCTGTTGGCGGCCAGGAATCTGGATGGCGCCCGGCAGTACTTTTCGCGCGGTTTCGACTTCGGCTACACGCGCTCCTTGGAGGAGACTCTCGGGTTCTGGGACAACGATGCGCTGCTCGAAGACGCGGTTCGGGTGGTGCGCCGCTTTCGACCGCAGATCCTGGTATCGGTGTTTCCTCCCAACTCGGGGACCGGCCATGGCCAGCATCAGGCCGCCGGCATGATCGCCCAGGCGGTTCTCGAGGCGGCCGCAGATGCGCAGAGCTACCCTGAGCTGCTCGAGCACGGTCTGGGGCCCTGGCAGCCTCTTGCCTTCTACCGCGCCTCCTTCTTTCGACCGGCCGACTCGAATCTCGTCCTTCCCAGCGGTGGGATCGACACTGCCAGCGGAAAATCGTTCTTTCAGATTGCCATGGCGAGTCGCAGCATGCATCGGTCGCAGGGTATGGGGGTCCAGCAACCGATCGGGCCGCGCGACACTCGTATGGAGTGGATCTCGGGTCCGCGCGGAGACGGCGACCCCTTCGATCCTTTCGAGACTCGTTTGCGGGGGGTCGTGTCGTCGATCGCGGAGGGGGAGGCGAAGGACCTCTTGACCGAGAGTCTCGCTGCTGTCGAAGCCCTGATCACGACGGCCCGATCGGGGCTCAATCCGGCTACGCTGAGCGAGTCGTTGGGGCCGCTTCTAGCGGTGCAGCGAAGTCTTCACGGCGTGCTGTCGGAGGCTCGGGGTGCGGGCTTGTCGAGAGCGGATCGCGAGGTCGTGGAACAGTTCCTGGGGGAGAAGATCTCGTTGGCCGATCGTGCGATCGCGATCGCCGCGGGATGGGTCCTCGATGCCACTGCCGGCCGGCTCGAGATCGTCGCCGGGCAGACGTTCGAGCTGCAGGCGCAGTTCTACAACTCGGGCCTCGAGAGCGTTCGGGTGAAGCCGGCGCTGCTGAGCTCCGAGCTGTCGATTCCATCGCCAGGTATGGCGGTCGAGAAGACTGTCGAGGCCGGGGCGCTGGCGAGCTGGAGCTTCGAGCTACAGGTACCGGCGGATGCGGCGGCGAGTGTCCCGTATTTCCTGCGCCGGCCGCACAATGGCGAGATGTACGACTGGCAGGGCGTCGATCAGAATCTTCGCGGCGAGCCGTTCGAAGAGCCACCGCTGAGTCTGCTCTTCGACGTTACTGTGGGAGACGCTACGGTTGAGCTGACGCGTGAAGTCGTGCACAGCCGTCGCGACCGGGCGATCGGCGAGGTTCGCACGCCGCTGAGGGTGGTTCCGGCGCTCGAGGTGACGGTAGAGCCGCAGCTGATCGTATGGCCGTCCGATGGCGGCGACGTCCGCGACATCCAGGTGGGTCTCGAGAGGCATTCCGACGCCCCGTTACAGGGCCTACTGGAATTTCGAGTACCGGCGTCGTGGCCGGCGGTGGAGCCGATCCCGTTTTCGCTTCCGGAGGACACCGCGAGCCTCAGCCTGAGTTTCCAGTTGCGGCGCCCGAACGGGGCGGCTGGCTCGAGCGAGGTCGGGGTGCGCGCTGTAGTGGGTGAGACGATTTATGACAAAGCCTATCCGCGTGTCAGCTATCCGCACATCCGGCCGGTACCGTCGCCGCGCAACGCCATCCTCGAGGTCCGGTCGATCGACCTGAAGCTTCCCGACCTCCGACGGTTGGCCTATCTGCGCGGAGCTTCCGATCGGGTGCCAGAGAGTCTGGCTGAGATCGGTTTGCCGCTCGAGCTGCTGTCTTCGGCGGATCTGCTGGCTCTCGGGGTTGACGGACTCCGTTCTTTCGACGCGATCGTCATCGGCAGTCGCGCCTACGAGACCGACCCTGGCCTGCGAGAGCTCAATCCGAGGCTCCTGGAATGGGTAGAGGATGGCGGGCTCTTGCTCGTGCAGTATCAGCAGTACCAGTTCTCGCGTGGAGGCTACGCGGTTCATCCTCTAGAGATCGCGCGGCCGCACGGCCGCATCACCGACCAGGCTGCGGCGGTCGAGCTTCTCGAGCCGAACCACCCGGTGTTCACGAGCCCCCACCTGATCGGCCCGGAGGACTGGGAGGGCTGGGTTCAGGAGCGTGGTCTGTACTTCCCTCGCACCTGGGACGACGCCTACCGACCTCTGCTCCGAATGAGCGACCCCGACATGTCGCCGGAGGAGGGCGCCCTCCTGATCGCTTCCCACGGCAAGGGCACCTACGTCTACACTGGTCTGGCCTTCTTTCGCCAGCTGCCGGCGGGAGTGCCTGGTGCCTATCGTCTGTTCCTCAATCTACTGAACTTAGCGGGCTCGCCGCCGGGGTAGGGCGGGCCTGGGGGCTGCGTCGTTTCCGGCTGCTGCGCACTACCTTTGGAAGCGGATGCTGGCAAGCCAGGTGTCGGGAGTGGTGACGCCGGTCCAGGAGAGCCGGAACCGCCGCAGCCGACCTTCCCACTCCGGCCGGCCCTCGAGCTCGAAGTGGATCGTTTCAGAATCCGATCTCACGCCGCGCGTCGTGTGATCCGCGGCGAAGGGCCGATCCGGAGCGGCCCACGAGAGCTCGAAGGTGAGACTGTTGAGCTCCTTTCCTATGAGAATCGCCTCCTCGATCTGGGCGGCTTCGAGGTCGACCGGCCACTCGAAGTCGCCCTGAGATCCTACGAGGGGAGTGCCTCCGTCGTCACACTGGATGGTCGTCGAGTCGCGCCACCTCCACAGATCGTCGCCGGTGTGGCAGCCAGCGATCCATCTGTGAACGATCGTGGGGGGGACCGTGGCTTCGGCAGAGGCCGGGCCCTTCTCTTCGGTTCCGGATGGTGCTCCCTCGATTGGAGCGGGAGCTCGAGAGCAGGCGAGAAGGCAGAGCCCGAGAAGCAGAGCTGCGGGTGGTCGTCTCGCTCGGGGCGCACTGCTTTCGCTGCGCCAGCTCACTCGGGCCACGGAATGCCTTCACGCTCGGCCAGCTTCGCGACGTCCTCGAGTAGCTCCTCTTCGGTCAGCGTGAGGTCGATGGCATGACCGTAGGGCTGACCATACGCGAGCTCAGTAGGCCAGTAGATTTCGATCATGTTGCCTTCCGGATCGTCGAAGTAGAAAGCGAGCGACACACCGTGGTTCATGGTCGCCTTGATCGGTACTCCGCGCTCCTTGATGCTCCGATATCGCCCGCACAGGTCGGCCAGCGAGGAAACTTTGAAGGCGGTATGTTTCAGATCGCGGTTCGCGAAAATCACGATCTCGTGCGACTCTTCGTCGGGTCGGCTGCTGAGGAAGGTGCTCGCGCCCAACGGGCTGTCAGCGGCGCTGCTGCCGACGACCTGCATGTCCAGAACGTCTTGGTAGAACGCAGCGAGCGTCGCCGGATCCTCGGAGTGAATTCCGATGTGACTGAGGCCACGCGGTCCAGTGTCGTTGCTTGTCGTCACTGCTCGGAGCCTACCGGAATGTGAGCCGAGCCCTTCCATCCCGGCGTTGCTGCCGCTTCTATCTTCGCGAGGCCGGTCCGAGCTCGATGGCGGGCTGGAGAATGAGTGTCCCTGCAGGGTCGCGTTGACTACTTGATCTAGGACTACTCGCGCAGAGCTCGGATCGAGAGCTCAGGGTCGTAGATGTTCACGTGTCGCGCAACGCCCCCTTCGAGGGAGAAGCGGACACGAACCGAGCGGGCGCCACCGGGATGGAACTCGTTGTCTCCGAGGTGAAAGAGGCTGCGAGGGAACGCCCCTGGACGCTGGAGTCCGAGGCTGCCCCTCGACTCCACGATCGTAAAGGTGTCCTCCGAACCGCTGTCATATCGGTAGCTGCTAAGGTAAGCGCTCGTCTTTTCCGGGAGGGGCTTCGTATCGGTTCCGATGTCTGCATCTCCGAGGCCCTCGAGGTAGCTGACGACGGCCGCGGCCTCCTCGCCACCGGCGCGTGCATGAAAGAGCAGCGTGAAGCCGTGTGGCCCCGGAGTTCTCTGCAGACCTTCGACACCCTCGACCATCGCTTTGACAGCCTCGAGCCGGCCGA
>Ga0114950_10003351_pt1 | contig 12318 bp, 12 predicted proteins | sample N075metaG_FD_83503 | JGI IMG/M metagenome (GOLD analysis project Ga0114950, IMG submission 83503) | Deep subsurface microbial communities from Kermadec Trench to uncover new lineages of life (NeLLi) - N075 metaG | ecosystem: Environmental > Aquatic > Marine > Ocean trench > Sediment | place...
AGGTTATTCTAATGCTCAATTCCACTTACGCCACCAACGGCATGGTTGTGGCCCCCCACCATCAGGCCGCCGAAGCCGGCCTCGATGTGCTGCGCGACGGCGACGGCTTCTGGATCATAGCACCGCCCGAGGGCGAGCCGGTGGCCATCGACGCCTGCGGCGCGGCGGCGCGGGCAGCCAGCGTCGATTTCTATCGCGGGCATGGCCATGAGGCGATCCCGGCGCGCGGACCGCACGCGGCGCTGACCGCCGCCGGGACCATTTCCGGCTGGCAGGCGGCGCTCGAAATTTCCGCCCAGCGCGGCGGCAAGCTACCCCTGGCGCGGCTGCTCTCGGCGGCCATCGGTTACGCCAGCGACGGCATGGCGGTGACCGAAGGGCAGCGGCGCAATACGCTGGAAAAAATGGGCGAGATGGACGGTGTGCCGGGTTTCGCCGATGCGTTTCTGGCCGCTGGTGAAGCTCCCCAGGCCGGCGATCTGTTCCGCCAACCGCAATTGGCGGCGACCCTGGAACGTCTGGCCGAGGCTGGCCTCGACGATTTCTACCGCGGCGATATCGCCCAGACGATCGGTGACGATCTGGCCGCCGTTGGCAGCCCGGTGGCGCGTAGCGATCTGGAAAGTCACAGCGCCAGCGTTAAAGCGCCGCTATCGCTCAAGATCGGCGCCGGCACCCTCTACAACATGCCGCCGCCGACCCAGGGCCTGGCCTCGCTGCTGATCCTCGGCGCCTTCGACCGGCTCGATTGCGCCCAGGCGGACGGCTTCGACTTCGTTCATCTGCTGGTCGAGGCATCGAAGCAGGCGTTCGGTGTGCGCGACGAGCACATCACCGACCCGGCCTATATGGACACCGACCCGGCGACCTTTTTGCGCGACCCGGTGATCGCCTCGATCGCCGCCGCCGTCGATCCGGCAACCGCCCGGCAATGGCAGCGCGGCGGCGACAAGGGCGATACCGTGTGGCTCGGCGCCATCGACCGCGACGGCATGGCGGTGAGTTTCATTCAGAGCGTCTATTGGGAGTTCGGCTCGGGCGTCGTCCTGCCCCAGACCGGCATTGCCTGGCAGAACCGCGGCTCCAGTTTCTCGCTGCAGCCCGGCACGCGCAACGAGCTGAAACCGGGCCGCAAACCGTTCCATACGCTGAACCCGGCGATGGCGCGCCTTAACGATGGCCGGGTAATGTCCTACGGCGCCATGGGCGGCGAAGGGCCAACCCCAGACCCAGGCGGCGCTGTTCGCCCGTCACGTACGTTACGGCCAGGGCCTGCAGGCGGCGATTACCGCGCCGCGCTGGCTGCTCGGTCGCACCTGGGGCGACGACAGCAGCAATTTGAAAATCGAATCGCGGTTCGGCGATGAGGTGATCGAGGCGTTGCGCACGGCGGGCCACGATGTGGTGGTGGTCGAGCCGTTCCGCGACCTGATGGGCCATGCCGGCGCCCTGGCGCGCGGACCCGACGGCGTTATCGAAGCCGGCTTCGACCCGCGCAGCGACGGCCGCGCCGCGGGCTTTTGATCCGGCTGGCGTATATAAAAGCCAAAGACTGTTATAACGCAGGCAAGACCCGCCCAGCGCGGGCGTGCAACCTGCCGGGAGGAAACCATGACGTTCGAACTCTACCACACGCGGCATTCGACCTGCAGCCAGAAGGTCCGCCTGACGCTGGCCGAAAAGGGCTTGCCGGAGCGCGGCACGGACTGGGTCGAGCACGAGATCGACCTCGGTAAATTCGAGCATCTGACGCCGGAATATCTGGCGCTGAACCCCAACGGGGTGGTGCCGACCTTCCTCCATGACGGCGAAATCATTCTCGAATCCTCGGCCATCGTCGAATATCTCGACGACATAATTCCCGAGACGCCGCTGTCGCCGCCCGATGCGCTGGGCAAGGCGCAAATGCGCGCCTGGATGCGCTATATCGAGGAGGTGCCGACCGTTGCCGTGCGGGTGCCGTCCTTCGCCAACCTGTTCGCGCCGATGCGTTTCGCCAAGCTGAAAGACGAGCAATTCCTCAGCCATGCCGACCGCCTGCCGCTACGCAAGGAATTCTACCAGCGCATGACCAAGGACGGCTTCAGCGAGCAGGATGTCGGCAATGCCTGCGAGCAGATCCGCCAGACCTGCGAGCGCATGCAGCAGGCCATCGAGGAAACCGGCGGCCCGTGGATCATGGGCGAGCAATTCACCCTGGTCGATATCCTGGTGACCCCGGCGATCGACCGCATGGACGATCTGGGCTACGCCGATCTATGGGCCGACCTGCCGCGCGTCGGCGAATGGTTCGAGCGCCTTCGCGCGCGGCCGTCCTACAAGGCGGCCTTCTATCCCGGCGCGCGCGTGTCCGAACGCTACAAGGACTATTTCCGCACCGCCGCCGAGTTGAAGGCCGAGCGGGGGTATTAGCGCGGTTAGAATTTTACCCCGTAAGCCGTGCTAACATGGCATCGTTGCGCGGCGCATCATCGGAGGTGAACCGGCAGTGAGAGGCATATTTCCAACCCTGCTCGCCCTCGGTGTGGGGTTCTTCGTCCTGACGATGGTGTGGCGAGCGCTCAACAAGGGCGCGAAAGTCCGCCGGGCGTCGCTCGGCGCGGGCGATATCGACCGCACCGCGGAAGAACTAATCGAAAAACACGGCGACGGCGCGGACGGCGAGGCCGACAGGCTGGCGGCGGAACGCCTGGCTCTGGGCGATATCGAAGGCGAGGCCGTGTGGCGGCTGGTGGCCAAGGCCATCGCGAAATTACAGTCCGGCTAACGGCCGGGCGCATCTTCCCCTAGCCCGATTTACGGGTAAGCGCCGAGCAGGCGTCCCCACAGATATTGCAGCGGCAGGATGACGATGACGGCGATGACAAAATAGACCGCCATTACCCGCACGCCGGCGCGCATGGGCACTCCGCCAATCGCCATCGCCATGGCCACCGGCGGCGCCTGGTGGGGCAGGGGAAAGACCATGAACGCGGGCACTTCGGCCAACAGCACCGAGCGCAGCGGCCAGTTGACCGCCTGGGCGATGGCGTCGGCGAAGGCGGTGATGATCGGCGGCGTGACCGGCGCGGTGGCGATCAGGTTGATGGCGCCGCCGATGACGAAGATCTGATAGAAGGTGACAATCCCGCCATCGGCGGTGAGGGGCACGTAGGTCAATAGTATCTCGCCGATGGCCGTGCCGAGGCCGGTTTCCTTGGCGATGGCGCCCATGCCGATAATACCGGCGACGAACAGCCACGCTCCGTAACTCACATCATCGGTCAATACCTTCGAGGGCAGCACACCGATGCGCGGCGTGATGCACACCAGCGCCGCCGCCAGGGCGATCCAGGCCGGCGAGATGCCGTGCAGGGAATCGGTCATCCACAGCGCCAGCGCGATCAACAGGATGATCAGCAACCGGCGCTCGTCGGGGCGCCAGCCGGCAGGCGCTTCGGCGGCGTGTTGGGGTTGCGGTTTGGCGACGAACATAACGGTGATCAAAACCGTCTGGACCAGCAGACCGAGCGCTCCGAGGATGGGAAAGTTCAGTAACGTGTAATCGAAATAGGTGAAGTTGATCCCATGAATGCTTTCGCTGACGCCGGCGAACGCCATGCTGACCACGGTCGACGGCAGGATGCCGAAGGCCGGAATGGTCGTTCCCATGGCGGCGGCCAGGATCAGGCCGTAGCGGGGTGGGCTCTTCCCGGCAAAGCCGAGCCGGTCGGCCAGCGCCATGGCCAGCGGCGCCATCAGGACGGCGCGCGCCGAGGCCCGACGGCATGAGGAACGCCAGCGCCACGCCGGCGATTGCGATGCCGAACGCCATGGCGAAATAATGGCCCGGCAGGTGGGTCACCAGCGCCTGCACGGCGCGCGTCGCCAGGCCCGAGCGCTGCACTGCGATGGTGATCACCAGGCCGCCGAACACCAGCCAAGTGGCGCTGGCATGAAATCCGGCGAAGACCACATCCGCCGGTGCGATGTCGAGCACCACCGCGATCAGGAACATGATCAGCGCGGTAATGTGGATGGCGATGGCGCCGGTCGCCCACAGCGCCACGGCAAACAGCACCAGTCCGGCGGCCTGCCACAGCAGGGCATCGCCGGTCCATAACGGCGCGGCGAGCAGGCCGGCGCAAGTCAGCGTGGTGGCCCGGAAATGATCTGGGAAACGCCGAAAGGAGGCGCGGCGGTTTGCGGCATAAGGGGCTAGTCCTGGAAAGATTTTGGGCTGACTGGGTTGGCGCTATGCGGTTGCTATAGCATAGAGCGCGGCCCCATTTGCGGGTAGGGAGGCTGGGTGGTAGGGAACGCAAAAGAATAATTCGGCGGAGGAGTAAGACGATGGCGGCCCAGGGCAACGAACCGGTTCATTACGAGCGCGACGGCGAGATTGCCGTCATAACCCTGGACAATCCGCCGGTGAACGCGCTGGCCAAAGAGGTGCGCGTGGCTCTGGAGAGGCATCTGGAGACGGCGGCCGCCGATGACGGGGTAACGGCGGTCGTTATCTGCGGCAACGGGCGCAATCTGTGCGGCGGCGCCGACATTCGCGAATTCAACACCCCGGCGCGCGACGTCAAACCCATGAGCCGCGATCTCATGAACCTGATCGAGGATTGCGCCAAGCCGGTGGTCGCGGCGATCCACGGGCCGACCCTGGGCGGCGGGCTGGAACTGTCGCTGGGCTGCCACTACCGGGTCGCCGACGTGGGCGCCCGGATCGGCCTGCCCGAGGTGCAGCGCGGGGTCATTCCCGGCGCCGGCGGCACCCAGCGCCTGCCGCGTCTGATCGGCTTGGGACCGGCGCTCGATATTATCACCACCGGCATTCCCGTCGATGGCGAGAGGGCCAAGGAATTGGGCATCGTCGACGACGTGACCGATGGCGATGTGCGCGCCGGCGCCATTGCGTTTGCCCGCCAGGTCGTCGCCGACAATCGCGGCCCACGGCGCATCAGCGCCATGACCGTCGCCGGCGACCCGGCGGAAAACAAAAAGCTGATCGAGGACTACCGCGCCAAGCTGGTGAAAACCGCGCGCGGCTTGCTGGCGCCATTCCACTGCCTGGAAAGCGTCGCCAACGCGGTGTCCTTGCCGTTCGACGAAGGCTGGGCGCGCGAGGCGGAGATCAGCCGCGTCGCCATGGCGTCCACCGAATCGCGCGCGCTGGTGCATGCCTTCTTTGCCGAACGCCAGGTGGGCAAAATTCCCGATATTGCCGCCGACATCGCGCTCAGGCCCATAACCAAGGCGGCGATCATCGGCGCCGGCACCATGGGCGGTGGCATCGCCATGTCGTTCGCCAATGCCGGCGTGTCGGTCACCGTGATCGAGGCGAGCCAGGAGAATCTAGATAACGGTTTGAAACGCATCGAGGGAAATTACGACGCCACGCGCCAGCGCGGCCGCCTGAGCGACGATGAGATGGCGGCGCGGATGGGCCGCATTACGCCATCGACCGATATGGCCGACATGGGCGACGCCGATATCGTCATCGAGGCGGTGTTCGAGGACATGGACGTCAAGAAGTCCGTGTTCGCCGAGATCGACCGGCTGGCCCGCGCCGACGCCATTCTGGCGACCAACACCTCGACGCTGGATGTCGACGAGATCGCCGCGGTAACCAAGCGCCCGGAAAGTGTGCTCGGCACCCATTTCTTCAGCCCGGCCAATGTGATGACCCTGCTCGAAGTGGTGCGCGCGGAAAAGACCGGTAAGGACGTCGTCGCCTCGGTGATGGTGATGGCCAAGGCCATCGGCAAGGTCGGCGTGGTGGTCGGCGTGTGCGACGGTTTTGTCGGCAACCGCATGCTGGCGCCCTATTTCCGCCAAGGCGATTTCCTGGTCGAGGAGGGCGCGCTGCCGCAGGATGTCGACCGGGTGATCGAGGAATTCGGCTTCCGCATGGGCCCGTTCCGGGTCTCCGATATGGCCGGGCTCGACATCAGTTGGGCAATCGAGAAACGCCGCGCCGAAACAAGGCCCGCCGACGAGCGGGTCTCGCCATTGATCGACAGCATTTGCCAGCTCGGGCGCTACGGCCAGAAAACCGGCGCCGGCTGGTATCGCTACGAAGACGGCCGCACGGCGCTGCCCGATCCGGTGGTCGAGGAAATTATTGCTGCCCGCTCACGCGAGATGGATCTCAACCGCCGGCCTATCGACGACGACGAGATTCTCCAGCGTTGCCTATACTCGATGATCAACGAGGGCGCTAAAATTCTCGAAGAGGGGCTGGCCATTCGCGCCTCGGATATCGATGTTATCTGGCTGAATGGCTACGGCTTCCCGCGCCACCGCGGCGGGCCGATGTTCTACGGTGACACCGTTGGCCTGCGCGAGGTCTGCGACACGCTGGACCGTTTCCACCGCGACTGGGGCGACAAGTGGCAACCCGCCGCCCTGCTGCGCCAGCTTGCGGATAGCGGTTCCAGTTTTGCCGCGTGGGATAAGGTGAAGACCAGCCTCTGATCAATCCAGTCGTTTACCCTGACGGCCGGCCAGGTCCTGCACATACTGCCAGGCGACCCGGCCCGAGCGCGCGCCCCGGGTGATCGACCATTCCTTGGCTTCGGCGTGAAGGATTTCGCGGTCGATGTCGAGACCGTAATGGTCGATATAGGCATCGATCATGGTGAAGAAGGTGTCCTGGTCGGTGTGGTGGAAGCCCAACCACAGGCCGAACCGGTCGGACAACGAAACTTTCTCCTCCACCGCCTCGGAGGGGTTGATCGCGGTCGAGCGCTCGTTCTCGATCATGGTGCGCGGCAGCAGGTGACGCCGGTTCGAGGTGGCGTAGAACACCACATTGTCGGGGCGTCCCTCGATGCCGCCCTCGAGTACCGCCTTGAGCGATTTGTAGCTGGTGTCGGCGTCGTCGAAACTCAGATCGTCGCAGAACAGGATGACCTGACGGTCATAGCCTCGCAGCAGCGTCAGCAGGGCGGGCAGCGAGTGGATGTCCTCGCGGTGAATTTCGACCAGAGTCAGGGTGTCCGGGTTTTCCGCGTTGATCGCGGCGTGGACCGATTTGACCAGGCTCGACTTACCGGTGCCCCGCGCGCCCCACAGCAGCGCGTTATTGGCGGGCAGGCCGGCGGCGAAGCGCCTTGTGTTCTCCAGCAGAGTGTCCGACTGGCGGTCGATACCCTGGAGCAGATTCAGGGGCAGCCGGTTAACGGCCGCGATAGGTTCGAGCCAGCCACTGCCGCCGCCCGGCGCGGCATGCCACACGAAGGCGTCCGATGCCGCCAAATCGATGGTGGGCGGGCGGTCTGGCGCCAGGCGCTCGAGCGCGTCGGCGATACGATTTAACAACGGACCGAAATCCTTTTCGCTCATAACCCGATCACTTTTTAATGTTGTTCGCCGGTAGGAATGGGGGCGAACCTAATCGCTCGGCTCGGTCGCGGTCAACGTCCCCGGGCGGCTGCCGGGGCCTGTTTGGGGCCGGTTTGCGGAAATTCACAGGTGGGGAGGTTGAAATATTGACAAAATGCCGCATTCCAGCCATTTGATAGCTTGGCCGCAGCCATTGCAATTCGACCCCACGTCGCTAATATCCGGCGTCCTTAAGACCCCTAGACTGGAGACCCCAATGTTTATCACGCCGGCACAGGCACAACTTTTTGGTGGCGGCGAAGGCGGCGGTGGTCTCGGCGCGTTTGCCCCCATCATCCTCATTTTCGTCGTGTTCTATTTTCTGCTCATCCGTCCGCAGCAGAAAAAAGTGAAGGCGCACCGGCAAATGCTCAACGTGGTCAAACGGGGCGACCGGGTGCTCACCGGGGGTGGCATTATCGGTACGGTGACCCGGGTCAAGGATAACGACGAGCTGGTGGTCGAGATCGCCGACGGCGTGAAAATCAACGTGATGCGCGGTACCTTGTCCGATGTATTGAATCGTTCCGAACCGGCGGGCTCGTCGGGCGGCGGCAAGTCCGCAGGTGGGCCGACGGTGGTTGGACCCAACGTAGGCAAACCCGGCGGGTTGCTGGGCGGCCTGTTTGGCGGCATGGGCGGCAAAAAATAATCCGCAACCGATCGGCGTTCCCACATGATTAATTATCCCCGTTGGGCAATCGCGATCACGGTGATTGTCTGTGCGTGGGGGCTTATCTTTGCCGCGCCGAATTTTTTCGATGAACCACCCTCGTTTCTGCCCGCTCAGAAAGTGAATCTCGGCCTCGATCTGCAAGGCGGCGCCCATCTGTTGCTGGAGGTGGAAATCGATGAGGTTATCAAGGCGTCCCTCGAGTCGATCCGCTCGCAAGTTCGCCGCGAGCTGCGCCGGCGCAAGCCGCGGATTGGCTATGCGAGGAGAGGTCTCGCAGTAGAGGGTAACGCTGTCGTCATACGCGGAGTCGATTCAGCTGACATGGACGAGGCGCGTGACCGGTTGCGCAATATTGACCGGGATATCGCGTTGAGCGTTTCAGGTGGTGTCATACGCCTGGAATTTACCGAACAGGCCCTCATCGACCGCCGTCAGCGCGCCATCGAGCAATCGATCGAGGTCGTGCGGCGGCGGGTCGATGAGACCGGCGTCTCCGAGCCAACGATCCAGCAACAGGGCGAAAAACGAATCATTGTTCAGATGCCGGGTATCGACGATCCCGAGCGCATCAAGCGGTTGTTGGGGAAGACGGCGAAACTGACCTTCCATATGGTCAATGAGACAGCCCAACAAGAATTCGTAGGAGCGGGTAACCGCGGTGGCGCACCGCCGGGATCCAGGCTTTTATACGAAGAGGAAGCGGGCGGACTACGAACACCCTACATCGTATTTAACGAAGTCATTGTCAGTGGCGAACGCCTGGTCGATGCCCAGGCGACCTTTCAGGACGGCCAACCGATCATATCCTTCCGCTTCGATGCCACCGGCGGTCAAACGTTCGGCCGTGTGACGTCGGAGAATGTCGGCATCCGCCTCGCTATCGTGCTCGACAACGAGGTTGTCAGCGCGCCGCGTATCCAATCGGCGATCCTCGGCGGCAGCGGCATCATCACCGGCCGTTTCACCGTGCAGGAGACCGTCGATCTGGCGTTGGTGCTGCGGGCGGGCGCGTTGCCGGCGCCGCTGAATATCCTGGAAGAACGTACCGTTGGCCCTGGCCTCGGCGCCGATTCCATCGCCGCCGGCAAGCTCGCCAGCATCGTCGGGTTTATCTCGGTCGTGGTCTTCATGATCGCCAGCTACGGCCTGTTCGGCATCATGGCGAGCGTGGCGTTGATCTTCAATCTGGCGCTGATCCTGGCGATGTTGTCGGTCCTGGGGGCGACGCTCACATTGCCGGGCATTGCCGGCATCGTGCTGACCATCGGTATGGCGGTCGACGCCAATGTGCTGATTCTGGAACGCATCAAGGAAGAGGCCCGCAATGGCCGCTCGCCCATCTCCGCGGTCGATGCCGGCTATCGCCGCGCGATGACGACGATTTTCGATTCCAACGTGACGACCCTGATCGCGGCGCTGCTGCTGTTCAATTTCGGCACCGGGCCGATCAAAGGGTTCGCCGTGACCTTGTCGATGGGCATCATCAGTTCGATGTTTACCGCCATCATGCTGACGCGGTTGCTGATGGTGATCTGGCTGCGCCGCAAGCGGCCGTCGAAGTTGCCGATCTAGGGGCGGGCGATGCGATTACTCACAGTCATTCCCGCCAATACGACAATCGATTTTGTCGGCAAGCGCAAAATAGCGTTCGGCCTGTCGATCATTCTGATCGTTATTTCGGTGGGCGCGTTTCTGACCCAGGGGCTGAATTTCGGTATCGATTTCCGCGGCGGCATCCTTATGGAAATCGAAACGGAGGGGCCGGCTAACATTCCGGCGTTGCGGCGCACGCTGGGCGGGTTGAACCTGGGCGAAGTCCAGATTCAGGAATTCGGCGCCCCTAACGATGTGCTCATCCGCGTCCAGCAGCAGGACGGCGGCGATGACGCCCAGCTCAAGGCGATTACCATCATCAAGGAAGCGCTGGGCGACGGCGTAACCGAATACCGGCGCACCGAGTTCGTCGGCCCCACCGTGGGCGCCGAGTTGATTAAGTCGGCCATCCTGGCGGTGGTGCTCGCACTGGCCGGGATCCTGATCTATATCTGGATTCGCTTCGAGTGGCAGTTCGGCGTCGGCGCGGTGATCGCGCTCAGCCATGACGTAATCACCACCATTGGTTTGTTCGCGGTCACCCAACTGGAATTCAATCTGTCCACGGTGGCGGCGGTTCTGACCATCGCCGGTTATTCGATTAACGACACCGTCGTCATCTATGACCGGGTACGCGAGGAATTGCGGCGCTACAAAAAAATGCCGATCGACGCGCTGCTCAATCTCGCCGCCAACCGCACCCTGTCGCGAACCTTCCTGACCAGTATGACCACGCTGATCGCCCTTCTGGCGCTGTCGTCGTTGGGCGGACCGATCATTCGCGACTTTTCCCTGGCGATGATCTGGGGGGTCTTGATCGGCACCTACTCTTCCATATTCGTTGCGGTGCCGATGCTGCTGATCCTCAACCTTAGCCGTGATACATTTTCCAGCGGCGGCGATACGGAAAGCGGCAAGGGTGGCGATACCGGAGAGTCGGGCGCGTAGACCCGCGCGACATGGCCGCCGGCGCCCATACGACGAACGATCCCACTATGCCGGCCCGCCCGCCGGCAATCGAAGGCTATGGCGGCGGCGGGTTTCGCGTCGATGGCGCGGTCTACACAGGTTCGCTGATCGTGCTGCCGGCGTGCGTCGTTTCGTGGGACATTGTGGATTTCGCGCAGATAAGCGAGACCTCGTTGCCGCCGGATATATTCGCCGATGCGTCTGTCGAATTGCTGTTGCTGGGTTGCGGCGGGCGTCACCAGATGGTGCCGCGCGCGCTGCGCGATGCGATACGCGCGGTGGGAACCGTTATCGAGCCGATGGATACCGGCGCCGCCGTGCGCACTTACAATATCCTGCTCGGTGAAAACCGCCACGTCGCCGCGGCGCTGATCGCGGTCGATTAAACCCGTTTTACCCACCAATCCTCATGGCTCGCTTGTCGAAGTATGGGGATTGGCGCGCGCCGCCCTTCCGCCCACCCCTCGTCCTTCGTCCCTCGACAAGCTCGGGATGAGGAAGCTCAGGATGAGGGGTTCTGGTGTTAGATCATCGTCTACAAAAAAACGGGGCGCCGAAGCGCCCCGTTCATTTCGCGTCGATTTTGCGCCGGTCAGAACGGTGGGTTCTGGGCGGCGATCATGCCGTAGAGCATGGGGATCGACAGTAAGGTATTGGTACGCGAGAACAGCATAGCCTTGCGCGCCGCTGCCGGTTTGGCCTCGGCTGGCGCATCGATGATGCCGAGCGCGATTTTCTGCTTCGGCCAAATGACGAACCAGACATTGAACGCCATGATCAAACCGAACCACATGGCGATACCGATCAAGGCGCTGGTGGTGCTGCCGTCGACTAGACCGATGGACAGCCAATTGCCGAGCTCTTTCTGCATACCGCCAAGTAACAGGCCAAAGAGCACGGTCGATGCGGCGCTCCAACGGAACCAGAACAGTACCGCCGGTGCGATATGCTTGCCGATCGCTGGCTTCAGTTCATCGGGAATTTTCGCCATTGTCGGCACCTGCACGAAATTCAGGTACCACAACAGGCCAATCCACATGACGCCGCTGAGGACGTGAAACCATCGAATGAGATGTTCAGCGAATTCCATTTTACATTTCCCCCCTGACGACTATGGACTGCCGATGCCCAGGGCGACCAAGACCATGATGACGGTCATGACCACACCCAGGGCAACGGTCATGTGTAGTGATTCCAACGGGTTTTTCATTAGTGGGATCCCCCTTTCGAAAACCGAATCAGAGTATAGCAAAAATGTTGCGGCGAACCTATGCGCCGATTTCCCGGTGTGCGGGGTACACTGAACGCATGTATTTTAACGCGGAGCGGACCGATGAGCAGGGATAAAAGCGGGTTGTCCTATTGCGCCCGCGCGGTCCGCGAGCACGATCACGACCGCTATCTGACGGCGCTGTTTGTCCCCGCCGCTCACCGCGAGGCGGTGTTCGCGCTGTATGCATTCAACGCCGAGGTGGCGCGTACCCGCGAAGCGGTCAGCGAACCGATCATTGGGCAGATCCGCCTGCAATGGTGGCGCGAGGCGCTGGACGGCATCTATTCGGGCGCGGTCCGCGAGCATCCGGTGGTCGCGGGATTGAGCGAAGCGGTGAAAGGCTACGGGCTCGACCGGGCGCCCTTCGATGCGCTGCTCGACGCCCGCGAGGGTGATCTCGACGACGCGCCGCCGGCCGATCTGGCGAGCCTCGAGG
>Ga0114950_10003352_pt1 | contig 12317 bp, 10 predicted proteins | sample N075metaG_FD_83503 | JGI IMG/M metagenome (GOLD analysis project Ga0114950, IMG submission 83503) | Deep subsurface microbial communities from Kermadec Trench to uncover new lineages of life (NeLLi) - N075 metaG | ecosystem: Environmental > Aquatic > Marine > Ocean trench > Sediment | place...
ACCCCGACGACTATCCCGAGGTCAGCGACTACTCGTGGGACGAGATCTACGGACACGGCGACAACATGGCGCCGGGCGGCCTCTACCTCGCTTCACGGATCGCCCGGTCCCTGAATCTCCAAAAGGGGGACAGGGTTCTCGACCTGGCCTGCGGGAAGGGAGACTCCTCCATCTTCCTCGCGAAACATTTCGGCGTCTCGGTGATCTGCTTCGATGCCTGGACGTCCGCGAGTTACCTCAGCCGCAAGATCGAGGCGGCGGGCCTCGGGGACGCCGTCCTTCCCCTCGATCTCGATGCCAATCAGCAGCTTCCGTTTCCGGACGACTACTTCCAGGCGTTCTTCTGCATGCAGGCACTCCACTCCTTCGGCACCGACCCCGACGTCGTGAGGCGCCTTCTCGCACACCTCCAGCCGGGCGGCAGGTTCGGCTTCGGAGGGACGTGCTTCGATCAGGAGCTCGATGAGCCGTTGCCAGCAGTTTTTCAGGAGACCGCTGGTTGGGACGCCGAGTATCACAACTACCACTCTCCCCCATGGTGGGTCGCCCTGTTCGAAGAGACGCGGCTCGTCGACATACTGAACTGCCAGGAACTTCATGACGGGCTAGTGATGTGGGAAGACGACGTCCTCCATGATGGCGAGCACGCCGGCTGGGGCAACGCGTGGTTCGAGAAGTCCAAGTGGCTGATCGACCAGCTCGTTTTCAGCCGCCATCATCGACCGTCCCTCACGCACTACATCGGGACCGTTGAGAAAAAAGATTGGTCGTCCAGAACGGCCAAACCGTCACCCTAGCCGCCCATCAGTTCCCCTCGCCCAACTGCCCCGTGAACACCCAGTCATTGGCCTGCATGGCCCTGTGGCAGTTGGTGCAGCCTGGCAGGCGCCCCTCCAAAGCCATTCCGGTGGGGGCTCGATCCAACTCGCCGCTGGGGAGATGTTTGGTGAAGAACCAGTCGTTCACATCGGGGTTGTAACCCCTCACCTTGAACATCGTCGTTACGGCGGCCAGCGTGCTGTCGGGCATGTAGTTCTCTTTCACGATGATGGCTCCTGGCGCCATACTTGACGCCCCCGAACTCAGCGACCGCAGAGCGACGTCGTTCAGATAGGTGGTCAGGAGCATACCGTGCGGCTCTTGGCCGGTATACAGCTCGCCCTTCCCCGGCCACAGGGTCCAAGAGTTTCGGTAGTCCGACTGCTGGAGATGGGCCCAGATGGCCGCTCCGGTGGTGTCGGCTTCGGCTACGGCCGATGCTTGGGGCATCACCTCCGCTGTCTCGCCTTCAGATTCTTCCGACGTACTGCAGCCCCCGGCAGCGAGAGCTGTAAGGCAGATCGTCAGAAACAGGAGCCCCTTGGAATTATTCATGAACCTTCCCCCGGATTATGGAACTGTGCGCGGACCTTGGACGGGCTCACCCCGAGGTTGCCGGGCTTAGGAGACCGTCACGCACGAAAGCCTCAACGAGGCAACGATGTTCCAGTCCGTTACTTGCCAGTGAGCGGGCGAAGGGGGCATTTCATTACCGCCCCGCTAGAGTCATCGATCGAGCTCTGATGCAGCTCCAATGGAGATACAAAGAATGCCTGAGCAGTTCCCACTCATGGTTCCGGGCGCTTCGCCGGACGGCGAGCCCATGGACGTATATGCGCCCTGGGATAGGAGTCTCATCGCGACCGTGGAGCGCGGAGGACCGTCGGTCGTGGAGAAGGCGCTGGACACGGCCTACCGACTCTTCCGCGACAGGGACGCCTGGCTCAGCGCCCCCCGCCGGATCGAGATCCTCAGGAGCGCCGCCGCCCTCATGCAGGAGCGCCGAGAGGAGCTGGCGGTCGAAGCCGCCCGGGAGGGCGGCAAGCCACTGATCGACTCGCTCGTCGAGGTGGATCGGGCGATCGACGGCGTACACGAGTGCGTAGAATTCCTGCGCACTCAGCACGGCCAAGAGATCCCGATGGGACTCAACGCCGCGTCGGCCAACCGATTGGCGTTCACCCGCCACGAGCCTATCGGCGTCGTGGTCGCCTTCAGCGCCTTCAACCATCCGTTGAACCTGATCGTCCACCAGGTCGGGCCCGCGGTCGCGACCGGGTGTCCGTGTATAGTCAAACCGGCGGAGGCCACACCGCTTTCGGCGATGCGCTTCGTCGGAATTCTCCGCGAGGCGGGGCTCCCCGAGGAGTGGTGCCAGAGCCTCGTAACCACCGATCTGGACGTCGCCGGATCATTGGCAACGGATTCCAGGGTGGGCTTTTTCAGCTTCATTGGGAGCGCTCGTGTAGGTTGGATGTTGCGCTCCAAGCTCGCTCCCGGTACTCGCTGCGCCTTGGAACATGGCGGTGCGGCGCCCGTGCTCGTGGCCGAGGACGCCGACCTCGACCATGGGCTCCCACTGATCAGCAAGGGGGGCTTCTACCACGCCGGTCAGGTCTGCGTCTCGGTCCAGCGCGTCTTCGCCCACCGGAACATCGCTCGCGATCTGGCCGAACGTCTTGCCCAAGCAGCGACGGCTCTCAAGGTGGGCGATCCGACCCTGCCCGACACCGAGGTAGGGCCCCTCATCCGTCCAGCCGAAGTGGAGCGCGTACGAGAATGGGTGAGGGAAGCGGTCGATCAGGGCGGCGAGTTGCTCGCCGGCGGCGAAGCCCTTTCCGAAACGTGCTACGCGCCCACCGTACTGTACGATCCGCCCGAAGACGTTCGAGTCTCGACATCCGAGATCTTCGGCCCGGTCGTCTGCGTATATCCGTACGACGACATCGATGAAGCCATCGCCCGGTCGAACGCGCTTCCCTATGCTTTCCAGGCGTCCGTGTTCACACGCGACATCGATACGGCGCTACGGGCTTCCCGCCGGCTCGACGCCTCTGCCGTGATGGTTAACGATCACCCGGCCTTCCGCGTGGATTGGATGCCGTTCGCCGGCCTGAGGGAGTCGGGCATCGGAGTAGGGGGCATCCCCTACACGATGGAGGACATGCAGATCAGAAAGCTGACGGTGATCCGTTCGACGGAGCTGTAGCCCCCGACCAGGTGCCCCGAACACCCGTTACAACCCGTTGGCGGCCGCGAGATCACCACTGAGGCTTGCTGCGACGCTGTATCGGACCGTACGCATCGTCGTCTCCGAGGTCTGTGGGGTCAGGATCGATACAAACGATCTCGGTCTCGACGATTCACAGGAGGACTCGCGACCTGACCGTCTGACGCGTCCACGTCTGCCGTCCGCGGCACCGGGCTGCCGAATATGGCCCGGAAGATCATGGACGGAATACAGATGTCTATCGTGCTTACCAGAATTGCCACCGCAGCCAGCGTGAAGCCAAGAACGTAGCCGACGGTCGGATACGACGAATCGAAGGCCCCAACCGTGACGATCAACCACAGGGCGCCGACTCCACATGCAAATCGACTCGGGGGACCCCTTTTCGGTAGAGGTCGTGTCCCCGTCAAGTGACGGATCCCGTGATTATAGATCAGGTCGAACGGGTGAACCGGAAGAACCCCACCAAGAAACGCAATCGCGGCGAGTGTCAGCAAGAGCGGGGTCGAGGCAAGGGCGGTGCCGACGATCGCCAAGGTCGCGCAGAGTCCGAAAGCCAGACGTAACCACGGCCCAACTTCGGCTAGGAGTTCCTCGTCAATCGTGTCGAATCCCTGTACATCGAGACGACCCAAGCGCTTCGCTCCCAAGGTACGCATAGCCGACCTCCTTCGATCTGCTCCCGATCCATCGTCATCCGCGCGTCCTAATCTGTGTTTCTGGCCAGCCAGCCCTCTAAATGTGGATCGCCCGCCCCAGGGCCGATAACGCACCTTCGGCTATGGCCTCCGAAAGTGTGGGATGCGGGTGCATGGCGCGGTCCATCTCTTCTACGGTGGATTCGAGATGGCGGCCCACGACGAACTCTCCGATCAGTTCGGTGGCGTGCTGTCCTACGACGTGGGCCCCGAGGATCTCGGAGTACTGGGCATCCCGAATGACCTTTACAAAACCCTCCGAGTGGCCGGCGGCGAGCGCGCGACCGTTGGCCACCCACGGAAACTTCCCGATGGTGATCTCGAATCCCTGTTCCTTGGCCTGCTCCTCCGTAAGTCCGACCGACGCGACTTCGGGGTTGCAATACGTGCAGTTCGGGACGTTTTGGTAGTCCACCGTGCCATGGGCCTGACCGGCAATGGCCTCGACGCAGACCACCCCCTCGTGCATGGCCTTGTGGGCCAGCAGTTGATTGCCGGCGCAGTCGCCGACGGCGTAGACGCCCGTGGCGCTGGTCCGCATGTACTCGTCCACAACGAAGAAACCTTGATCATCGAGTTCGACGCCGGCGTCGTCGAGACCCAGGTCGTCCGTGTTCGGTACGCGTCCCACGGCCGACAGGACGTATTGGACTTTCAGCGTCTGGTGTTGCCCCTTCTTGTCCTTGAAGTCGAGCTTGACGGACCCTTTTGCGACGTCCGCGCTCTCCACTACCGCCCCGGTGTGAAAATCCATGCCGCGCTTCTTGAAGCTCCGCTCAACCAGGGCCGACGAGTCAGCGTCTTCGAGCGGCAGGATACGATCCAACGCCTCGATGACCGTCACCTTGGTGCCGAACGCGTTATACACGTCAGCGAACTCCATCCCCACCGCACCAGCCCCCACGACGGCCAGCGTGTCCGGTGCCTCGTTCTGAAAAAGGGCCCCGGTCGAGGACCAGATGCGGTCCTCGTCGATCGGTAGGACCGGGATGTCCCTCGGCCGGGAGCCAGTCGCCAGAATGACGTGTCCGGCGGTGTACGCCTGCCGGCCCCCGTCGGCAGCCTCGACCTCTACGCCGCCCCCGCCCAAGAGACGGCCACGCCCCTCGATGTGGGTGACCTTGTTCTTCTTGAAGAGGTGGCCGACCCCATTGGCCAGTTGTTCCGCGATCGCCCTGCTGCGCTCCTGAGCCGGCCCGAGGTCGACGTTCACCTTGGTGAACGTGATACCATGCGCCCCCGCGGTCTTGAGTTCATTCGCCAGGGCTGCACTGGTCAAGAGGGCCTTGGTGGGAATACATCCTATGTTGAGACAGACACCCCCAAGCTTGTCAGCCTCGACACAAGCCACGTTCAATCCGAGTTGTGCTCCACGGATAGCCGCTACGTAGCCTCCAGGGCCTCCACCTATGATGAGTACATCGAAATCGTTTTCTGGCACGCCTTACCTCTTTCGAAAGCCGTCCGTTCCCCAACGAGCGCGGAGAGTGAGATGCCCCACCCCCGGAGGCCAGCTTGGTCCCCCGGGGTGGCTCCGCAACTTAGATGGGGCGTAAAGGCTGGTAAACCCTCCAAAGCGGGCCCGAGACGGTGACCGAAGGGATCCAATGAGGGATATGCACAGGGCCCAATGACCCGATGTGCACAGGGCCCATCGACCCGATGGACAACGCGAAATTCATTTACTTCGGGAGGGGGGTGTGCCTATTGTGAACCGTAGGCTATGCCATCCCATTTTCGGGTTGGATCGGAGGTTCGCATGTTGTGGACACTACTCGCGGTCGCCGCGGTCTTCATGGCTGGGATCAGCCTCTATAACAAGCTCGTAAGACTCAGGGAGCAGGCGGATGCGGCCTGGGCCGACATCGAGGTCCAGCTCAAGCGTCGCCATGATCTCATCCCCAACGTGGTCGAGGCCGTAAAGGGATATGCGGCTCATGAGCAGAAGACCTTCGAGGCGGTCGTCTCAGCGCGATCCTCGGCGATGACGGCCCAGACGCCGGCACAGAAGGGTCAGGCCGAGGGCATGCTGGCCGGAGCGCTCAAGTCGTTGTTCGCGCTCGCCGAGGCGTACCCAGATCTCAAGGCGGCCGACGGCTTCCGGGATCTCCAGGGCACATTAAGCGACTTGGAGGACTGCATCCAGAACGCGCGGCGGTACTACAATGCGGTCGTGCGAGATTTCAACACCAGGATCAGTCAGGTGCCGTCCAACATCATTGCCAACAGCTTCAACTTTCGTGAGCGGGAGTTCTTCGAAATACCAGAGGGCGAAAAGGCCGTACCCAACGTGAGCTTCAGCGACGGTACGGCCAGCTGAAGCCATTCCTCGCGGGAGGTGATCTCAGGGTGAGCTCCGTCTTGGACGAGGGCAGCCAGCCCCTCGAGTATGAGGAGAGCCGGAAGGGACGGTACAAGAGGATCAAGATCTGGGTGCCCGGCGCTAGCGACGAGATTCGAACAGTTCATATCGAGTATTCGGTCGAGAATGCCCTCCGCTTTCTCGATGCGGAGGACAGTGATTTCGAGGCCGGCCATGACGAGCTCTATTGGAACGTCACCGGCGATGAGTGGGAAGATCCCTATACACGCCGCGACCGCGCGCGTCCTGGTGCCTCCCGAGGTCACTGGCCTGACGGCTCATGTGTACACGGGTTCCCTCGGTTCACCAGCACTAGCGCGACTGCTACTGAAATAGAATAAGTATTCTATTTTGTGATGAGGGAGTCCCTCGGAGCGCGGGAGGGCATGACCATTTCGATGGCGTGGGCCCCCGGTGTCATCGCCCGCCCCGCTTCTTACGTCTCGACCGCGCGATTCTTCAGCGCCAACTGGATATTCCTCGTGCCCATCCTGACCTTGATCGTCATGTACCGCCTCTGGAACGCACATCACGGCTATAACGGATGGAATATTCAACCGGCTCCTGGTACTCGGCTACTATTACCGTCGCCCAGACAAGGTGCGGAGTGCCTACGTGGGGGGCGGTATCGCGACAGCCGCGGGGTTGCTGGTGACACTGGGCTTCTTGGGACAGAGCTTCGAGCTGTTCTACTTTGCTCCGGCCGCGGGAATCATGGCAGCCGTACTTACGGCCCTTCCTATCATCGGGTTCGGCATGGTCATGCCGGCGCGGACCACGAAGGGCGCCCGCCAGTTGGAGTACGTCCTCGGTTTCCAGGAGTTTCTCGACCGGGTCGAGGCGGACCATTTCCGGCGCATGATCGATTCGCCCGAGATGTTCGAGCGGTATCTTCCGCACGCGATGGCCCTCAAGGTGGAGAAGAAGTGGGCACGAGCCTTCGACGACCTGTACAAGGAACCTCCGGACTGGTATTCCGGTCCGTCGGGACACCGCTTCCGCCCCACCCTGTTTGTGTCGGGCCTCGGCAACATGTCCCACCGGGTCGGCACCGCGATGACATCGCAGCCGCGAAGCAGCGGAGGCTCGGGCTTCAGCGGGGGTGGAGGTTTTAGCGGGGGCGGTTTCGGGGGCGGTGGAGGAGGAGGGTTCTAAAGTCTGCGGGCGCTGCTCCGTGGTTATCCTACCCTCGAGGGCTCTCGTTCGGGTTCGGGCTCCGACACCGGCCTGGCCGCGTCCTTCGCCAGCTGCGCCCGTCCCAGGGCCAGACAGAGCACGGCCCAGACGCCCGCCACGGGCACGATTGCCGCTGCAACCCAAGCCAGCGTCAGCCCGATGGCAGCGAAGGTGGCGTCCACTCCCGTCCCAGCCACATCACCGGCGCGATAGAGGAACACATCCACGAACGGCTTCGCCTTGTACTTCTCCGACGGTGAGACGACGCTGAACAAGGTCTCCCGTGCAGGCCTCGAAATGGCGTACCGGGTAGCACGATGCACCGCCTGGAAGACCGCCATGACACCGACGGCGGTCCAGGCCGAGAGAATCGCGAAGCCGGCCATCGTCACAATGGGCAAGATGACAAGCGTCCAGCCGATACCGATACGCTTGATCACATGTGTCGTCACAAAGATCTGCACGAATAGCGTGGCGACCTGGGCGAGGACGTCGAAATAGGCGAAGCCAGCTACGAGTTCGCTGAACGTGTCGGTGTTGTCGAGGATGATGTTGGACTGGGTGAAGTAGATCAGCGTATTCGACACCGCCATCAGCACGATATAGGCACCGATACCCAACAGATACGGCGAGCGCGCAACGGCCTGGGCACCATCCCAGAAGGTCCCGCCGATCTTCTCCAGGCCCACGGTTCCCCTACCGCCAGCCCCCTGGTAGCCTCGGATGGCGGCCTCGTCGGCTCTTCGGATGGCCGCCTCGTCGGCGCTCTGGGTCCGCGAATGCTCAGAGCCCAGGGTCAGGCGGTCCAACATGAGCATCACCACGATGGCCAACCCGAAGAATGCGGCCCCCGTCAGCATGAGCCCCGCGGGGAGGTAGACCGAGTCGGTCATCCCGCTGATGACGTTCGTCGCCCAGCCGCCGATCAGCGCCCCTAGTGTGCCCCCGATGCCGATGAAGGCGAACAGCCTCTTGCCCTGGCGCACGTCGAAGATGTCCACCATGAACGCCCAGAAGACGCTGGTCACGAACAGATTGGCTGTGCTGAGCCAGACGAAGAAGGCGTAGCCCACATACCGCGCCACAGGCGTCTCGGTATCCGTGCCGATGAGTCCCCCCCCGGCGGCTCCGTCAGCGATCAGCATTCCTGAAAACACGATCAGGCACCCGATGATGAACGCGTAGGCGATCGGGATGAACCGGCGGCGGTTCGTTCTCGCCACGACCCCACCGAACGCCAGGACAAACACGAGGGACACCACCGCCGTCCCCACGAAGAGCCAGCGGAGCTCGTCCATCCCCCTGGCGACCCCCATCGCGTCTCGTACCGGACGGAGGAAGTAGTAACCGCACAGGATGCAGAAGAAATAGGCAGCCGACAGGAGAGCGAGCGGCCGCTCCTCCTCTTCGATGTTCAGGATTCGTGATACGGTATCGGCCACTTATCGTCCTTGCCCTGAGGGGGAGTAACTAGCCTCAAGCCGGGCTCATCCGGCGGAGGCAACCTAAGGTTACGACGCACTCGACGCACCGCCTTCAGGCATTTTGGGGAGCTGACGGCCCCTCAGAAACTTAGCGGGTCGGGCGTCAGAAGCAGGGCGTGGGTCACACCAGGATCGCGGCAGGCTCCTCGAGCATCCCCTTCAGCGTCGCGAGGAACGCGGCGCCGAGCGCACCGTCGATCACACGGTGATCACAACTCATCGTGATTTTCATGCGGTTGCGAACAACCACCTGACCTGCCTCCACCACCGGAATCTCCTCCACGCCGCCCACAGCCAGAATGCCCGCCTCGGGCGGGTTGATCACGGCGGTGAACTCGTGGATGCCGAACATTCCCAGGTTGGATATCGAGAACGTGGCTCCGGTATACTCGTCCGGCTGAAGCTTCTTCTCCCTGGCCCTTCCGGCCAACTCCCGGACCTCGGCGCCGATGTGGGCCACGCCCTTCAGGTCGGCATCGCGGATGATGGGAGTGATGAGGCCATCCTTCACCGCCACGGCCACCCCGATATGTACCCGGTTGAATCGCCGGATCGAATCGCCGAGCCAATGTGCGTTACATGCCGGATGGCGCTTGAGCGCCGCTGCGGTCGCCCGAATGATCAGATCATTAAGGGAAATCTTTCGGCCCTCCGGCTCGAGCATGGCGTTAATCGTGCGGCGAGCCTCCATCGCCCGCCCCATATCCACTTCGATCGTCAGGAAAAAGTGGGGCACCGGGCCGATCGACTCGGTCAGACGCCGGGCGATGGTTTTGCGCATCTGCGAGAGCGGAACGTCCTCGAACTCGGCGCCGGAAGGGACGAGCACCGGCGCGGCCACTGGCGCAGCCGAAATCGGAGCAGCGGTCCCGCCGCCGACCGGCACTGGAGTCCCAGCAGCTGCTACCGGGACCGTCGGACCGGTGGCGATTGCCGCCTCGATGTCCCGCTTCACGATGCGCCCCGCCGGGCCGGATCCGGACACAGCAGACAGCTCGACACCCGACTCCGTTGCCAAGCGACGTGCGAGTGGCGAGGCCTTGATCCGGCCATCAATGGCTGAAGCCGACCCCGATGCTGGAGCCACCCCAGCAGGCGCGTCGGTCGGGGCAGCCGGCTCGGCATCGGGAAGTGCAACCCCGCCCCTGCCCTCGCCCGCCCCGTTCCCTTCGGACGCCAAGAGCGATGCCGCTTTGAGCTCCGAAATGTCCTCGTCGGCGGCGCCGATCAGCGCGATCACCTCCCCCACTGAGGCCGTGCCGCCCTCACCGACCAGGATGGCGCGGAGGACGCCGTCTCCCCGGGCCACCAACTCCATCGTCGCCTTGTCGGTTTCGATCTCGGCGATGATCTCGCCGCTGGTGACGTCGTCCCCTTCGGACTTGAGCCACTTTACGACCTGCCCTTCCTCCATCGTCGGAGAGAGCGCCTCCATGTGAACCTTAGTCGCCATACTTTAGCCGGTTCGCCGCGATGGGCGCGTCAGTCACACGCGTTAGACATAAAGGACCTTCTTACAGGCCTCGACCACACGGGCCGCGCCCGGCTTGGCCCAAGCCTCGAGTTTCTTGTTGTAGGGCATGGGGACGTCGGCTTGTGTCACCCGGAGCACGGGTGCATCGAGATCGTCGAAGGCTTCTTCCATGATGATCGAAACGATCTGGGCCCCCACACCAAGGTAGGGCCAGCCCTCTTCCACATAGATGGCCCGGTTCGTCTTCGCGACGGTCGCCAAGATCGCGTCCACGTCGAGGGGGCGCAGCGAGCGTAGATCCAGCACGTCTGCCTCGATGCCTTCCTTGGCCAATTGCCCCGCGGCCCGGAGCGCTACGTGGGCCATGGTTCCGTGGGTGATGATCGAGACGTCACCACCCTCGCGCTTCAGGTCGGCCAACCCCAGGGGGATGACGAAGTCGTCATCGTCCGGCACCTCACCCTTCAAGTTGTAGAGCAGCTCCCCCTCCATGAAGGCGACAGGGTCGTTGTCCCGAATCGCGGCCTTGAGTAGGCCCTTGGCGTCGGCCGGCGTCGAGGGTGTTACAACCTTTATCCCAGGCGCGTGCAAATACCACGTCTCGCAAGCCTGGGAGTGCTGGGCCCCGAGTTGGAGCGCCGCCCCCGACGGGCCACGAAACACTATGGGAATACCGATTTGGCCGCCGCTCATGCTGAGCATTTTAGACGCGCTGTTGATCACCGAATCCAGTGCGAGAATCGAAAAGTTGAAGGTCATGAACTCCACGATCGGCCGAAGGCCGACCATCGCCGCCCCGATCCCCAGTCCCGCAAAACTGAGCTCGCTGATCGGCGTGTCCTTGACCCGCTTGTCGCCAAAACGATCGAGGAGACCCTTCGACACCTTGTACGCCCCGTCATATTCAGCGACCTCTTCGCCCAACAGGAAGACTGATCCGTCCCGCTCCAACTCTTCGGCGAGCGCTTGATTCAGCGCATCCCTGTACGTGAGTTCCGCCATCTCCCCTACTTCCCCCGCCCGTCGAAGAAGAGACGTCCGTGAGGATTGATCTCGGAGTACACGTTTTGGTAAAGTGTATCGACCTCGGGCTCGGGGGCCGCCTCGGCAAACTCGACCGCGGCGTCCACGATGGTCCTTACCTCCTGATCGATCGCCTCGAGTTCCTCGTCCGTGAGGAGCTCCGCCGAGAACATCCGGTCTCGGAGAATGCAGATCGGATCCGCGTTCTCGGTCCGGTCGGCGACCTCCTCCTTCGACCGATACGTGCCGGACACCGGATCGGACATCGAATGGCCCTTGAACCGGTAGACATTTACATCGACGAACTGTGGGCCGGCGCCCTCTCGAACACTCTTGACGAGGCCGTCGAAGTGGGCATAGGTGGCCATGACATCCTCCCCGTCGATGACCGTGGCGGGCACACCGTGCGAAGCCGCCTTCTTCACCATCTCGGTATCCGACATCCGGCTGAACTTCGTGCCCATACCGTAGGCATTGTTCTCGACGACATAGATCACGGGAAGATTCCAGATGGCGGCCATGTTCATGGACTCATGGAACGCGCCTTGGTTGACAGCGGCATCGCCGAGGAAACAAACACAAACCTCATCGCCGCCCCGGTAATGGATCGCCCAGGCCATGCCCAGGGCCAGTCCGGCCTGGGCTCCTACGATGCCGTGTCCCCCCATGAATCTGGAATCTGCACCGAACATGTGCATCGAGCCGCCCATCCCACCCGAAGTTCCACTGGCCTTGCCGTAGAGCTCGGACATCACCGCCTCGGGGGAGAGACCTTTCGCGAGGGCCTGCGTGTGCGACCGGTACGACGAGATGACGTAGTCGTCCTGTCGGAGTGGCAGGATGCAGCCGGCGGCGGCACCCTCCTGCCCGATGTGGAGGTGACAGAATCCTCCGATCTTGCCAATCGCGTATGCTTCTTCGGCCTTTTCCTCGAATCTGCGATAGAGGAGCATCTGCCTGAGGAGCTCGACAAGCTCCTCCTTGGAGAACCCGCCGAGCGCGGGACCTCCATTCACAACACTGGCCGCTGCGGTCTCAGTTTCGGCCATCG
>Ga0114950_10003353_pt1 | contig 12317 bp, 11 predicted proteins | sample N075metaG_FD_83503 | JGI IMG/M metagenome (GOLD analysis project Ga0114950, IMG submission 83503) | Deep subsurface microbial communities from Kermadec Trench to uncover new lineages of life (NeLLi) - N075 metaG | ecosystem: Environmental > Aquatic > Marine > Ocean trench > Sediment | place...
GATTGTCGGGGTGTTGGGCGTGGATTCGATTCGGGCGCTCGGTCGGGATACCGAGGGCCCCAATCAGGACATTCAGAACCTTATCTTTGGCGGCCAGACTCCGGACTCCGCCCAGGCGGACAGCACTGGGGTCGATGAGGAGGCCGAAGAAGAAGATCAGCCGGACAACCTCAGGCCCTTCACCTCGCTACTGGCTTCAGGGGACATCGAGGGCGCTTATCTCGTCGCGACGGAGGACGTGGAGGTGGCCACTCTTTTCCTCGCGCTGCCCGAGGTGCAGCGGGCTTTGCCGAGGAACGTATCCGTCCACTGGGAAGCGGACCTGATCGGTCTTGGGCAGAGGACGTACCGCCGTCTCTTCGTCACGGAAGAGGATGCGTTCGTAACCGGGGACATGCTGGAGGATGCAACGGCGCAGCGGGATCCGCAGTTCAACCAGGCTCAGGTGAACTTCCAGTTCAATCGGGCGGGTGGTCGGCGTTTCTCGAACTTCACTACCCAACACATTGGCGATTACATCGCTATCGTGCTCGACGATGAGATCGTAAGCGCGCCGGTGGTACAGGACCGCATCGGAGCCAGTGGCGTCATCAACATGGGTAATGCCGACATGACCGAAGCGGCCGACCTCGCGCTGGTGCTCCGAGCGGGTGCGTTGCCGGCCCCTCTGGTAATCCTGGAGGAGCGGACGGTCGGACCCTCCCTCGGGCAGGACTCCATCGATCGGGGCCGGATCGCCGGTCTCATCGGGATGGTCGCTGTGGTCCTGATCATGACCCTCTACTACCGCGGGGCGGGGGTTTTGGCCGTGATGGCTCTGGGCGTGTACCTGACCTTGGTCATGGGTGGCCTAGCGGCCTTCAACGCCGTGCTGACACTTCCGGGGATGGCGGGCCTGATTCTTTCTGTCGGAATGGCTGTGGACGCCAACGTACTCATTTTCGAACGTATCCGAGAGGAGCTGATTCTTGGCCGGGCTACACGGACGGCGGTGGACGAGGGGTTCGCGCACGCATTGTCCGCAATCGTCGATGCGAATATTACAACGCTCATCACGGCGCTCATTCTCTTCCAGTTTGGGACCGGGCCCGTGAAAGGCTTCGCGGTGACCCTCTCCATCGGGATCGCGGCCTCGTTCTTCTCGGCCCTGTATGTGACCCGAACCTTCTTCCTCATCTACTTGTCGGGGAAGAAAGCGTCGGACCCGATCAGCATCTGAGACGGATTCAATGAGACTGTTCGACCAAGCCAACTACGCGTTCATCGAAGGGCGACACCGGGCGTACACCTTTTCTGCTGCGCTGATTCTCGTGGGGATCGGGGCAATGATCTACAACGTGGTCAGCATCGGAAGCTGGCAGGACTACGGGGTGGACTTCACGGGCGGTTCGCTGATCCAGGTCCAGTTCCACGAAGCGGCTACTGCCGCGCAGCTCCGGGCGGCATTAGGTGGCTCACAGGCGCCGCCCATCACACGTTTCGGTGAGGAGAACGAATTTACGATCCGTGCACCCCTCGGGGACGACGACGTGGAGACCGTACGGGTGGGTATCCAGAATCAACTCCAGACCGCGTTCGGGGATGGCGCGTTCACCATCGTGCGGACCGAGACCGTGGGACCGAAGATCGGAGCGGAACTGGAGCGGAATGCGGCGCTGGCCATTCTGTTCTCCTTTGTCTTGACCCTGATCTATGTCGCCTTTCGGTTCGAGCTTCGTTTTGGCTTGGCCGCGGTGATCGCGACGGCGCACGACATTCTGATTACACTCGGCTTCCTGGCGATATTCAGGGTCGAGATTGCGCTGCCCACGGTGGCGGCCATTCTGACGATCGTCGGGTATTCGCTGAACGACACGATTGTCGTCTTCGATCGCATCAGGGAGAATCTCAACGCCAAGGGCGGCCGGCGGGAAGATCCGAAGGAGCTCCTGAACCGCTCGATCAACGAGACACTTCCTCGGACGGTGCTCACGTCCGGGACGACACTCGTGGTCCTGGGGGCTCTCCTGGTCGTGGGTGGTGCAGTGATCCGCGACTTTACGGCGGTGCTGATCCTGGGCGTGACGATCGGGACGTATTCTTCCATCTTCGTGGCGTCGCCGGCCCTGCTCGAGATCCAGAAGCGGTTCGGCGATGGTACTGCGAGTCGCGAGCGGCGAAAGAAGCGCAGGGCCCGCGCGACCGCTTAGCGTGAAGGCTGTCGGCTCCTAGCCCGTGTTCGACAGTCACTGCCATCTCACGGACGGCCGCTTCGACGAGGATCGGGCGGCCGTCCTCGATGCGGCGCTGGATGCGGGCGTCACCCGCATGGTCACGGTTGCTTCCAATCTCGAAGATGCCCGGGCCGCTGCGGAGCTGGCGGCGGGCCATGCGGCGCTCTGGTCGACAGCGGGTATTCATCCCCACGAGGTCGCAGAAGCGGGGGACGCCGATCTCGCCGCGGTCAGGGAACTCGCTGCTATGCGTCCCGAGGTCGTCGCCATCGGCGAGACCGGACTGGATTACTTCTACGATCACTCGCCTCGGAAGCTCCAACGGGGCTGGTTCGAGGCGCACCTGGGGGTCGCAGCCGACCTCGATCTTCCTGTTGTGATTCACACGCGCGAGGCGGAAGACGATACGATCGCGGCTCTACGGAACGCCCCCGGAACGGTCCGCAAGGTGCTCCACTGCTTTACAGGGAGCATGAGGTTGTTGGAGGTGGGGCTGGAGGAGGGTTGTTACGTGTCGTTTGCGGGGGTCATTACATTCTCCAGATTCGACGGTCAAGACGCCGTACGGGCGGTCCCGGAAGGTCGCTTGCTTGCGGAGACGGACGCGCCGTACCTGGCGCCGGTTCCGCGTCGGGGGAAACGAAATGAGCCGGCTTTCGTTGCGCACGTGGTGGCGGCGCTCGCCGACATCCGGGGCGAAAGCGTTCGAGCGGTTGCCGAGGCCACGGCGGAGAACGCCGAACGATTTTACGCACTGAGTGAATATGCCGCGAACGATTGAGGTTCTTCCGGATCTGGTGGCGAACCAGATCGCCGCGGGCGAGGTGGTGGAGCGGCCCGCGTCCGTTGTAAAGGAACTGGTCGAGAACGCTTTGGACGCCCGGGCTACCCGTATCGACATCGACATCGAGCGCGGGGGGAAACGACGCATCCGAGTGACGGACGACGGGGTCGGTATGGGCCGGGAGGACGCGCTTGCCTCTCTCGACAGGCACGCCACCAGCAAGATCCGCACTGCCGTCGATCTCCAATCGGTTGGGACGTTCGGCTTTCGCGGAGAAGCGCTTCCCTCCATCGCTGCGGTGTCGCGAATGACACTCGAGACGAAAGAAGACTCCGACCCACTGGGCACTCGCGTTCGCGTGAACGCTGGAACGATCACCGGGTTCGATGACGCTCCTCGAAGGCGGGGCACGACTGTCGAGGTATCCACCCTGTTCTTCAACGCACCCGCCCGGTCGAAGTTCTTGAAGGCGGTCGGGGCGGAGGCCCGGGCCGTGAGTGACGTCGTGAGTGTGCTCGCCCTCGCCAACGCCTCGGTCGGCTTCGGGCTCACCTCCGGCGGGCGGGTCCTTCTCGACCTGCCTCCCGCCTCGGATCTTACGGCGCGTGTGGCTGCTCTTTGGGGGCGGGAGGCGGCCACCACGCTGATCGCCGTTTCCACCGAGTCCGACGGTATGGAGGTCCGCGGTCTGATCCAACGGCCAGATGCGGCCAAGAGCGGATTTCGGCGTGCTCACCTCTTTGTGAACGGGAGACCTTTTCGGAGTCGTGCACTGCTCGCATCGGTTGATCGCGGGTATCGCACCACGATTTCCGAGAGGGTCCGGCCTTGGGCATTCCTCTACCTGCGGATGCCATCAGGAACTGTGGACATGAACGTACATCCTGCCAAAGCCGAGGTGCGTTTCCGGGACGCCGCGGCGGTGGAGTCCTTCGTCGAAGAAGCCGTGCGGGCGGCTCTTACGTCGGATTCGAGTGCGGCTACCTTGGACACACAATTGGCGCCCCCCCAGCTCCTGGTCCGCGAGCCGCGTCCTCCACGTGCCCGTGAGAAATCCGAGGTGGAGAGCCAGACCGCCCTGTTCCTTTCGGCGGACGTGACGGTTTCTTCGGACCCGGCGGTTTCTTCGGACTCGGCAGCTTCTTCAGGGGCGGCAGACGATTCCGCAGAGGGTGTCCCCCGCCGACAGGACCATGAGGATGATGATGGCGTCGAGCCGATCCCGGTAGTCGAGGAGCGGCCCCGGCTCTGGCAGGTCCTGAACACCTACGTTCTCGCGGAGACTCGCGAAGGTCTGATCATCATCGACCAGCACTCGGCACACGAGCGAATCCTTTTCGAGCGACTGAGCCGTGCGTTCGAGGAGGGCGGGCAGACCGGCCAAAGGCTTCTTTTCCCACTCACCATTCGCCTCTCCAAGGCCGAATACGAACAGGTGGAGGCTCTGACCGGAATTCTCAACCGTGTGGGCTTCGCGGTGGAGGGTTTTGGCGGCAATACGATCATCGTACACGCGGTTCCGGATCCACATCCATACTTCGACCCCGAGCGCTGCCTCCGCGAGATGATCGACGACCTGGTTGCGGGGTCGGATCTCACACGCTCGGCAAAGAACCAACACGAGAGGATTGCCATGACGTTCGCCTGCAAGGGGGCGATCAAGGCCGGCCAGAGGTTGAGTGAGAGCGAAATGCAGGAGCTGTTCGACCAGCTATTCGACACCGAGCTGCCGTACCACGACGTCCACGGACGCCCGACCATCGTCCGTCTGAGCAAAAGCGAGCTGGAGAGGAAATTCGGGCGGTGAGGGATTTCCTGGCGATCACGGGGCCGACGACTTCCGGGAAGACGAAGCTCTCGATCGCGGTCGCGGAGGCGCTGAACGGCGAAATTATCTGCATGGACTCCCGGCAGGTCTACCGGGGGATGGACATCGGCACGGACAAGGTCTCGCCGGAATATCAAAACCGGGTGCCCCATCATGGCCTCGATCTTCGGGACCCCGATGAGTTCTATAGCGCAGGTCAGTTCAGCCGGGACGCTCGCCGCTGCATTGAAGAGATCTCCGGTCGAGGGTGCGTTCCTCTTTTGGTCGGGGGCACGGGTCTTTATCTGCGATCCTTGACCCATCCGATGTTCGAACAACCAGACATCGATCCGGCGCGCCTGGAGGCCCTTCGCGGCTTCATGGCCAGGCGGCCGACCGCCGAGCTGGAGCGATGGGTCGGGGCGCTGGACTCGGGCCGCACGGAGTTCGCCCGGGAGGGAGGTCCCCAACGGCTGGGCCGGACCATCGAGGTGGCGCTCCTCACGGGTCGCGCCCTCTCGTGGTGGCACTCACAGGGCACCCCCGACGCGGAGCCTCTCAGCGGGCTGATTGTCGTACTCGACAAGGACCGCGAAGAACTGGACCGGCGTATCGACGCCCGGGTAACCCGGATGGCGGCCGAAGGGCTGGTCGAGGAGGTGAAGGGTCTGCTGGCGAAGGGATATGGGCCGGAGGACCCGGGGATGAGCGGCACGGGCTACAGGGAGGTCGCCGCGTACCTCGGTGGGGACATGACGCTGGAGGAGGCCCTCGACCAGATGCGGTCTCAGACGAGACAGTACGCGCGCCGGCAACTCACATGGTTCCGGCACCAGCTACCGGAGGACGCCATGCACATCGATACTTCGCGGCCCCTGGACACACAGGTGGCGCAGGTGATGGCGGCCTGGCGGCCCGAGGATTGAGCGACAGACGGATCACGACGGGAAGGGTGAATGAATCGTATGAAAATCGGGGTGACGTGTTATCCGACGTACGGTGGGTCTGGAGCAGTGGCCACCGCGCTGGGGATCGAGCTCGCTAAGCGGGGTCACGAGGTCCACTTCGTATCGTACGCCCAGCCCTTCCGCCTGGGACATTTTCACGAGCGGGTGTTCTTCCACGAAGTGGAGATGGAGCAGTATCCCCTCTTCGAGCATCCTCCGTACACGTTGGCTCTCGCAGTCGCGCTGCACGACGCCGCCCGAACCCACGAGCTGGACCTGATCCACGTTCATTACGCCATTCCTCACGCCACGTCGGCGTGGATCGCGAAACAGATGCTCGGCGACTTGGGTCCGCCTGTCGTGACCACCCTTCACGGCACGGACATCACCCTTGTGGGGATCCATCCGTCTTTCCAGGCGATCACCAGTTTTTCGATCCTTCAGTCGGCGGGGATCACCACGGTGTCCCAGTTCCTCAAGGACCAGACCGTCCGCGACTTCGGTGTCGCGGCGGATGACATCGAGGTAATCCCGAACTTTCTCGACACGGACGTATACGGGCCCGGCAAAGAGCCCTGCCACCGTGATACGCTCGCTGAGCCGGGGGAGAAAATCATAATGCACGTGTCCAACTTTCGGCCTGTGAAACGCGTGGAGGACGTGGTGAAAGTGTTTGCCGGCGTGGCCGAACGTATGCCCGCCCGCTTGATCATGATCGGCGATGGACCCGAGCGGCCTCGTGCCATCGAGGCGGCTCAGGCCCTGGGCGTGGAGGATCGTGTGGTCTTCCTCGGCAAGCACGGTGCGGTGGAGGAGCTCCTGCCCTGTGCCGACCTGTTTCTGTTGCCGAGCCAGTCTGAATCCTTCGGCCTCGCTGCGCTTGAAGCGATGGCCTCCGGCGCGCCAGTTGTGGCCTCGAACGTGGGGGGCTTGCCCGAAGTCGTGCCACACGGAGAAGCCGGATACCTCTTCGAGCCTGGGGACGTGGACGGGATGGCGGCAGGAGCCATAGAGATCCTGAGTGACCCCGAGCGGTGGAAGGCGTTCAGCGAGGCAGGCCGTGCCGTGGCCGTCGAGCGTTTTTCGGCGGAGCTCGTGGTTCCGATCTACGAGGAATATTGCCTGCGCGTCATCGAGACACACCGGCGCAAGGCGAAATCGCGACAGTGAACGTTTGGGAGGCGATCTTCCTCGGGGTTCTCCAAGGGGCGACCGAATTTTTTCCCGTGTCCAGTACCGGACACCTGGTGGTTGGCCGGACGCTGCTCGGGTTGGAGATTCGGGGCGTGCAGTTCGAGGTCGCCGTACACGTGGCCACGCTGATTTCCGTGGTCGTGATTTATCGGGGCCGTCTCATGGATCTGCTGTACGGCGTGCTGCGGCGAGACGGAGACGCTTGGCGGTACGTGGGGCTGCTCGCCCTGGCGACGCTCCCCGCTGGGATCATCGGTGTGTTCTTCGGGGACGCAATCAAGGGGCTCTTCGAGAGCCCGTTCGTAGCGGCCACCGGCTTTCTGGTGACGGGCGCGATCCTGTGGAGCACTCGCCGGACGCTCGGGAGGAAGGAATGGAAGAAACCGGGGTGGGGCGTGGCTCTGTTGATCGGCTTCGCCCAGGCGTTCGCCCTGGTACCCGGTATCTCCCGTTCGGGGACAACAGTGGCGATGGCGTTGTGGCTCGGTGTGGCCGCCGAAGAGGCCGCCGCGTTTTCGTTCCTCATGGCGATCCCGGCGATCGGAGGAGCCGCGTTGCTCCAGATTCCGGAGCTCGCTTCGGAGGGGCTGACCCTCTCGGGGACGGCCTTGGCCGCTGGCTCCATCGTGGCGGCCGTCACCGGAATCCTGGCGATCAGAGCCTTCGTGATCCTTCTGGCACGGAAGACCTTCCACCGCTTTGCTATTTACTGCTGGGCGCTCGGGGCGGCCTTCCTGCTCTATCTTTTCACGGTCGGGTAGTGAGACAGTGAGTGAAGCGCCCGAGGCACTCGATCGCTGGGAGGGCAGGTCGGTCGAGGAGTGGGTGCGGCACTGGGGTGTTCCGCACGTGGAAGTCTACGACGAGCTTCCCTCCACCAACGATCACCTCCGTGTTCTGGCTGAGGCCGGCGCCGCCCACTTCACCGTGGTGATTGCCGACTCCCAGACCGCGGGGAAGGGACGGTGCGGAAAACGTTGGGAATCCCCCAGCGGGATGGGCCTGTGGATGTCGTTTCTCGTGCGAAGTGACTCGGAGGTCCCGCCGGCGCTCGTCCCGGTCCTCGTGGGACTGGCGGCTACCCGTGCCCTCGAGCGGCTCTGTCCGTCGCTGAGGCCCGGGATCAAGTGGCCGAACGACATCGAGGTGGAGGGCCGAAAGCTCGGGGGTATCCTTTGCGAACGTGCGGGGCCCGGAGCGGTCGTGGTGGGGGTCGGTCTCAACCTTCGCCAGGGGATCGAGGACTTCGATCCCGGGTTGAAGGAGCGAGCCGCGTCGATGGAGATGGCGGGGTGCCGGGGCGTGAGTCGATCCAAGCTCGCTGGTGAGCTCCTCTCGGCGGCACGTTCCCTTGTGGATCCACCTCCGGCACTGCTGGACGAGCGTTTGAGGCAGGAGGTCCGCGACCGCGATAGCTTGATCGGTCGAGCGGTGCGTGCTGAGGTGGGGATCGAAGGGCGGGCGATGGGCATAGCGGCCGACGGAGCTCTCCTGGTGGAGGTCGAGGGCCGAGTCCAGGAGGTTCGAGCCGGGGGCGTGTCGACCATGGAGAGCGGAGGAAGTGCGCGAACGGAGTCGGAGGAAAACCGAATCGAAGGGATCATGAATCGGCGCGGAGAAGCGTGAGATGGAGCTCGTCATCGACGTGGGAAACAGCGAGACCGTCCTTGGAATCGTGGATCCCGGAACGCTGGATCTGCGGGACCACTGGCGGTTGAGCACGCCGATTCCCCGCACGCCTGATGAATACGGACTGCTGCTCCGGTCATTGTTGCGCGACAGTGGAATTTCCCACGACGACCTGACCATGGCGGTTCTGGGTTCGGTCGTGCCCTCTTCGACGCGAATTCTCACAGATACGCTCGAGCAGATTGTGGGAGAGGCGCCCATCGTGGTGGACGCGCGGAGCCCACTGCCGATTCGGCTCGACGTCGAGGAGCCGCTCACAGTCGGCGCCGACCGCATCGTGAACACACTTGCGGCCAAGGAGATGTACGGACGGGACACGATCGCCGTCGATCTCGGGACCGCCACCACATTCGACTGCATAACGGCCGAAGGCGTCTTCGTCGGGGGTGTGATCGCTCCGGGTCTGGAGTCCGGGCTTGAATGGCTCGGAAGGAAGACCGCCAAGCTTCCCCGGGTCGAGCTGATTCCGCCCGAGCGCGTGATCGGGCGGCGAACGGAGGCGTGCATCCAGAGCGGCGTGTTCTTCTCGGCGGTCGACGCCGTGGACGGCATCGTGCGTCGGATCCTGGAAGAGTGGCAGCGGGAGGACGTCTATGTGGTCGCGACCGGCGGATTCGCCACCACCGTCGGCCCGCACGCCCAGACCGTAGACCACATCGAACCCTTCCTCACGCTCTTCGGCCTCGCCCTCGCGGGGAGGTCGATTCGGGGGTAGGCGCCCGATGCCGGTAGTGGGTCAGATGTGACATTACCCCTCGTGCCAGTCCCATTGACATGACTTCGACGACAGCTAGATTCCGTTTTAGCACTCATTCAAGCAGAGTGCTAACAAGTTTTCTAAGTCCAATAACATCAACTAGTTAGCAGGAGGCGTTTCGGATGGCAAGCAAGACTAAGGCTGCGCTCAACGTCGAGCCGTTGGCGGATCGCGTGGTGGTGTTGCCCCTCGAGGAAGAGGAGCAAATGCGTGGAGGCCTGTACATCCCGGACACGGCCAAGGAAAAACCCCAATCCGGCAAGATCGTCGCCGTGGGGCCGGGCAAGCTCTCCGAGGAGGGTGTGAGAATCGAGCCCGACGTCAAGGTCGGCCAGACGGTTCTCTACGGGAAGTACAGTGGAACAGAAGTCACCGTGGAGGGCGAGGATTACCTTATCCTGCGCGAGTCGGACATCCTGGCCATCCTCGGCTAGCCTTCCGTCCGTTTCAAAGAAAACGAAAGAATTCTCAAGCATCATACACAGGAGTAGATAGACGATGGCTGCCAAAGAGCTCGGTTTCGATGTTGATGCCCGCGCCCGGTTGAAGGCGGGGGTCGACAAACTGACCAAGGCCGTAAGGATCACGTTGGGGCCCAAGGGCCGGAACGTAATTATCGATCGGAAGTTCGGCTCCCCGACGGTCACCAAGGACGGTGTGTCCGTGGCCAAAGAGGTGGAGTTGGAGGACGCCGTGGAGAACATGGGTGCCCAGATGGTCAAGGAAGTTGCCACGAAGACGTCGGACGTTGCCGGTGACGGCACGACGACGGCCACGATTTTGGCGCAGGCGATCTTCAGCGAGGGGCTGAAGAACGTCACCGCCGGAACGAACCCCATGGGTATCCGCCGCGGCATCGACTTAGCGGTAACAAAGGTGGTGAGCATCCTGGAGGACCTCTCGACGGAGACCAAGGGCAAGAGCGAGATCGCCCAAGTCGGCGCTATTTCGGCTAATAGCAACGCCGAGATCGGTGACCTGATTGCCGACGCCATGGAGAAGGTCGGCAAGGACGGCGTGATCACCGTCGAAGAGGCAAAGGGTCTCGAAACCACGCTCGAAACGGTCGAGGGTATGCAGTTCGATCGCGGCTACCTGTCGCCGTACTTCGTCACGGATCCGGAACGGATGGAAGCCGTCCTGGAGGATCCCATGATCCTCATCCACGACAAGAAGGTTTCGTCGATGAAGGATCTTCTTCCGATCCTCGAGAAGGTCGCCCAGTTGGGTAAGCCGCTCATGATTCTGGCAGAGGACATCGAGGGAGAGGCGCTCGCGACGCTCGTCGTGAACAAGCTTCGCGGCACGCTCAAGGTCTGCGCCGTCAAGGCTCCCGGCTTCGGGGATCGACGCAAGGCCATGCTCGAAGACATCGCCGTTCTTACGGGCGGCCAGGTGATCTCGGAAGAAGTCGGCTTCAAGCTCGAGAACACCGTCGTGAGCGATCTCGGCTCGGCCAAGCGCATCGTCATCGACAAGGACGACACGACCATCATCGACGGCGGCGGCGAGAAGGACAAGATCAAAGGCCGGATCGAGGAGATCAAAGTCGCAGTCGACAAGTCCACGTCGGACTACGATAGCGAGAAGCTCCAGGAGCGGCTGGCCAAGCTTTCCGGGGGTGTCGCCGTGATCAACGTCGGAGCTCCGACCGAGACCGAGATGAAGGAAAAGAAGGCTTTGGTCGAGGACGCGCTGCACGCGACGCGCGCCGCGGTGGAGGAGGGTATCGTGGCGGGTGGTGGCGTGGCCTTCATTCGGGCGCAGGCGGAGTTGGCGGACCTGAGCGCCGACACGCTCGACGAGCAGGTCGGGATCGACATCCTCCGGCGGGCTCTCGAATCTCCGATTCGCCAGATCGCGGTCAACGCGGGGGCCGATGCCTCCATCGTGGTGGCCAAGGTCCGCGATGGTAAGGGCGCTTTCGGATACAATGCGGTGACCGACGAGTACGAGGACATGATCAAGGCCGGTATCATCGATCCGACCAAGGTCACCCGGTCGGCGCTACAGAACGCTGCGTCGATTGCGGGCCTGCTTCTCACGACCGAAGCGGTCATCGTCGAGCAGCCAGAGGACACCCCGGCACCGCCTATGCCGGGCGGCGGGATGGACGGGATGTATTAAGCCATCTCGCTCGCCTCTTGAGGCGTGATGCGGTGAGTACACGAGCCCTCGGTGCCGCGTAGCGGTGCCGGGGGCGTTGTGCGAATAGGGGTCTGAGGACTGAAACACTGGATGACTGAAGTCTTCCGCGCGAGACTTGAGGAGGACTTATCTCAACCCGGAGCGGTACTCCATGAAGGGTTTCCTCAACTACTTTGGGATGTCGGTAGGCGGATGGATCGGCTGGGCCCTTGGCGCCCAGGTTTCCATCTTTACCGCGTTCGCTGTCAGCATGGTCGGGACCGCCGCTGGGCTCTTCTACACACGGCGTGCGATCAAACGCTTTCTACCCTGAAGGTGGTGCCCATCCCAGCCCTTTTTCCCGCGCGACAGAATCAGTAGCTTTCCCGTTCGAGCCGATCTCGTCCCACGGTAGGGGAGGGGGCCGGCGCTCTTTTTTCCGGACGCCGAGGAAGGTCTGCGATGTCCGCCCCCATGATCAACGTGACCCTCCCGGACGGGACGGTCCTCGAAGTCCCTCCCGAGTCCTCCGTTGGCGACGTGGCTGCCGCGATCGGGCCCGGCCTGGCCAAGGCCGCGGTCGCGGGCCAGATCGACGGCGAGACGGTCGACCTGGGCACCCGTCTTTCTGGGGACGCCGCGGTCCGTATTCTGACCGAGCGTGATGAGGACGCTCTGGCCGTGCTCCGTCACTCTGCCGCTCACGTGCTCGCGACGGCGGTGCGGGAGCTCCGTCCCGGTGCCGGCATCGGCTTCGGCCCCGCCATCGACGACGGGTTCTACTACGATTTCGACGTAC
>Ga0114950_10003356_pt1 | contig 12310 bp, 9 predicted proteins | sample N075metaG_FD_83503 | JGI IMG/M metagenome (GOLD analysis project Ga0114950, IMG submission 83503) | Deep subsurface microbial communities from Kermadec Trench to uncover new lineages of life (NeLLi) - N075 metaG | ecosystem: Environmental > Aquatic > Marine > Ocean trench > Sediment | place...
CTCGTAACGATCAGGTCAATCTCGATTACACGTACTTTAAAAATGAATCTGACATTCCCGGCCTGCGTTCACGCAGTACTAGCGTAATCATCACCAATCGATGGAATACCGATGGCCAGCCAGTACTAACCGGCGGATTTATCAATCGCGGCTACACTTTCCTCAATAGCAATAACATCGGCTTCATGCTGCAATATTTTCCACCTAGCACCGATGATCGTCTCGGGCGCGGCACGGGTGATTTTCTCATCGGCGAGCGCTTCGGCGCCAATATAAACATCAGCACAGACCGGGCGAAATCCTTTGCCTACACGGCAAGACTGAGCCTAAGCCAGGATGAACTGGGGCCTTCTCAGATAGGAGGCTCTGCAGGAGTCGTGTGGCGACCCGATGACCGTTTCTCCCTCGATGTGACCCTGAACTATACCGACAGGGAAGCCCTCCTGGTACACAGGGGTGGTGGCAGCTATACCAGTTACGAATCCCATCAGTGGGCGCCGCGCGTGGAAATGAATTATTTTATTACGGCCAAACAGCAGATACGCTTTAGCGGGCAGTGGACTGCGCTTAAGGCATTCGAAGATCGCTTCTGGCAGGTCAATCCGGATAAGCGGGATTTCCTGCAGCCCGTGGCCAACCCGGACACAATAAAGGATGATTTTGTAATCAGCCGTCTAACCTTCCAGGCCCGCTATCGATGGGAGATCGCTCCGCTGTCGGATCTGTTTGTGGTCTATACTCGAGGCAGCAACCTGCCAAACAACGGTTTCGACACCTTCGCCGACCTACTGGAACGATCCTGGAACGAGAAGATCGTCGACACAATCGCGGTAAAATTGCGTTATCGCTTTGGTTCTTAGGGAGCCTCTAACTAATTAGTCAGAGGCTCCCTACACTCCAGTATTACCGGTCGCTTCCTTTCTATTGTAATATCGACGACACTACTGGCTCTCTGTATTTTCTATTTCCGATGGCGGGTTGAGTTCATGAATAAGCTACAAAGCATTGGCCTGATAGGTGTGATTGTTATGACAACATTGGTATCAACACAATCTTTCTCTCAAGCAGTCGTAATCGCGCATCGCGGCGCCAGTGGCTACCTGCCGGAACATACTCTGGAAGCCAAGGCCATGGCTCACGCTATGGGGGCCGACTACATCGAGCAGGATGTGGTGATGACAAAAGACGATCATCTTATCGTGCTGCATGACATAACCCTCGACAGAACCACCGATGTCGCCGACAAGTTTCCAGATCGCATTAGAGACGATGGTCGGTTCTATGCCATAGACTTCACGCTTGAAGAAATTCGTCAGCTAAATGCCAGCGAGGGCTTTCGCGTAATTAATGGAGAGAAGAAACAAAGCTATGTAAATCGGTTTCCTTTGCAGGCATCTTATTTTCGTGTCCCTACTTTTATCGAAGAGATAGAGCTTATTCAGGGCATGAATAAGTCAACCGGTAGAGACGTGGGCATCTATCCGGAGATCAAGTCGCCGGAGTTTCATCGTGAGGCCGGTAAAGACATCAGCACGGCGGTTATCGATGTACTAAGAACGTATGGCTACACTAGCAAACAAGATAAAGTGTATCTGCAAACCTTTAGCTTCGAGGAGTTAAGGATTATCCATGATGAGATTCTTCCAGCGGCAGGCATTGAGATAAAACTGATTCAGCTTATTGGCAGCACAGCTTCCTACCCCTGGATGTTTGAGGAAGATGGCATGTCCAGGCTTGCCCTTTTCGCAGACGGCATCGGGCCGGAAAAAAATCTGGTCATAGGTCGTGATTCGACGAAGGAAAACGTAGTCATCACTGGTCTTGTAAAAGACGCCCATGCAGCTGGCTTACAGGTTCATCCTTATACCTTCAGGCTGGATCCGGGTCAGGTTCCACAGTATGCAGACAGCTTCGAGGAAATGTTGGAGCTGTTTTATTTTGAAGCAAAAATTGACGGTGCTTTTACTGACTTTCCAGATCGCGTAGTGAATTTCTTGAACAATCGCTAATCGAAGGGTGCTGCCTGTTAGACACCGCGCATTGTAACTAGGGCATCACTGTATTATTCAGAGGTGCCCTAGAACCGATACCTGACCCCAACAAAGCCAGCCCTGGGCGGAGCAGCGCCGAGAAATAGTGGAATGGTCATATCTTCGATTATAGGAACTTTAACCTCGCCAGGCTCATCACCCAGTAAACCAAAAGTTTCAAACTCCCTATCGAACAAATTATCTACTTTGGCGAATACTTCAAAGCTGTCGTTGAGCCTGTAACGGGCTCGCAGGTTAACCACGGTATAGCCATCGATGGCAGGCAGTTGGTTTGATTCATCGCCGCGCACGGTTTGCCTGCCGTTGTTGAGTATATCCAGGCCCACACTAAGACCCTCCAGTATCTGATAATCAGCTATCAGTTTGAATTGATCCTCTGGAATGCCAGGGATGCGATCACCGCTGCGAACACTGATCTTGCCGTCAACATCGGCGAATTGATGATTTGGACTGAGTGCCAGAAAGCTATCCTCGAAGGTAGCGTCGACAAAACTGTAGGCCAGCATCCAGCTCAGATTCTGCCAGTGGCCTCGCAGGCTACTCTCAAAACCAGCGCGCCGGGTTTTATCGACGTTCGCGAATAAGCCAGTGGAACGACCCGTAGTTTGAAACAGAATGTCATCCGTATTGGTGGTATGAAAGACGCCTAAAGAATAACTAAGTTCACCGATGAAGCCACGGGCGCCAAGCTCGAAGCTCTTGGCAACAACATCATTCAGGGGTGGGTCGGCGAGAAAGGCATTAGGCAGGCGACACTCAAGATCAACGTCATCCGGGTCCTCACCATTGGCTATGGCATAGGCCACGGCGAGATCGAATACACCCTCATTACAGGCTAACTCGATAGGAGTGGGGGCTCGTGAAGACTCGCTATAGGAAGCGTATAAATTGTGGTCAGCGCTAGCCTGCCAGGTCACTCCTATAGCAGGGTTGATACGGAAGAAGTTATGATCGCCGTTAAGCTCGGGCCTGGCGCCAGACTTGTCTCTGAGCATTACATCGGTATTATTGGCGCGAGCAGAAAGAGTGAATGCAACGCTGTCGCTGACATCCATGGTGTTGGTAAAATACAGGCTAGTGGATTCGGTTTCTGTGTTAATCGAAGTTGCTTCATCGTCGATAAAAGTTCCCGTCCCCAAGCCCATAGTCAGTCGGGTAATAGGATTCATTTCAGCTAACTCAAGGATAGAATTGAAGTTCGACTCTCCCAGGAAGTAGGCACCGCCCACTATAAGTTGGCTGCTATAACCAATGAAGTTGCCGCGTAGTGTCCACTGGAAATCCCAGCCGGTACTCTTCTGATTGCGATCACTAAGGTTGTTGATCGCTTCATCGGATAGAACACCGCTACCAGATAGTTTGCCGACAAAGTCTTCGAGCCTGAACGCCGCCGTGTTCAACATTGAGGCAGTTGAGTTAAGAAAGTCTTCCAGCATATCGGCCGTGGCAAATTGGGATTCACAGACATCGCTGTGGTCGAGGTTGAGTTGTTCCAGATCGTCTTCTTCCAGTCCGTCGATGAGATGATTGCTGCCAGCAAATTCGCAGAGTGAAAATTCTGATCCGTCACCGTTAAAGGAATCGGTCTTATTTTGTCGATAAAAAACATTGCCGCTAAAACTGATGTCGGTGCTGACATTGTGTTCGAAATCCAGACTAAGCATTTGCATATCATTGGCTGTGATGTCAGGGCCAGTGAAGATGGCTCTGCGATCCAGTTCCAGCAATTCCACCGGTGCCGCACCGTTACCCGTGAGCTCCGAATCACCGTGTTGATAATTCAGGTGTAGCTGGGTAGAGTCGGAGCGCCAGCCGATGCTGCTGTAAAAATTAAGTGCCTGCGACTCTGAATGGTCGCGCCAGCCGTCTTCGTCAAAAATTTCCAGGTTAGCGTAGTAGGCGAGCACGTCATCATTGCCACCCATTTCTATATTGCCGGTGTGACGGCCGAAGGAGCCAGTGCTCAATTCCATACCTACACCTTCAAAACCGAAGCCGTCCTTCATGTCGATCGCCAGCGAGCCGCCCAGGCTATTGAGGCCGAACAGGGGGTTGGAGCCCCCAGCTAAGACAATGCTCTGAATCGCCGATTGCGGTAATAAATCCCAATTAACCGCATCTCCCAGGGGTTCGTTGATTCGAACACCGTTCTGATATACAGCGATGCCCTGCGCCAAGCCCAGCAGGGGGGAGGCGGTGAAGCCTCTGTATTGCAGGTCTGGCTGTAAGGGGTTGTTCTGGGCATCGTTAAGAGAAACGCTGGAGAATCCCTGCCGAAGGAAATCAGCAATGCTCAGGGCATTGGCGTTCTCAAGGTCATTGGCATTACTGATCTGGATTGGAAACGGAATCTTGTTTTTATCGAGGCCGGCACCTGCTGGAACCACGCCGACCACCACTATTTCCTCTGGCTCTTGAGCAATGCCGGAGGACGGAAGCAGCAACGGTGACAATAGTGAAAACGAAATAAAAAAAAGAGAAGCCAATCGGTGCAGCATAAATCCCTCAAAAATCGGTGTATTTCACTCAAGCCCGTAAGTGTTCTAGAATCAGCAAGTGCGGCAGTATAGCAGACGCGCATAGCGGCATCATTGTTACGCTTATCACACTAAATTTCTTTCCTGGAGAAAAAATGGCAACGGTATTGGTTACTGGTAGCAATAGGGGCATTGGCCTGGAATTTGTAAAACAGCTTCTTGCTCGCGGGGACCGGGTGCTGGCCACTTGTCGTGATATTGAAGCGGCTACCGAATTGCAGGCGCTAAGCACCAAACCGGGTTCGCTGGAATTACTCGAACTGGATGTATGCAGCGCTGAATCTATGCAGAATCTGCCGCGGCGGCTTAATGGCGAAGCCATCGATATCCTGGTTAACAACGCTGGCGTCTACGGCCCCAAGAGCACCCGGTTTGGGGAGGTCGACGGTGAGTTATGGTCCCAGGTCCTGCATGTTAATTCTATCGCTCCTCTGCTACTAACCCAGCTGCTGATAGACAACCTACGTCAGGGCAGCAGCAAAAAGTTGCTGTATGTGACATCCAAAATGGGTTCGATCGATGATAACAAGGGAGGTGGATCCTATATCTATCGGAGTTCCAAGACGGCGTTGAATTCGGTGGTGAAGAGCTTGTCGATTGATCTCGCCAGCGAGGGCTTTAAGGCAGCAGTTCTGCATCCCGGTTGGGTTCTCACCGATATGGGTGGGCCTGATGCACAGATCGACACCAAAACCAGCGTGTCGGGAATGTTGCAGGTGATCGATGCGTTAACAGAAGAGCAGTCTGGCAGTTTCTTCAATTACGACGGCAGCATCATTCCCTGGTAGCGTATTGGGGGCTGACCAAAAATCGGCCGGGCAACTCGCTAAGCCCAGCTGAATGAATGCAAATTTTGCTCTGACCCCATTTAGAAACGTGTTATGGTGGGCGCCCTTTTTAGCTGGTTCAATTTCTACTCGTCAAATGGCACACTGCAAATTTAAACATATTGTTCAGGTGCTATTGCTGGCGTTGCCACTTCTTTGCTCGAAGCAGGCACTGGCCCATGGCAGCGTTGCTCTCTCAGAAGATATCTGCCTCATCAACATTGGTTTTCTGCCGGCGTACTTTACAGTCTTTCAGCCCGAATCCCGCGGCAATGATGAATTCTGCGAAGACATTCCTGATGTGTCCCGTGCTGTGTTTGTGATGGAATACCAGCATGACCTGCTGTCAGAGATGTCGATTGATTTTCGTATCATCAAAGACATTAACAATTCTGGCAGATACACAAGCTGGGAAGATGTTATCGCTATAGAAGATCTGGAAGCAGCAACGGTCTACTATGGAGAATCGCGAATTGAGCCCGGCGGCTATTATCGAGCAAGCTATGAATTTGACACCAAAGGGACTTACATTGGTGTAGTCACTGCCGAACACCCCACCGAGGACAGGTACTATAATGCCGTCTTCTATTTTCAGGTCGGCGGGCCCGACCTTGGGACGCTCCCACTCTTTGCTGGCATGCTAATTATTCTTCAGCTGGGCTATTGGCTAAGCAGTGGTGGTCTGGCCAGATTCAAACAACGTTATAAAAAAAGAATGCAAGCCACTATTGGGGGTTGAGCTCGAGTCCCTTGATTCATTCTTCGTATTGGCGTCTCCGCGCCACTGTCCCTTATGCCAACTTCCGCTGTGCATTTCCCTATTTCAGTCTAAATCGATTGCGCCGATAGATTGCTTGTGTAAACTCTGATTACCATTTCTTTCTTCAGGTGATTTTGTGAATGCCAAAATTCTGAGGTTGAACAAAGCGGGAATACCGATTAGCTGGCTAACGCGGGAAGAAACGGCGACGCTGTTAGTCAAGGAATTGGTAATCTGGTCCCTCGGTGACACCGTGTTTGAAATGCGCGGAGGTTACAATCGCAGTGGCGTGCAATCTGTATTGCAACTCCCCAGTATTATCGCGTGTAATGGCAAGCTTCATAAAGATAATTTCCATCCCCCACTGGAGAACAGGTTTCTCTTTCGCCGGGATAAAAATCTATGCCTTTACTGTGGCGGTCAATTCCCGGTCAGCAAACTTTCTCGTGATCACGTCCATCCGCTTTCGAGAGGAGGCCGTGACTGCTGGACTAATGTGGTGACTTCCTGTCGGCGTTGCAATAATCGCAAGGCGGACCGCATGCCGGAAGATGCCAATATGGAGTTATTAGCGATCCCCTTCGTGCCTAATCAGTATGAATTTCTGTATTTATCTAACCGCAATGTACTGGCGGATCAGATGGAGTTTCTTAGCGCTAGATTCTCAAACCGTATCAAGCTCTCTTAGGAAAGATCAGAGGCTCCCTGGATTCATCTTCCGTGCTCGCCGTATGCCGGAACTATCGTACACACTATGGACAAACCCGAACAGAGTCATGTGAAAGGCTTTCTACTGTCACTGACAGCCGCTGCAATGTGGGGCATGCTGCCGGTTTCCCTGAAGGAAATTCTGTCTGGCATGGATGCGACAACTATAGTCTGGTATCGATTTTTGATTGCCGGTATGGTCCTGTTTTCCTGGCTCGCTTACAGCAGAAAAATCCCCAATCTCCTGCGAGCAAGTGTCAAAATTCGGTGGTATCTCTTTGTTGCCGCATTAAGCTTGTGCATCAATTACTTTTTGTTCTCGTTCAGTCTGAATTTTGTTAACGGAGAAACCAGTGAGGCCGTGATTCAGCTAACCAGTTTATTTCTGATCATCGGCGGCGTAGTGATCTATAAGGAATCCTTTGTCGCTATTCAGAAATTTGGCACGGGGCTGATTGTTCTCGGCTTGCTATTATTTTTCAACGAGCGCTTGACCGAGCTTAATAGTTTCGAGAATAAAGAAACCGTAGGAGTAGTCATAGTGACCTTCGCGGCAATAACCTGGACTGTATATGCTCTGCTACAAAAACAGCTATTACGTCATTTTTCCTCTGTGCAGATCTTGTTTCTAATTTATGTTTTTTCAATTTTTGTGCTACTCCCCTTTATCACCCCAGGGAGCTTGTGGCAATTGAGTCAGTTGCAGTTCTGGTTGTTAGTATTTTGTTGTGTGAACACTCTGGTGGCCTATGGCTGTTTCGCCGAAGCCATGAATTGCTGGGATGCGTCGAAGGTGAGTGCGGTATTGGCGCTGGCGCCGCTGTTTACAATAGGGTCGTTGAAGCTAGTGGTATTTGTATTTCCCGATTACGAGTTTTCAGACCGCCTATCTGTACTATCAATAATAGGAGCCCTGCTGTTGGTGGTTGGGTCGGTGCTTACGGCACTGATGCCCGTCTTACAGCAGCGTCGTAACAGTAGAGCTGCCAATACTGCCGCCACGCCGGAATAGATCGCTCGCCAGGGTCATTGACTAATTGATCCAAATGTTAAAAACTGGTTAATTCACCTTCATTCGAATCTGAAGTAGGGTTGCCTTGCGTCAGACAGTAAAGCTAATTGGATAATATTATGAAGCTAGTTAAATCGCTCAAATTCATTCCCCCGCTCATGGTATTAATATTTGCCGGGGCTGCCTTAGCTGAAGTAACCCGCATCGAGATTACAGATCGAGAGACTCTGTCCGATGCGGATGTAGGGTTCAGCTATGAAGTCGTGAATGGGGTGGTGTACTTCACATTGGATCCGTCTCATCCGGCTAATGGAGCCATTGCTGATATTCAATATGCGCCTGTCAACACTGATGGCCTGGTTGAATTTTCGGCGGACTTTAAGATGTTGATCCCACCAGAGGCTATAGCGAATGGCGGTCTACTCTACAATGTGAATAATCGTGGTGGCAGTCGAGTGGCCCCCGAGATTTCGCTGCAACACCCATTAAGTGGTTTGGGGTTCACCTACCTGGCAACGGGCTGGATCAATGAACTGTCTCCCAGGGCAGGCAGGTTGCGATTGCATGCTCCGATTGTGGGTAGCGAACAACGGCCGATCACTGGTGATGTGCGCTATGAGGTGAGTGTTGGTCGAGCCTCGAATGATGTCAATATCGCCGGTTCTGGGCACCTGGCCTATGAGCCCACGGAGAAAGGGCTGCGTAACGCGGCACTGACTCGACGCCTGTATCAGGATGATCCCAGAGTTCCTATCGAGCGCTCCCGCTTCAGCCTTAATGTGCAATCGGAAGCGAATAGCAGCCAACCGGTGGTCAGTATTAATTTGCAGGGAGATTTTCAGCCGGGCTTCATCTATGAGTTGATCTACGAAGCCAGAAATCCCGTCCTGGCGGGCTCCGGTATGGCGGCGATTCGCGATATGGTCTCGCTGATTCGCTTTGGTGGTACCGCCAATGATCAATTGCTGCAACTCGGATTGCCGGAGATCAATAACACCGTCGCATGGGGCAATTCACAGAGCGGGCGTCTGCTGCGCCAGTTTATGTACGATGGCTTTAATGCCGATCTCGAAGGGCGCAAGGTGTTCGATGGTGTGATTCCGGTCATTGCTGGCAGTGGTTACGGCATGTTCAATTTACGTTTCGCTATGCCAACCCGCACCAACGGCCAACACTCAAACCACCTGTATCCGAATGATCTATTTCCGTTTACCTACGGCGATAGCACCGACCCCTACACAGGAAGAACCGACGGAGTATTACGCAAGGCCCGTGTCAGTAACACCGAGCCGAAGCTAATGCATATCCAAACCTCGAACGAGTACTGGGTCAGGGCTGGCTCTCTGCCACATACCAATCCAGAAGGCACGATGGATGCAGTATTGCCTGATGGAGTCAGGTTCTACACCATAGGCGGCTCCCAACACGGTTCCGGCAGTGGGCAGCCTCGCGATGCAAGCTCGGGCCAATTGCCTCCAAACCCGAATATGTGGTCCCCTTTTGCGGATTCCCTGCTGGTAGCAATGTACAACTGGGTGGCTGAGGGCGAAGTACCGCCAGCATCACGCTACCCTAGAATTGCCGATGGCACTCTGGTGCCTTCCCATACCGAAGCAGGCATAAATCGTGACGCATGGAACCGCCTGGGATGGGTCAATCACCCCGCTGCTGCATACGCACCAGCCTATGTAGATTATGGCGATAGGTGGCTGGAGAAACGCATTGTTGATCAGCATCCGATGTCCGCTGACAAATTTTACCAGGCCCTGGTTCCAGCGGTGAACACAGACAACAATGACTTCTCTGCCAGCACGGTATTGCCACCACTGACGCAGGTGCCACTGGCCACATTTGTTCCATGGAACTTGCGTGCGCCGGTAACCGGTGCGGAGAAGTCGTTGGCGCGCTTATCGGGGGGCTATATCCCGTTCCCAGCCAATACCGCAACAGCCGTGCAATCTCGCGACCCGCGAAACTCCATTGCTGCACTGTATTCATCTTTCGGCGACTATTTGAACAAGTACGAGGCAGCAACAGACAAGCTGATCGAAGAAGGATATCTGCTACCGGGTTTTAAAGCGGTGATCATGGATATTGCGCTAGGCAATGAATCGGTTTTTGAATGAGAAGAATAAAATAAGTCAGAGCAGCGGTTGCAGCTCTGACTTGAATAGTGAGTTACGGCGTCCAGGTCTAGCCCCAAGTTTAGGGATTTAGTCGCCAGGTATCTCGAAGCTGATTTTCGATAGCCGTGGCAGGCTGCACTCATGAGCGGTGGTGTCGTAAGATGCGTTCGCCACGTCGCCACCATGCAGATTAAGAAAGCTTGCCTCATTGTTTTCGCCAAGACAGATTAATTTTTCGTTGCTGCCACCTTCCTTGATCAACCCGCCCCAGACTATGTCTGGAGAATTCTCACCACTTAGTTTATGCCATTCGGCAAGCAAGGCGTGAGCTGGCACCGACCCACCGCTTACAAACTCGTTATCATGCAGATATATTTGTTCGGGGAAGGGATCGTAATCGGGATCACTAATGGTGCGGCCACCCAAAGTAAAGCTGTAGATCATCACGTTAACATTGTTATTGTCGGCGAAACGGTTTTCGAATACCTCGATGTTGTCGTTAGCGAGAATCAGTAGCCCCGTACCGGCCGGAACATTTCCTACAATATTACCCTCCGGTGCAAAGTTTGCCGTGTTGTTGGCAAATATCTGGTTGTTGAATACGCGAGTTGCCTGGCCGCCCTGGACAGGAAGATTAGGAAGGTCGAATACTAATATACCGCCGGTGTTATTAGTGACAACGTTGTTATAGACATCGGCATAGGTCGAATTTTCGATCTCTATGCCAGCCACATTGTACTCGACGCGGGAATTGCGCACGATGATCTGACTGGATTGACCAACATAGATTCCCGCGTCCGAAGCGCCGATTGCCACCGAGCCTTCGATCAGCACATTGGTGGATTGTACCGGATAGATGCCATAGGCTCCGTTTTCTGTATTCGCTCCACGGGTCCACTCGGTACGCACCCGCCTGATGGTGACATTGGTGCTCTGATTAATCTTTAGAGCGTCACCCACGGTATCTTCGATGGCGAGGTCTTCGATAATGAAATCGTTAGCCGTCACCAGCAACCCTTCTGCACCCTGCACCTGATTCTTGAAGGACAAGATGGATTGATCCATTCCAGCCCCGCGCAGAGTGACTCCAGGCACGTTCAGCGACAGGCTGCGGGTAAAATAGTGCACCCCGGCAGGTATTTCGATAACGTCGCCCGGTTGCGCATTGATTAGCTGGGCCTGAAAACTTTCTGCGAAACTGAGTTCTGGGACGGGAGGTTCCGAGTCGCTACAGGCGATGAGCAGGACTGACGCCATGGCGGCGGCTAGCAATCTAACAATTCTTGTTCTAATCATCATGCTAATTCTCTCTGTCTTGGTCTGTGGTGGTGATACTGGCTGCGTCGATCTGATTATAATGGCACACATTGTTACCACTCTACATCCCTCTATGCCCCTATCTCATCGACTCGCGCCAGTAGCAAGGTGGCCGCTAAATCTCCTCACCGCAGCCGCCGCGAAACAACCTCATACATCCAGGTTTCCCCCTGGCTTACTGTATCAGCCGAGGTAGGCTCGCCTGTGCCGTATTTGCGGTTGAATTCACGCAGCACCGGAATAACCGCAGGACCCTCCATGATTCGCTGCAGTCTCTGCTCATAGAGACTCCCATCGATACGCAATATTACGCGGTCGTCTTCCTCTATATAGTGCGGCCATTGTTTCCAGATAGCACCGTAGTTTGTCGTCATATAGCCGCTCACCAGAAACAGGCGCCCATCGAAAACCCCAAGCCAGACGGTGCGAGCCGTAGCCGGACTCATGGTCTGGAATTCGATCTGCATACGATCCGTCAGGAAGCTCCAGTCATCCGGCTCGGGTGTTAGCTCACCTGTGGTGAAGGGGCCACCGGAGATGATTTCGAGTGGTCCGTCGTGAAACCTCATGCTAAATAAAAACAGGCCAATGACCAGTATCAATCCGGCCATGACCAAGCCCAGCCACTTAAAAAATTTCTTCATATATCAACGCCTGCATCATTATTATCAAGGTCCAAGGGGTCTGATTAAGATTGGATCCGAGGTTTGATTATCTTACTCTGATCCTGAGAGTATCCCCACAAAATCTGGTTAACTCAAATGATTCAATGCCCCTTGCTGGACTAGAGCAAACAAGTGCGCCACTTGTCCGCGAAGCTGAGTCGCCTGGTGCCTTTGCGCACGGCCATATCCCCTTCGCCTTAGCCAGCGCTGCGGAACTCGCTTTGCTCAGACAGTCCTCGCCCACACTGGCTAAGGCGAAGGGGATAAACACGGCCTGATTGTGCGCAAAGGCACCAGACAACTCAGC
>Ga0114950_10003358_pt1 | contig 12310 bp, 11 predicted proteins | sample N075metaG_FD_83503 | JGI IMG/M metagenome (GOLD analysis project Ga0114950, IMG submission 83503) | Deep subsurface microbial communities from Kermadec Trench to uncover new lineages of life (NeLLi) - N075 metaG | ecosystem: Environmental > Aquatic > Marine > Ocean trench > Sediment | place...
CGGCCTGACCGGCGCGATGGCCCATATGTTCAATCACGCGATCATGAAGACCGGCCTGTTCCTGCTGATCGGCAACGTGTTGTTCCGCCTCGGGTCGGTGCAGATCGAGGACATGGCAGGGATCGGCCGCAAGATGCCGTTCACCATGGCCGGCTTCGTAATATTGGGCTTGAGCCTGCTGGGCATTCCCGGCACCGTCGGCTTCATCAGCAAATGGTATCTGGGTCTGGCCGCGGTTGAGCAGGGGCAGTGGTGGCTGGCCGGGCTGATCGTCACCGCCTCGCTGGTGACCCTGCTTTATATCGGCCGGGTCATCGAAGTGGCCTATTTCCATGAACCCTCGGCAAAGGTGGCGCAATTGCGCGAGGCGCCGGTGAGTTTGCTGGCGCCGGCGTTCGTACTCGTCGGGGCGGCGATCTATTTCGGCCTCGATACCTCACTTTCGGTGGGGCTGGCGCAGCATGCCGCCGGGTTGCTCCTCAATGCTGTGTACTAGGGGAATGCGGTGAGCCCGACCGACGCCATCATTGCCGCGCTGCTGATCCCGGTCGCCGGCGCCGCCCTCATCGCGCTGGCCGGACGCTGGCCCAATCTGCGCGAGGCCATCACCCTGGTGACGGCGGTGGCGTTGTTCGCCACGGTCCTGCAACTGCTGCCGGGTGTGATCGACGGCGGCCGACCCGAGGTGATGGTGCTGGACGTCGCGCCCGGGCTCGATATGGCATTCCGCGTCGAGCCGCTGGGCATGCTGTTCGCGCTGATCGCTTCGTTCCTGTGGATCGTGAATTCGCTCTATTCGATCGGCTATATGCGCGCCAACAACGAGCCGCGGCAGACGCAGTTCTATGTCGCCTTCGCGGTCTCGTTGGCGGCTACCATGGGCATCGCGCTCAGCGCCAACCTGTTCACCCTGTTCATCTTCTATGAAATTTTATCCCTGTCGACCTATCCGCTGGTGGCCCATCACGGCGACGCCAAGGCGCGGCGCGGCGCGCGGATCTACCTGACGATCTTGCTCGGCACCTCGACCGTGCTGTTCATTCCGGCGCTGCTGTGGACGCTGGCGCTCACCGGCACCCTGGATTTTACCCCGGGCGGCATCTTGCAGGGCGTCAGCCCAACGACCACCGGGTTGCTGCTGGCTCTGTTCGTCTTCGGCATCGGCAAGGCGGCGCTGATGCCGTTCCACCGCTGGCTGCCATCGGCGATGGTGGCGCCGACACCGGTCAGCGCGCTGTTGCACGCGGTCGCCGTGGTCAAGGCCGGCGTGTTCACGATACTCAAGGTGGTGGTCTATATTTTCGGTCCCGAACATCTGCTCGCCACCGGCGCGTCGGAGTGGCTGGTGTATCTGGCGACGTTTTCGTTGCTTGCGGCTTCGATTGTCGCGCTGACGAAGGACAACCTGAAGGCGCGGCTGGCCTATTCGACGGTCAGCCAGCTTGCCTACATCGTTCTCGCCGCCGCCATCGCGACCCCGCTCGCCTTGGTCGGCGCGGCGATGCATATCCTGATGCATGCGTTTGGCAAGATAACGCTGTTCTTCGTCGCCGGCGCGATCCACACCGCGACCCACAAGACCGAGGTCAGCCAGCTCAATGGCATCGGCCGGGCGATGCCGTTCACGATGGCGGCGTTTTTCATCGGCGCGCTGTCGATCATCGGTCTGCCGCCACTCGGCGGCGCCTGGAGCAAACTCTACATTGCGCTTGGCGGTCTCGATGGCGACTATTGGTTCGTCGTCGCCGCGCTGATGATCAGCTCGGTCCTCAACGTCGCCTACCTGATGCCGATAGTCGTGCGGGCGTTCTTCACGCCACCCGACGAGGGCGAAGAGATTACGGTCCGGAAAGAAGCCCCGTGGCTGTGTGTGGTCCCGCTATGCTTTACCGCTTTCGTGTGTTTCGTTTTGTTCTTTATGCCTGACCGGTTGGAAGGATTTCTCGGCGGCATTATGGGGACTGGGTAGCTATGACAGAGAATGCACCGGTGGCGGAAGAACCCGATGAAAAGCGCACCTGGTGGCTCGACCGCAAGGAGAACGTGACCAAAATCTTGCGCGCCCTCTATGGCGTCTGCGCCGTCCTGCTGCTTGCCGATTTGGTCGTCGACCGACATCCGGAAACCCAGATCGAGGCCATTCCCTTTTACTACGGGATTTACGGGTTCGTCGGCAGCGTGATTCTGGTGATGACGGCCAAGCTGATGCGCAAGTTTCTGATGCGGCGCGAGGACTATTACGATGATTGAGTTCCCGCCCGGCCTGCTGCTGATATTCGGCGCCCTGCTGGTGCCGGTGTTGCACGGACCGTTGCGCGCGGCCTGGATGCTGGCGCTGCCGATTGCCGGTTTCGTGCTGGTGTACATGTTGCCCGAAGGCGATCTGATGATGGTTTCGGCGTTCGGCCAGGAGCTCGAGTTGCTGCGCGTCGACCGATTGTCGCGGGTGTTCGGCTATATATTCATGATCGCCTCGCTGCTCGGAGTGATCTACGCCCTGCATGTACGCGCTGCCGGTGAGCAAGCGGCCGCGCTGGTCTATGCCGGCGCCGCCATCGGGGCGGTGTTCGCCGGCGACCTGGTCACGCTGTTCGTCTATTGGGAACTTACCGCCATCGCCTCGGTGTTCCTGATCCTGGCGCGGCGAACGCCGGAAGCGCGCGCGGCGGCGATGCGCTATCTGATCGTGCAAGTCGGCTCCGGTGTGCTGCTGCTGGCCGGGCTCATCGTGCGCTGGCATGAAACCGGATCGGTCGCCTTCGACAATATTGGTCTCGATGGCGCGGGCGGCCTGCTGATTTTCCTCGCCTTCGGCATCAAATGCGCGTTCCCACTGCTCCACAACTGGCTGCAGGATTCCTATCCGCAGGCGACGGTGACCGGCACGGTGATCTTGTCGGCATTCACCACCAAGCTCGCGATCTACGCCCTGGCGCGCGGCTATGCCGGTACCGAAGAACTCATCTGGATTGGTGCGGCCATGGCCGCCTTCCCGATTTTCTTCGCCTTGATCGAGAATGACATGCGCCGCGTGCTGGCCTACAGCCTCAACAACCAGCTTGGCTTCATGGTGGTTGGTATCGGCATTGGCACCGAGCTGGCGCTCAATGGCGCCGCCGCCCATGCGTTCAGCCACATAATATATAAGGCGCTGCTGTTCATGTCGGTGGGCGCGGTTCTGCACCGCACCGGAACCGCGTTGGGAACCAACCTTGGCGGGCTCTACAAGTCGATGCCGTTTACCACCGTCTTCTGTATCGTCGGCGCGGCGTCGATCTCGGTGTTTCCGCTGTTCAGCGGGTTCGTCAGCAAGTCGATGATTTTGGCGGCCGTCGTTGACGAAGGCTATATTGCAGTCTGGCTGGTGCTGTTGTTCGCCTCGGCCGGCGTGCTCCACTATTCGGGCATCAAGATACCGTACTTCACCTTCTTCGCCCACGATTCCGGCAAGCGGGTCAAGGAAGCGCCGTGGAACATGCTGGTCGCCATGGCGATCGCCGCCGCGCTGTGTATCGGCATCGGCGTCTACCCGTCGGCGCTGTACAACATCCTGCCGTTCCCGGTGGACTTCAATCCCTACACCAATTCCCACGTTCTAACGCAGCTTCAATTGCTGTTGTTTTCCGCGCTGGCGTTCACCGTGTTGATACGCAGCGGCATCTATCCGCTGCAGATGCGCACGATCAATCTCGACACCGACTGGTTCTACCGCCGTCTCGCGCGGTTTGTGCGTAACGTCGCCTATCCGCTGGGCAGCAGCACCTACACCGGCCTGCGGCGCGCCGCCGTGCGCCGGGCCGAGCGGTTCGTCTATCAGCTCTACCGCCACCACGGACCCCAAGGCGCGCTGGCGCGCAGTTGGCCGACCGGCAGTATGGTGATGTGGGTGGCGGTGCTGTTGGGCGGCTACCTGTTACTGTATTTCATCCAATAGGATTTCGCCGGAAAGCTTCATGGAGCCGTTGGCGTAAGCGCCGCTGTTTTAGGCTGACGGCTGGTTTTTCCCGCGGAAGGGGCTAAATCCTTGCCTGTTGGCGCGCGGCAGGGCAAAAGGATTTTTATGCGAACCATGGGCGATACGGACAGGCCGTCGATACCGGGCCATGAGCGGCGTGCGATACGCGCGCTGATGCCCTATCTGTGGCCGCGCGGCCAGTGGGAAACGAAGACGCGGGTGGTCATCGCCGTGCTGCTGTTGGTCGCGGCGAAGATGGCGACGGTTGCCGTGCCGGCGGTGTTCGGCAGGGCCGTCGATATCCTCGACCAGCCGTCGGAAACCACGGTCATCGCCGTGCCGCTGGCGCTGCTGATTGGCTATGGCCTGCTGCGGGTGGGCCAGCAGGGGTTCGCCGAGCTACGCGATTTCGTCTTCGCCAAGGTCGGCCAGCGGGCCATCCGCAACATCGCCCTGATGGTGTTCCGCCACCTGCACGCTCTGGCGCTGCGCTTCCACCTCGACCGCCAGACCGGTGGCCTCAGCCGGGTGATCGAGCGCGGCATCAAGGGCATCGACTTCCTGCTGCGCTTCATGCTGTTCAATATTCTGCCGACGCTGCTGGAGATCGCCCTGGTCTGCGGCATTTTGTGGATGCTGTTCGGCTACATCTTCAGCGTCATTACGCTGATCGCCGTTGGCATCTACATCGCCTTCACCCTGATGTTCACCGAATGGCGGCTAAAATACCGCCGGGCGATGAACGAAAGCGACAGCGAGGCCAACACCAAGGCCATCGACAGCCTGCTCAACTTCGAAACGGTCAAATATTTCGGCAACGAGGAGCACGAGGCCCAGCGCTACGACCAATCGATGCAGCGCTACGAACATGCCGCGGTCAAAAGCCTGACCACGCTGTCGCTGCTAAATGTGGGCCAGGGCTTCATCATCGCCATTGGGCTGACGACGTTGCTGGTGCTCAGCGGCTTCCGGGTGGCGGACGGCACCATGTCGATCGGCGAGTTCACCGCCGTGAATCTGTACATGATGCAGCTTTTCCAACCGCTCAATTTCCTCGGTTTCGTCTACCGCGAAATTCGCCAATCGCTGGTCGATATGGAGAACATGTTCGGGCTGCTCGACATCGGGCGTGAAATTTCCGACGCGCCGGACGCCAAACCGCTGGCGGTGAGCGGCGGGGTGGTGCGTTTCGAGAATGTGTCGTTCGCCTACGACCAGCGCCGCCCGATCTTGCAGGGCTTGAGTTTCGAGGTGCCGTCCGGACGCAAGGTCGCCATCGTCGGCGCCTCGGGCGCCGGAAAATCGACGATCTCGCGCCTGCTGTTTCGCTTCTACGATATCGACGAGGGCCGCATTACCATCGATGGGCAGGATATCCGCAGCGTCACCCAGACCAGCCTGCGCGCCGCCATCGGCATCGTTCCCCAGGATACGGTGCTGTTCAACGACACGGTGTTCTACAACATCCAATATGGCCGCCCGAGCGCCACGCCGTCTGAGGTCGAGGACGCGGCGCGGCTGGCGCAGATCCACGATTTCGTCATGAGCCTGCCCGACGGCTATAACGCGCGGGTCGGCGAGCGCGGCCTCAAGCTGTCGGGCGGCGAGAAGCAACGGGTGGCGATCGCGCGGACCATCCTCAAGCAGCCGCAGATTCTGTTGTTCGATGAGGCTACCTCGGCGCTCGATACCCATACCGAACGCGAAATTCAGAAATCGCTCGACGACGTGTCGGCCAACCGCACGACCCTGGTGATCGCCCACCGGCTGTCGACCGTGGTCAACGCCGATGAGATCATCGTGCTCGACGAGGGCCGCATTATCGAGCGTGGCCGCCACGCCGATTTGCTTACCCTGGGCGGCGCCTATGCCACCCTGTGGGCGCGCCAGCAGGCCGCCGCGCGGCGCGGCGAAGACGGGGCGATAGACGACGACGCCAACCTCGGCCTCGGCGAACCGGCCCCGGCGAAGTAACCACAGTTTTTCGACAGCGACACCACACTATCCTCATCCTGAGCCTGCCGAAGGATGAAGCCTGTGGAGTGCACCCTCTAAGCGAGTTGTGGTATTAGGGTATTCTACCATTTCTCTGTGGCCAAGGGAGGCGCTAAATCATGCTCGAACTACCGAGTCTTAAAAGAGAAACCCGCTACGGCATGCCGGCGGCGGACCAGAACATGTTCAACCGGTTCTTCGTTCTTGGTTATTCCTATTACTTCCGGCAAGCCAAGTGGGCGCTGGAAATCATCGATCCCGAAGGTGAGGGCGAACGTCATGATAATTTCAGGCCGGACTTTCGGGTTCCGCAGATGTTCAGGGCGGGCTTGATAGATTACAGCCATTCAGGATTCGACCGGGGGCATCTGGTGGCAAGCGCCAATCAGCGTGAAAAGGTGCTGCAAAACAGCGAGACATTCCTGTTGAGTAATATGTCGCCACAACATCCAGATTTGAATCGCAGAATCTGGCGGGAATTAGAGAGCGAAGTCAGGAACCTGCAGGACAAGCCCGAAATTTACGAGACCTATGTCATTACCGGGCCAATTTTCAATTTCGACATGGCGATCCAGGTCATTGGCGCGGACGATCCGAACGACGTGACGATTCCTGTGCCGCACGCCTATTTCAAGTCAGTGCTGACCGAGAACAAAGCGGGCAAATTGCATATGTGGTCGCTTATTATTCCAAACGAAGGCACCGATAAAGAATTGGAGGAATTTCGTGTTTCGGTCGTCGAGGTCGAACGCAAGGCCGGCATATTTCTGTGGGAAAGGCTGACCGGAACGGAAATCGAGGAAGAGAAATTAAAAATCCGAATGATGTGGTAGGCGCAAGCGGGAAGGGAAAGCCGGCGAAATAGCGATAACTCATATTTCTAAGGGGTCACCCCCACTCCAACCCTCCCCCATCCCATGGCGCCAATGGGGGGAGGGAGCTAGAGCAGTTGCTGACACTCGGTTCAAAGTCCTCCCCCTTAATGGGGGAGGATTTAGGTGGGGGTGACGATTAAAGAAAAAGACTTCCCCGTAATTATTTAATTTCCACCGCGTAGCTTGCCACCGGGGGCGTGGTCTCGATCATGCCTTGCGCCTTCAAAAAAGTGGCGAAGCGGGCATAGCGGCTTTTATCCAGAGCGCCCGGCCGTAGCGCGAAGCGCGGCAAGGTATCGCGCCAGGCGCGCCGGTTGAGCTCGTCGTCGAGATCCTTGTTACCCTTGAGGAACAATTTCCACGCGTCGTCGGGATGGTTGATCATGTATTGGGTGGCGGCCTCGATGGCGTCGATAAAGGCGCGCAGCTTTGGGTCGCCGAGGCGGTCGTTTTTCGCCACCAAAATCAGCTCGTCATAGGCCGGGATACCTTCTTCCTCGAGGTAGAAGGCGCGGCCCGGCCGTCCGTTGATATCCATCTGGTTGAGTTCGAAATTGCGGAAGGCGCCGATCACCGCGTCCACCTGGCCGCTCATCAGCGACGGCGACAGCGAGAAATTCACGTTGATCAGCGTGACATCTTTTAGCGACAGGCCATGCCGGGCGAGCATGGCGCCGAGCAGCGCGTCCTCGAAGCCGCCGACCGAGAAGCCGATCTTGCGGCCCTTGAGGTCGGCGATCGATTTGATCGGGCCGTCGGCCAAAACCACCACCGAGTTGAGCGGCGTGGCGACCAGCGTGCCGATGCGCGTCAACGGCAAGCCGGCCGCGATCTGCAGGTGGAGTTGAGGCTGGTAGGACACGGCTATGTCCGCTTTGCCGGCGGCGACCAGTTTGGGCGGATCGTTGGGATCGGCGGGCGCGATAAATTTCACCTCGAGGCCGCGCTTGGCGAACTCGCCGCGCTCCCGCGCCACGAACAGCGGCCCGTGGTCGGGGTTGACGAACCAGTCGAGCAGCACGGTCAGTTTCTCCGCCGCGCTCGCCGGGCCAGCGGCCAGGATCATTCCGGCGCTCAACAGCGAGATTAAAAATCGTTTCATGTACTTGCTCCTACAAACAGGGTTTAGAATGTCCGGGCCGGATCGGTTTCCGGTTGCCAGGACAGGGCATGACGCAACAGCGCGTCGATGGTGAAATAAATTGCGGTGGCGGCGATGGCCAAAACGAACAGGGCTGCGAACATGGCGTCGGTCTGTACGCGTCCGTTCATCAACAGCATGTAGTAGCCGAGCCCCGCCGACGAGCCGACCCATTCGCCGACCACGGCGCCGATGGGGGCGACGGCGGCGGCAACGCGCAGTCCCGAGGCAAAGGCCGGCATGGCGGCGGGCAGACGGATGTGACGCAACATCGCCCATTTCGACGCGCCCATCGATTGCGCCAGGTCGAGCCAGCCGGTCTCGGTGCGCCGCAATCCGTCATAGAACGCCGCGGTCACCGGGAAATAGATGATCAGCGTCGCCATCACCACTTTCGGCGCCAGGCCGTACCCGAACCACAGCACCAGGATCGGCGCCAAGGCGAATACCGGGATCGCCTGGGAAATCACCAGCACTGGCAGCAGCCAGGCGCGGGCGGTGCGGAAATAGGCCATGGTCAGCGCGCTCACGGTGCCGAACGCGGTGCCGAAAAGCAGTCCGAGAAAGATTTCCAGGATGGTTATCTTGGCGTGGCCGGCCAGCACGTCGGCGCGCGCGATCGCCGTGGTCAGAACGTCGAGGGGGGCGGGCAGAATAAACGGCGCGACGCCGAACACGCTGACCACCGCCTGCCACACGGCCAGCAGGCCGGCGAATACGATCAGCGGGCGCAGAAATTTCATGGCGCGCCGCCGTTCGAGGGGTCGTCCGCCGCCGCGCCGAGTTGCGCCAGCAGCGCCAGGTGGAGCGCGCGCAGGGCCGGGTCGGTGGGGTCGCGCGGGGTTTCGCCCGGCGGCTCCATCGCCGTGCCCAGATGCGCCGGCCGGCCCGCCATCACATGGATGCGGTGGCCCAGGCGCAGCGCCTCCAGGGGGTCGTGGGTGACCAGCAAGACCGTGCGCCCGCGCAACAGCCGCGCCGCCAGTTCCTGCAGGCGGGCGCGGGTAATCGCATCGACGGCGGAAAACGGCTCGTCCATGAGCACCACCGGGCGGTCTTCCATCAGCGTGCGCGCCAGGGCGGCGCGCTGGCGCTGGCCGCCCGACAGGGTCGCCGGCAGCGCCGCGGGCCGCTCGCTGAGGCCGACATCGGCCAACAAAGATGCGATGCGCGCGCCATCGGCGGGCTCGCCGCGCAGCTTGTTGCCCAGAGCGACGTTTTGCGACACCGACAGCCAGGGCAGCAGCAGGTCCTGCTGCCCCATCCAGGCGATGCGCTGGTCGAGGGCGGCGCCGTCCGAAGCGGTAATGCCGGCTACCGGACCGTTCTCGCCGAGCCCGGCAATCATGCGCAGCAGGGTCGATTTGCCAACTCCGCTGGGCCCGAGAATGCAGGTCCATTGGCCACCGGCGATGTCGGCGGACAGGTTTTCGAACAACGGCGTGCCGGCAAAGGCGAGGCTGGCGTTAGCGATGCGCAGACCGATGGCGCCCCCATCATGGCAGCGCCAGCCGGTGTTATCGCTGCCTTGCGTCTCTTTGTCCCGCGTCATGACCCACGCATCCCTCCGCCGGTATTAACCGGATCAGGTTCCAGGGGTCGTCCCGACAATCGGGACCTCTCAGCCGCCGCGCGGCTCCCCCAGGTGAGGTGTGCACTATGTCGGGAGTGTGGTCCCGCCGTCAATGGGCAGGCATAAATGGTGCGGGCGGCATAAACTCCCATCTTTCGAAATACTCGCTGTTCTCACCCTGAGGAGCCCTTTCGCCTCGCCCTTCGAGACGCGATCCGCGATCGCTCCTCAGGATGAGGCGAAAGGGCGTCTCGAAGGGCGCACACAAATTCGTCAGGCGATTGCATTGCCGGGCCAGGCGCGTTAGGCCGTTGGCATGCAAGAGCCCACGACAGTGCGGAACAAAACACCCGATTTAAGCCGGCCGCTGTTTATCGGTAACGAGATTTACCGCCGGGCGAATTTTGGCCCCCGGCATCCGCTATCGGTGCCACGGGTGCCCGCCACCATCGACCTTATCCGCGCCCTGGGCTGGCTGGCGGACGATGCCTATATGGAAAGTTCCCAGGCGCAACCCGAGGATTTATTGCGCTTCCATGACGCCGCCTACCTCGAGGCGTTGCGCCGCGGTGAGCGCGACAGGGCGCTGCCGGAGGAACTTCGCCAGCGCCATAATCTGGGCAAGATGGAAAATCCGATCCACGACGCCATGTACAGCCGTCCGGCGACGTCGGCCGGGGCGATGCTCGCGGCGGCCGATTTGCTCGCCGCCGTTGATACCGGCGAGACCGGCGGCCGGGCGGTTATCTACAGCCCCGCCGGCGGCACTCATCACGGCCGGCCCGACCGGGCCAGCGGTTTTTGCTACCTCAACGATCTGGCGTTGGCGATTTTGCGGCTGCTCGACCATGGCATGAGCAATATTTTTTACGTCGATTTCGATGCTCATCACGGCGACGGGGTTCAGGACGCCTTCCATGACGATGCCCGCGTTTTCACCCTGTCGATCCACGAGGAGGGCCGCTGGCCGTTCAGCGGCGACCTGCACGACCGCGCCGGCGGACAGGCGTGCAACGTGCCGGTACCGCGCCAGTTCAACGATGCCGAACTGGATCTGATCGTCGACGAGGTGGTGGTGCCCATAGGACAGGCGTTGGCCCCGCAAATCGTCGTCATTCAATGTGGCGCCGATGCACTGGCCGACGATCCGCTGAGCCGGCTCGACCTGTCGAACACCGCGTTGTGGCGGGCGGTGGGCCGTACCGCGGCGCTTGCCGAAAGGGTGCTGGTGACCGGCGGCGGCGGCTATAACCCGTGGAGCGTGGCGCGGTGCTGGACCGGGGTTTGGGCGGCGTTGTGCGGCATCGACATCCCCGAACGCCTGCCGCCCTCCGCCGAGGCGGTGCTGCGCGGCCTCTCCTGGTCGCGCGCCGCCGGGCGCAATCCGCCCGATCGCTGGTTTACGACCCTCGCTGATGGCGCTAACACACACAAGGTGCGCGATTCGGTCCGGCAAATTATCGACACAATTCGCGCCGATAATCCTGTGGAAGAAAAGCTTGCGGTGGTTTGATGATTTGGTTGCGTAACAGTGCCGTCCTGGTGGCGGCAATCATGTTTGTTTGGGCGGGTGGCGCCATGGCTCAGGCGCCGGCGGGGTTCGAGCGCACGACCCTTGAAATCGAGACGGCGCAAGGCCGCCACGCCTTCGATATCGAGCTCGCCCTGACGCCGGCCCAGCAATCGCAGGGGTTGATGTTCCGCCGCAAAATGGCGGCCAATGCCGGAATGTTGTTTTTTCACCAGCGCGCGAGGGTGGCGACCATGTGGATGCGCAACACCATTTTGCCCCTCGATATGCTGTTTGTCGCCACCGATGGGCGGATCGTGCATATCGTCGAGCGCACGGTGCCGCAATCGCTGACCACGATATCCGCCGGCAGGCCGGTGCGTGCTGTGTTGGAACTGAATGCCGGGACGGTCCGCCGGCTCGCCGTTAAACCTGGCGACCGGCTGATCCATCCGCTATTCGGCACCGCCGATTAGCGCTGCCGAGTAGGTGGTTCGGCTAAAGAATCTTGCCTTGGATTACCGGCTGAAGCGCTTCCCAGTCTTCACCCGCCGCGACCAAACAGGTAACCCCGCTCGGCAACGTGACGATGATCGACCATGACGACCCTTTGTCGTCGGTGAGAACTTCAACCAAGCCGCCGCTGCTGGCGAGACCCATGGCTACGGGCTGTTCCTGATAAGCTTTCGATAGATGCGATAACGCGCTGCTACGGTCAGTACAATTGCTCTGACTATGCTGGGCTGCTACTGCATTGCCGCTACTCATTGCAATGACTGACAGGACCAGCCCAGCGATGATGCTGTTTGTCCTTAACATGTCAGTCTCCATCCTTTTGATGTGCCGATTGATCCGGCTAGCGCATACAGATTTGCAGGGTATATTTAACAAATTGTAAATTAATGGGTGAATAGGTAGTAGTACTGACGGTATGTGCCAGTTACTGTTGTAACTGTCTGAATACAGATAAATTTTTACCTATCTCGCCGGGTCAGAAATGGATCGGTTCGTTGGGTCTAGTGAAATAAAGGTGCGTCATGGGGTAAAATGTTGCGGTTATTCGCACATAGGCCCGTAATTTGTTGGCGTGGCGCGAACAATTTTAAACTCTAAAATTTTAAGTAATACCAGCGGTCATAGGAAATGACTGTTGTGAGCCAATCGCGTAGCCCGATGGACCTGATCGTCGAAGGCTGGTCGATGAGGGAATTCCAGGCATCGCAGGCGGCATCGAGAATATCCTCGTAGGTCTCGAAGACAC
>Ga0114950_10003362_pt1 | contig 12305 bp, 10 predicted proteins | sample N075metaG_FD_83503 | JGI IMG/M metagenome (GOLD analysis project Ga0114950, IMG submission 83503) | Deep subsurface microbial communities from Kermadec Trench to uncover new lineages of life (NeLLi) - N075 metaG | ecosystem: Environmental > Aquatic > Marine > Ocean trench > Sediment | place...
CGATGTAGATCGGAACGGCCGCAATTGGGTTCGTGTGCCCGGCGCTCAGTTTTCCAGCTTGGTTACATTCTCGGCGGCAGGACCCTTCTCCCCGTCCACGAGATCGAACTCAACCCGCTCACCCTCAGCCAGCGATTTAAAGCCCTCGCCCTGAATCGCCGAATGATGCACGAAGCAGTCGCGTTCCCCCTCGTCCGGAGTGATGAAGCCAAAGCCCTTGGCGTTGTTGAACCACTTCACCTTGCCAACCGTACGCATTCCGTACTCCTTGTTCGCTGTTTGTGTCGGAGTCCCGAAACGTGCCGAACTGCCGACGTTCAATTCTATCGCGGGCCTGAGGCCCCCCTCCCCGTCGGGCAAGTCGCCAATGTGCCGAATCTCCATGAGTCGGTTCTTGGCTGCACCGAAGCTAGATATGTAAAATCGGTTAGTCAACTATTTTCGTCCACGTTTCGCAAATCGTGAGTTTTTTGCCTCATCACGATCATCTTCTTTTGCGCGTCGCAGCAGAAGACGTGTCACACTGCACAAGACATCGTTGCGTCTATACCTTAGTGAACATGTTCGTCCCAGCCGGATTTCGAAACCGAACCATTAGATGAATACACTGACGGTCTGCTCGTTTCGAGGCAAACTCATCGAAACGAGACATGAAGTGGCGGTTGCAATACAGGACCGTGACGGGGTGCTTCACGCTGTTAGTGGCGATCCCGATCTGATTGTTCACGTGCGATCTGCGGCAAAGCCGTTCCAGGCATTACCCTTGGTCGAAGACGGGGTGATCGAGGCGTTCGATATCAGCACACGAGAACTGGCCCTTGCTTGTGCCTCCCACAACTCGGAAGAATACCAAGTTGCGACGGTCAGTGAGTGGATGCAGCGTTGTGGCCTGCAAGAAGAACAGCTGGTGTGCGGCTCCCACAGACCGCTTGCCAAGGACTTGGGCTTCCGGCGAGATGACGGAACGTGGGAGGACGTGGAGTTGGCGCAGCCATCCCGCGTTGCGAGCAATTGCTCGGGCAAGCACACGGGAATGTTGTCCCTCGCGAAATTTCATGGCTGGGACGAAGCGGGTTACGCCGTCAATGGGCATCCTGTGCAGGAAAGATGCCGGTCGGTGATATCGAGTTGGTTCGATGTTCCTAACGATGACGTGCGTGGGGCCGTGGATGGGTGCGGGGTGGTATCCTGGGCGGTTCCCCTGCGGGCGATGGCAGCGGGCTATGCGCGAATGGCCAACGCGGACGGACCGATGCAGACCATCGTGTCGGCCATGATTACGCATCCGGAGCTGGTGGCCGGAAAGCGGCGGCTGTGCACGGCCCTCATGAAAGCCTATCCGGGACAGGTCCTCGCCAAGGTTGGAGCCGGTGGTGTGTATGGCGCGGCGTTGCTCGATCGAGGATTGGGGGTCGCGATCAAGGTGCTCGACGGCGACTCGAAGGCCACGGCAGTGGCTCTTCTTGCGGTTCTGGATAGCCTGGGACTGGACTGCCGGCATTCGATCTTGCTTTCCCGCTTCGCCAAACCCGTCATCCTGAATACCAACGGACAGGTAGTCGGCCACTACTCCCTCACTCGTTCGCCAACATTCGCGATAGATTGATACCCCGGCGCATCGCCTGGCCGTTAAATTCCCCTCCTGGTACTCTGGGTCGTAACTGCGGTAACGTATTCACCACAGACCCGGATGACGGGGAGGTTTTTGGACAGGATAGACGGGATATTGTCATGTGAATGAGGCATTCCTTCCGTCCTTCCGCCCTTCCGTCATTCCGCCCTTGGAGATCCGTGACGTTCATAGACCGTGCAGTGATAGCAGTCGCAGCCGGCTCTGGTGGGGCCGGCGCGGTGTCGTTTCGACGGGAAAAGTTCGTACCCAAGGGCGGGCCCGACGGAGGCGATGGCGGACACGGTGGCAGCGTGTACGTCAAAGCGTCTCAGCATCTCTCGACGCTGCTCGATTACAAGTATCGGGCTCATTGGAAGGCCGACCGTGGCATGCACGGGGGAGGCTCGAACAAGACCGGAAAATCTGGCGTGGACCTCTATCTGCCTATTCCAGCCGGAACCGTGATAATCGACGACGAGACGCAGGAAACTCTGGGAGAGGTGGTGGCGGTGGGGGACGAGTTGCTGGTCGTAAAGGGCGGACGAGGCGGGCGGGGAAACGCGTCGTTCGCAACGGCCACTCACCAGTCGCCCAGAGAGTCGCAACCCGGCGTGCGAGGAGAAAAACGTCGCATCGAACTGGTCCTCAAGCTCATCGCCGACGTCGGTCTGCTGGGCGAGCCAAACGCCGGAAAGAGCACGCTGCTTTCGGTAATCTCCGAGGCACACCCGAAAATCGCCAACTATCCTTTTACCACACTGGTGCCCCAGTTGGGAGTCACCTCGCTGTCCGATTCCCGGACGCTGGTGGTCGCCGACATTCCGGGAATCATCGAGGGTGCCCACCAAGGGAAAGGACTCGGCGATCAGTTCCTGCAACATGTCGAGCGCACACGCGTGCTCGCTTATCTGATCCCCGTCGACAGCCCAGATCCACAGGGCACGTATGACCTGCTCCGCGCCGAGGCACACGCCTATAGCCCGGAACTCGGGAAGAAACAGCACATGGTGGTTCTGACCAAGACGGACCTGCTGCCGGATGAAGAAGCGCTGCCGACTCTCGACGTTGCACAGGCGGTGGATGTCGTCTCGATCTCCTCGGTCGCGAAAAAGGGACTGATGGAAATGAAAGAATGTTTCTGGCGTCTGGTGGCGGGAACGTCCGAGTTTCCTACCAAAGAGACGCTTCCACTGCCGTAGGGCCACATGAGCGATGCGGCCTACGTCGCGCTAGCGCTGGTGCCCGGTGTGGGCAGGGTGCGGCTCGAGATCCTCATGCAGGAGTTCGGCTCGGCCGACGCGGTGTTGGCCGCACCCCTCAGGCAACTCAACTCGGTGGTACGCATTTCCCGGGCGGCCGCGACGGCCATTCACGGGACCACGACCGCGGCGGGTACCGAGATCATCGACAAGGTGGCCGGGCAGGGTGGGGTGGTCCTGACACCGGCGGATGCAGGGTTTCCCGGCGAGCTGCGGCAGATCCCGGATGCGCCGACTCTGCTGTTTGCCAAGGGAAAGTTGGACCTGTTGCAAGGTCCGTGTGTCGCCCTCGTTGGGAGTCGCGACCACAGCCGCTATGGGGCGCAGGTCGCCTCCGAGTTGTCGGCCGGTATCGCCGCCGCTGGTGTCACGGTGGTCAGCGGCATGGCCCGGGGTTTGGACGCCGTGGCTCACCAAGCTGCATTGGATGTCGGGGGCGGAACCGTGGGGGTGCTCGGTAATGGCCTGGGGGTGATCTACCCGGCGGCCAATCGTGTTCTCTACGAAAGCGTCATTGCCGCGGGATGTCTCGTGACCGAGTTCCCTCCAGGCGAGCGTCCCAACGCCGGCAGTTTTCCCCGCAGGAATCGACTGATCAGCGGATTGGCCCGGGCCACGGTGGTGCTCGAGGCCCGAGACGGGTCGGGCGCGTTGATTACGGCAGATTGCGCGCTGTCGCAGGGACGTGAGGTCATGGCCGTTCCCGGACCGATCACGAGCCCGCTATCCAGAGGCACGAACCGTCTGATACAGATGGGGGCAAAGCCGGTGCTGGAACTGCGTGACGTGTTGGAGGAGTACGGCATTTCCGATGTTCCCGAGGTATCACTCCCCGCCGACCTCTCGGATGCGGAACGGAGGGCGCTCGAAGCGCTGGGTGACGGCGCAGAACTGGTGGACGACGTCACCGCTCGCCTGGCATGCGCTCCCGCTGAGTCGCTCGCAGTGCTGACCTCTCTGGAGATTCGCGGCCTGGTGGAGCAGGGGCCGGGAAAGGTGTTTCGGACGACGAAACCGTTTGGAGGTGGAAGGTAGGAGGTGGAACGTAGGACGTAGGAGGTAATGCAAACGTCTCGGCTTCACGTCCCGCTCCCCTCTCCCCTCTCCCCCCATACCTTCCCCCATGCACCTGTATGTCCACGTCCCCTTCTGCAAACGGCGCTGCTCGTACTGTGATTTCGCCATCGCCGTGCGCCAGCAAGTGCCGGGAGACGAATTCGTCGAAGCCATAAAGCGGGAATTTGCCTTGCGGCACCTGGCTTCGAGCCCGGCAGCCGAACCCCTCGAAACCCTCTACTTCGGCGGCGGCACCCCGTCGCTGCTCTCCAGCAGCCACCTGGCCGCACTGATCCGATTCTTTCGCGAGGAGATCGGTTTTGCTGAACCGGGTCGGGGTGGGGGCGGGGGCGTCGAGGTGACGATGGAGGCGAACCCCGATGACGTTAGCCCCAAGGATGCGGAGCAGTGGCTCGCGGCCGGCGTGAACCGCGTCTCGCTCGGCGTCCAATCCTTGAATCCCGCCGTGCTCGAATGGATGCATCGGGTCCACACCGGGGAAGACTCGCTGAGGGCCATCCGCTTCCTCACGGCCGCCGGTTTGCCGTCGCTCTCCGTGGACGTGATCTTCGGGCTTCCCGAGACGCTAAAAGCCGATCCCGCCGGTGACCTGAGGCGGTTGCTGGATCACGACGTGGATCACGTGTCGGCGTATGGGCTCACGGTGGAGTCCGGTACGCCCCTGGCAAAATGGACGAGCCGGGGCGCGGTACGGCATGTCACTGACGGCGCTTATGCCGACGAGTTTCTGCAACTGCACGAAATGCTGCTGCAGGGTGGGTTCGAGCACTACGAGGTTTCCAACTACGCCAAGCCGGAGCGACGGAGCCGGCACAATCAGGCATACTGGACCGGCCGCCGGTATTGGGGGCTGGGCCCCTCGGCCCACAGCTTTGGAGACGGAATTAGACGCTGGAACGTGCGGCAATGGGCCGAGTACCACCCGACCGTAGCCAAGGGCTCCGACCCCAAGGCCGGTGAAGAGGAACTCTCGGAAGATCAACTCAGTCTCGAGCATTGGTATCTCGGCTTGCGAACCGCCGAGGGTGTTCCTGTACCGAAGGGGACGGGGGGCGATCTCCCCCCGCAGCTCAGGGCGGCCATCGATCGGGGGTGGCTCACCGTTGAGGGGGGAGGCAGGAGGATTTGCCCGACCCCTGAGGGATGGCTCAGGCTGGACGCCATTGTTGTGTCCTTGACCACCTCGGCCGAAGGTGGGTAAATTGCTATAAATAAACCACTTGAATCGTGTCGAAACACACTCTTTCTGATCGGGAACAGCTGGTTCTCGAAGCTGTCATTCATTCGTACGTAAGCTCCGCGGAACCCGCGGGATCGCGTACTATTGCCAAGAATTTCGCGCTTGGCGTGTCGGCGGCGACCGTCCGAAACACCATGAGCGATCTCGAGGAAAAGGGTTATCTCTATCATCCCCACACCTCCGCGGGCAGGATACCCACCGATCTGGCGTATCGCGTGTACGTGGATCGGCTCATGGCTCCTGCGCTCATCACCCCGGGCCAGCAAGAGACGCTCACCAGAGAACTCGCGGACGGAGCGACCGAAATCGAGTCGTTGTTGGACAAGACGGCAAAAGTTCTCGGGGTGTTGACCCAAGAATTGGGAATTGCCTTGTCACCGTCGTTCGAGGACGCGGTGCTCGAGCGCCTCGAGTTGGTTCCAGTGTCCAGCGAACGAATTCTCATGGTGCTGGTGCTGCAAAACGCGGTGGCCCGCACGATTTTCATCGAGGTCGCGAGCGGCCTCCCTGGAGAGGCGATCGGCAAGGTCGCGTCGGTGCTGAACGAACGGTTAAGCGGTTCGAGTCTCAAGGAGATCCGCAACACGGTTCGCGAGCGTTTACGTGATATCAAAAGCGGCCGAAAGGAGCAGGAGCTGCTCAACGTTTTCGTGGAGGAGGCCGATCACTTTTTCGATGGCTCCGGGGGCGACGAGCAGGCGATTGTGCTGGGTAGCGCGCAGATGCTGGCAGATCAGCCTGAGTTCAAGTCCAACGAGAAGATGCGAAGCCTGCTCGAACTCACGGAACGGCGGGACGTGTTGGTGCATGCCCTCCGGGCGAGACACAGTGAAGGGCTCACGGTGACCATCGGTGCCGAGCACGTCGATCCGCGACTTAGCTCGCTCACGCTGGTCACATCGACATACCAACGCGACGGCCTAACTGGTGTCATCGGGGTGATGGGACCGACCCGCATGCCCTACGAAAAGATCGTTTCGATTGTGGAGCACACCAGCCGTCTCATCGGCGATCTCCGCAGGTGAAGCAGCGTCTAGGCTGTCGTTCCTGAGAATGCCACGCGATTACTACGAAGTTCTAGATGTCACCCGTGATGCGTCAGAGGCTGACGTCAAGAGAGCCTATCGCCGCAAGGCGATGGAGTTTCACCCCGACCGGAACGAGGGCTCGAAGGGGGCGGAGGAGAGATTCAAAGAGGCGACCGAGGCCTACGAGGTGCTGCGGGATGCGCAGCAGCGCGACCGGTATGACCGGTACGGACACGCAGGGCTGAAGGGTGGGGGTGGGGCTGGAGCGGCTGGTTTTGGAGGATTCCATCCATTCGATCTTTCGGAAGCGCTTAACGTTTTCATGCGCGACTTCGGTGGCGCCGGGTTCGAGTCGATTTTCGGCGGGCGTCGCCGGGGACGTCGGGACAACCTCGCTGGCCAAGACGTCAGGATTTCGCTGCCGTTGACCCTGGAGGACGTCGCCAAGGGAGCCAAACGGAAGGTGAAGCTCCGGGCGCTTCAGAAGTGCGGCGCCTGCGATGGAACGGGTGCGGCGGTGGGAGGGTCGGTGGTTCCTTGCGCCACGTGTGGAGGCGCTGGGGAGATCCGTCAGGCGACGCAGTCCTTTTTCGGCAATTTTGTTTCCGTTGTCACCTGCCCCCACTGTGAAGGCAGTGGTGAGGCGATCGATCGCCCTTGCCGAGAATGCGCCGGTGAGGGCCGAAGCCGCGCCGTTAAGATCGTGGAGATCGACATCCCGGCCGGCGTGGCAGAGAGCAACTATCTGACATTGCGAGGGCAGGGTGGTGCCGGGATCCGAGGCGCACCCGCCGGCGATCTGATCGTCGGGCTGGAGTTTGAAGACGACCCGAGATTCGAGCGCCATGGGGACGATCTGGTCTACGACCTCCCCGTGTCGTTCGCACAGGCGGCGCTTTCCCACGAGTTTATCGTGCCCACACCGCTGGGCGACGAAGGGGTCAAGGTGCCGGCGGGATCGCAAACCGGTTCCGTGGTGACGCTGCGTGGCAAGGGGTTGCCGAGCCTGTCACGGGGGGGGAGAGGTGATCTGCACGTTCGGCTTCAGGTGTGGACTCCGGTCAGTCTCACACCTGAACAAGAAGAGCTGTTCCGCAAGCTGCGGAAGTCGGAGGGTGAGCCTCCAGCAGACGAGAGTCTCGGACGGCGCTTCTGGAGCAAGATGAAGGAGGCATTTGGAGGGTGAAGGGCGTTTGGCTCTTGAGTGAGATTGAGGGCTTGTCTAGCTTTGAGACTCACCCCGTTCGCGCCATATTTCGCCATATGAAGCTCTCTTTTTGATGACCGAGGTGACCGGCATCCCTTCCTCTTTTGCTTCGGCGATGGATGCAGCCACCGGGAGCCAGCTCGAGTTCGCCCAGGTCCTTGAGGTGGTGTCGCGACTCGCGCTGTCAGAAGCCGGCGCTGAACGAGTTCGTCAGCGGTTACCGGCGACCTCCGTGGATGAAGTCCGGGAAGAGCTTGCCGCTGTGGCCGAGTTGGCCGACCTGATAGACAGAGGCGACGGTTTCTCCCCCCAAGCCGTGCCCGATGTGCGGCCTATCCTGGAACGACTTCGGGTACCCGGGAGTGTGCTGGAGGGTGCTCAGCTCTCCGAGTTGGGACAGGCAGCTGAGGCTATTCGGACCATGGCAGCCGATCTCCGCCGGCTGCAGAAGCACAGCCCTCGCGTCTACGCTCTGGCCGTTGATCCGCCGCCGTCGGCGTTGGGGCGCCGTCTGACAGCGGCGATCGAGGTTGACGGTAGCGTGAGAGACAACGCCTCCGACGATCTCAAACGGGCCCGCCGCAATTTCAGGGTGACGCGCGACCGTCTGGTCGAGTTGCTCCAAGGCCTGATCGAGCGGTTCTCCTCTGCCGTCTCGGGTGTCGATGCCGGAGTGACGATGCGCGGCGGGAGATACGTGATTCCCGTAAGGCGGGAGGCGCGCTCCAGGGTGAAGGGGATCGTGCACGGAGAGTCGGGTTCCGGCGCCACTTTGTTCGTCGAGCCCCAAGATGCCGTTGCGCTGGGAAACGAACTGAGCGCGTGCGAGGCCACTGAGCGTCGGGTCGTTCTCCAGGTCCTAAGGGAATTGACCGAGTTCGCCCGGCCCGAAGCCGATCGAATCGCCGACGGATGGAACATGTGCGTGCGTGTCGACGACCTGTATGCCCGCGCACGGTACGCTCTCGACGTAGAAGGGTGTCTGCCGACCGTGGTCGAGGCGCCGTCGCCAATGGTGATACGTAACGGCCGGCATCCCCTGCTGCTTGCCGAATTGGATGTGGTCGTGCCGTTCGATCTCGAGACGAACGAGAATGAGCGGGTAATAGTGGTGAGTGGCCCGAACACCGGCGGCAAGACGGTGTTGCTAAAGGCGGTTGGTTTGATCAACGCCTTGGCGCAGTCGGGCGTAATTCCACCAGTTGGGAAGGGCACTACGCTTCCCGTTTTCGGGATGATCTTTGCGGACATAGGCGACCATCAATCAATCTCAGAAAACCTCAGTACCTTCAGCGCCCATGTCGCGGCGTTGAAAGCGGTGCTTGAATCAGCCAACGACGCCTCCCTCGTTTTGCTCGACGAGTTCGGCACCGGCACGGATCCATCCGAAGGAGCCGCGTTGGCCGGGGCCGTGCTGCAGACGCTGTGTGACAGAGGCTGCGTCACGCTTGCGACCACCCATCTCCATCAACTCAAGCGTTTGGCATCTGAAACCGAAGGGGCGGTCAACGCGTCGCTGCAATTCGATGCCGAACACCTGGAGCCTACTTACCGGGTTGTGAAGGGTATACCAGGGCGGTCGTACGGGCTGGCGATTGCGCAGCGGCTCGGCTTCCCGCCTCACGTCATGGCCCTGGCGCGAGAACTGCAGCCTGACACAGAACGTTCCTTGGAATCGCTCCTCGCAGACGTCGAGAAGCGTGACAAGCTGTTGGGGGCCAAGGAGCGAGAGATTGCGGAGGCGGAGGATCGTTTGCAGGCCGAGCGGGACGGTCTGGATCAACTGCACTCTGACCTGTTGATCCAGGCCGCGGAGATCGACCGCCAAGCGCGGGAGATGGAGCTCCACGGTCGAGAAGAAGCACGGCGTTTTCTCCTCGAGGCGAGGAAGCGTGTGGAAGACGCACTGGGCTTGGCGCGTGCGGCGGTGACCGAGGCAACGGCCAAGGAGGCTCGCCGGTTGCTAGAAGATGGAGCTCGGAATGAGCGGTCCGCGCTGAAAAGACTGGAAGAGGAAGCGCTCAAGAAGGGGTGGAGGGTGCGAGGCCCGGGAAGCAAGGCGTTTTCGCCGCAAGAGGGACCGACCGTGAGACCCCATGTGAAACGCCGCACGCCTTCGTCCCTGCAAGTTTCCCAGCGAGCCGCCAACACGGAAATCGATCTTCGCGGCATGACCGCAGATGAGGCCGAGGAGGCCGTGAAGTCTGCGCTCGACGAGGCGATCGTAGCGGCTCTCGGGTCGGTCCGCATCATTCACGGCAAGGGGACAGGAGTGTTGCGGGAGCGCGTGTCGGCGGTTCTTGCGCGTGACGGGCGAGTCGCCTCGTTCCATACCCCGCCGTCGCACCAAGGTGGTTGGGGTGTTACGATCGCGGAGTTTGAGTCGTGAGCATCATCCCTGACGAGCTGATCGAGCAGGTCCGGGACTGCGCGGATATGGTACAGGTGCTCGGGGAGCACGTGGCGCTCAGGCGCACGGGTACGGATTACCGCGGGCCGTGCCCGTTTCACGGTGGAACGAACCGCAACTTCGCCGTCATTCCGAAGAAGCAGATGTACTATTGCTTCGTGTGTCACGAGGGCGGTGACGTATTCACGTTCTTCATGAAACACCTCGGGATGGACTACCCGACGGCAGTGAGAGAAGTAGCTGCCAAGGTTGGAGTGGTGATTCCCGATCGACCAACTGGCGGGCCCGATCCCCGAGAACCGCTCTATTCCGCCGCGGCCATAGCCGGCGAGTGGTACTCCAAGCGTTTGCGGGAAGCGCCTGACGGTGCAGTCGCCAGAAAGTATTTGGCGCAGCGCGGCTTCTCCGGCGAAGCGCTCCATCCGTTAGGGCTGGGATTTGCTCCCAAGGGAGGCGCGTTTCTGGAGGCGATGGCAAAGCTGGGCATCGCGCAGGACGTATTGCTGGAAGCGGGTCTGGTGGTGCGGCGCGAGGATGGGTCGGTGCGTCCACGTTTTTGGGGGCGGTTGCTGTTTCCCATTCACGATCTGCGCGGTCGTATCGTGGGGTTTGGTGGGCGCGTACTGGGTGACGGCGAGCCCAAGTATCTGAACTCACCGGACTCGAGGATTTTTCACAAGGGACAGTTGCTGTACAACCTGCATCATGCCAGGCCGTCGATCCGCCGCGAGGAAAAGGCCATCGTAGTCGAAGGCTTTTTCGACGTGCTGCGTGCGGTGGAAGCCGGCGTAGAAAACGTGGTGGCGCCTTTGGGGACGGCGTTCACATCGGATCAAGCCGCGCTCCTCAAGCGCTACACACCGGAAGTGGTGTTACTGTACGACAACGATCAGGCGGGAATGCGGGCGAGCTTTCGTGCGGCCGACCAACTGTTGCGTACCAAGATCCGCGTGACGATTGCAACACTACCCCAAGGTGAAGATCCGGACTCTGTGGTGGTCAAGGGTGGTGCGGCAGCACTTACCGAAATCGTCTCCGATGCGATTGACGTCTTCGAGCGCGAGCTCCAACTGCTGGATCGCAAGGGATGGATGGGAACGCTGGCCGGACGTCGTCGGGCTCTGGACAGGCTTTTGCCGACCCTCCGTGCCGCAGCGGATCCCGTGACACAGGATCTCTATGTCAGCCGTGCGGCCGACACGCTGGGTGTTACGGCGGAGTCGATTCGCCGGGAAGCGAATTCCGGTCCGTCGGGTGCTCTAGGGGCGCATCGCAGAAACGAGCGAACTAGACGCTCGAGCAGCAGTACCGGGACTATGTCGGCGGAGCGGAACTTGACGCGCGTGATGGTTCACGAGCCACAGTGGCGCTCGCGTATTCTGGAGGAAGTACCCGATCCGTCGGTTCTGGGGGAGCCCGATCGCGAGTTGTTCCTATACCTCTCGATCCAACCAGACGATGTAGGTGCCGCAGAAATGCTCGGTCAGGTTCACGGAGAGGCACACACGGTACTGGCCGACGTGCTCCAAGAGGAGTGGGGAGAGCAACTCGATGTGGACGCTATCGTAGCGGGTTCCTTGAATGCCATCCGCAGCAGGAGCATGGAAGTCGACCTCGAAACTCTGCAGCGCCGACTGACGGTTGCTGCGGAAGATGAAAAAATGGGAATCGTCCACGAGATAGAGGTATTGGTTCGACAGCTGTCGGTCTTGAGGCCTGGACGTTGGAACGTAATCCGAACAGGGAGGGGTAGTGCAGTCTGACCTCAAACGTTTGTTGATTTTACAGGAAGCCGACCGACTCGTCACGTCCATCGAGACCGAGATTCGGACGTTGGAGCCCGAGGTTGCGGAGTTGGACGCGGGCGTCAAGCGGCTGGAAGACGAGTTGACGCGGGTGCAAGCGAATCTGGAAGGAGCCAACAAGAAGCGCACCGAACTCGAGAGCAACCTCGAGACATATCGGGTGATTCAGGAACAGCGTCGCCAGAAATTGGAGTGGGTGCGCGGAGCCAAGGAGGCATCGGCGCTCATGGCGGAGATCGATCTGGCGCGGAGCGTTTTGGCGAAAGAAGAAGCCGACTGGATTCGGTCGGCGGATGAGGTGCAGGCGATTGAAGCGGCGGTGGCTGAAGCGGAGCAACGGGTAGCGGCCGAAGAAGAGACCCAATCCCCGCGTCGCAAGGAGATTGCCCAGGCACAGACTGAGTGCAATGGTCGTCTCGAAGAAGCGTCTGCGCGTCGTGAAGAAGCTGCGCAAGAAATCAGCCGCACCAAGCGGCAGCTACTGGTGCTGTACGACAAAATCCGCAGTGGCCGGGCGCCCTTGGCGATGTATGAGCTTCACGCCGATGCGTGCGGTCACTGTTTCACTTCGGTGCCCATGCACCTGCGCGAACAAATCCGGCGTGGCGAAACGCTGGCTGCGTGCGAGGCGTGTGGAGTGCTGATGTTCGCTGCGGAATGACATCGC
>Ga0114950_10003363_pt1 | contig 12301 bp, 10 predicted proteins | sample N075metaG_FD_83503 | JGI IMG/M metagenome (GOLD analysis project Ga0114950, IMG submission 83503) | Deep subsurface microbial communities from Kermadec Trench to uncover new lineages of life (NeLLi) - N075 metaG | ecosystem: Environmental > Aquatic > Marine > Ocean trench > Sediment | place...
AAATACCAGTCATAAGTCTCTTTATCCAAACCCAATTCGGTCATCCTCCTATCCAGAACTTCAATGCGTTCTTCTCGCTGAGCACCGCCAATGATTTCTCCAATTCCCGGTGCCAGTACGTCCATTGCTGCCACAGTTTTCTCACCATCATTCAAACGCATATAAAACGCTTTGATTTCTACCGGATAATTCTTAACCACAACAGGTGAATTGAAATGTTGCTCAGTCAGGTAGCGTTCGTGTTCAGTTTGAAGGTCAAGCCCCCACTCGGGTTTAAACTCGAATTTCTTTCCAGATTCCTTGAGGATTTCAATGGCATCGGCGTAATCTACCCTGACGAACGGTTTGTCGACTAACTGTTCCAGTCGGCTAATCGCTTCCGGTTCAATAAATTTTACAAAAAATGCCATATCCTCAGCACATTCTTTCAGAATCGATTTGAATATGTACTTAAGGAAATCTTCTGCCAGGTTAACAAGATCGTCAAGATCGGCAAAAGCAATTTCCGGTTCAACCATCCAGAATTCTGCCAGGTGCCGGCTCGTATTTGAGTTTTCTGCACGGAAAGTGGGACCAAATGTGTAAACTTTTGACAGGGCAAGGCAATAACCTTCTACATTCAATTGTCCTGAAACAGTGAGGAATGTTTCACGGCCGAAAAAATCTTTGCTGAAATCAACATCTCCGTTTTCAGCCAAGGGCGGGTTTATTGAGTCCAGTGTGCTGACCCGGAACATATGACCGGCACCTTCGGCATCTGCGGCGGTAATAATCGGTGTATTAATCCAGTAATAGCCATGCTCATGGAAATACCGGTGAATGGCCTGGGCCGTTGCATGTCTGACCCTGGTCACGGCACCAAAGGTATTGGTCCGGGCACGCAGGTGTCCGACATCGCGAAGAAACTCAAAACTATGCTGCTTGGGCTGAATCGGGTAGGTGTCAGGATCATCGACCCAGCCTATGACTTCAACCGAGTCTGCCTGGACTTCAAATGCCTGACCACGTCCTTGCGACTCTACCAGTTCCCCGCAACAGATAACGGAGCAACCGGTGGTCAGTTTTTGGACCTCATCAACATAATTATCAAGTTCAGCAGGCGCTACGATCTGAATCGTGCTGTTACAGGATCCATCGCTGACGGCGATAAAAGAAAATCCGGCCTTGGAGTCTCTGCGGGTACGAACCCAGCCTTTAATGTAGACCTTGGTTCCGACCGGAACTGAGCCTGATAGTGCATCTTTGATTCTGGGTGAATACATAAATAACAGTTGATTTGAAGGATAAAGACCCCAGATAATAAGCCACCAATGGCCATGCGTCAGCTATTAAATGAATAAGTCAGTAAATTGAGGATAAAGTGTCAATTACATTAACCGAATCGGCCGCACAGCGGGTGAAACAGTTCCTCGTAAAAGAGGGTTTGCAAGCCCTGCGTTTGGGTGTCCGTCAAACGGGCTGCTCCGGCTGGGCTTATACCGTACATCTTGATGATCAGATATCAGAAGATGATGTCTTGTTCGAAGACCGGGGTATAAAAGTAGTGATTGATTCAAAGAGTCTTCCTTATCTTGAAGGATCTGAAATTGATTTTGTTGCGGACGGTCTGAATAGAACTTTCCAGTTTAAGAATCCAAATGCCACAGAAGAGTGTGGCTGTGGTGAAAGTTTTACAATCGATTAATGTGATCTCTTAGGGCGAAAACGGCTTGCCGGTCGCCAATCGACACTGATATAATCCGCCCGCTCTGCCAATTGGGCAGATGAACTACCCTTGCCTCACCGCTAAAAATCGTTAAGACGCACAATCTGTCAAAACGATTGGCCGGGAGGCTGTATCAGACCTGAAATTGACAGGCTGAAAAATCCAAGAGGAAATATAATGAGACACTATGAAATCTGTTTCCTGGTCCACCCGGACCAGAGCGAACAGGTCCCGGCAATGCTTGAACGTTACCGCGGACTGATCGAAGCCAAGAACGGACAAATTCACCGTTTGGAGGATTGGGGCCGCCGGCAACTTGCCTACCCGATAGTCAAACTTCACAAAGCGCACTATGTGCTTATGAATATCGAGTGTGATGCAGATACCCTGAAAGAACTTGAAGGTGTATTCAAATTCAATGACGCAGTTTTAAGGCACCTGACAATTCGCAGGCAAGAGGCTGTCACCGAACAGTCACATATGATGAAGGCCAAGGAAGAGAAAGATCGTTCCGGGCGCAGTCATGATGAACGCCGCCGCCGCGAGCAGGCTGAAAGAGCAACTGTATCTGCACCTGCACCTGTAGCGAAAAAACCCGTTGCGGAGGAAGTTACCCCGCCAGAGCCTGTGGCTGAAGAGGAAACTGAAAACAGCAGTGAAGTCGAGGTGCAGGATTCTGCCCCAGAAACAGAAACTGCTGAAACAGAAGTCGCCGAGGAATCAAAATCAGAAGAGTCGGAAGTCGAGTCAGAAGATGATTCTGCTGAAACAGAAGTCGCCGAGGAATCAAAATCAGAAGAGTCGGAAGCAGAGTCAGAAGATGTTTCTGCTGAGGCAGGCGAGGAAAGCACCGAAACCAAACAACCGGAGGACTCCTGATCATGGCTCGTCAATTCCGTAGAAGAAAGTATTGCCGTTTTACCGCTGAGGGTGTTACTGAAATTGATTACAAAGATACAAACCTGCTCAAAGAGTATATTGGTGAGTCCGGCAAGATTGTTCCAAGCCGGATCACAGGCACAAAGGCAAAGTATCAACGTCAATTAGCGACCGCTGTAAAACGCGCCCGGTTTTTGGCTTTACTGCCATATACCGATAACCATTAATCGCCCAGGAGAATTATGATGGAACTCATCTTGCTTGAGAAAGTACAAAACCTGGGTGACCTTGGTGAAAAAGTTAACGTAAAGCCAGGTTATGGTCGTAATTACCTGGTACCTCAGGGCAAAGCAGTACCAGCAACGGCCGAGAATATCGCCATGTTTGAAGCACGCCGTGCAGAGCTCGAAGCTGCGGCGATTGAAAGACTGGGCGGTGCCGAAGCACGTCGTGGTGCCCTGACTGGTGTGGAACTTGAGATTACCGTAAACGCCAGTGATGAAGGAAAACTTTATGGTTCAATCGGACCAAGAGAAATTGCAGATGCTGTCACGGCACTCGGGCATTCTCTGAATAAAAGTGAAGTTATCCAGGGAGAAGGCCCGATTCGCAATACTGGCGAATTCGAAGTTCTGATCCAGTTGCATGCGGACGTTGAAACCACTATTAAGGTGACCGTTTTACCTGAATAGGTAAAAATGCTGCTTGCGGTTCGAAAGGCGAATCACTATGCTCTTATCTGCGGGTCGATATTCTCGACTCGCATTTTTTTTGTCATTATTCTTAAGAAATTGCTCAAATGCCCGAAGCCAGACTTGCAACAGTTGAAAAATTAACCGTCCCCCCTCATTCGATTGAAACCGAACAGGCGGTGCTGGGTGGGCTTTTGCTCGCAAGTAGTGCATGGGACCAGGTTGCGGACCTTGTAACAGAGGAAGATTTTTATCGCGAAGACCATCGCACAATTTTTCATGCAATTGCCGAATTAAGCAACAACAACAAACCCTGTGATGCGGTCACCATAACTGAGTGGTTCGAGTCGCATGGACAAATTGATCTGGTAGACGGTGGCGCATATATCAGTCAATTGGTGAATACAACTCCAAGCGCGGCAAATATCAAGGCATACGCAGAAATTGTCAGGGAAAAGAGTATATTGCGGAGCCTGATCGATGTCGGAACCAAGATCACTTCAAGTGCGTATGCTGCAGATGGCAGGGAAAGCAAGATACTTCTGGAAGCTGCGGAACGTGCCGTTTTTGCAATCGCCGAGAAAGGAAGTCGCGGCAGCACCGGGTTTGTTTCTGTTCAGGATACGATCAAGGTAGCCATTGACAAGATCCAGGAACTGTATGAGTTCGAGGGTGAAATTACCGGGATATCAACCGGATTTCAGGATCTGGATAAAAAAACCGCGGGCTTACAGCCCTCTGATCTGATTATTGTGGCTGGGCGCCCGGCAATGGGCAAAACCAGTTTTGCCATGAACCTGGTTGAAAATGCTGCAATCAAGCACAATGTGCCGGTTGCCGTTTTCAGCATGGAGATGTCTGCTCTGCAACTGGTGATGCGTTTATTTTCTTCATTGGGTCAAATCGAACAGAGCAAGCTCCGGACCGGCAGTCTGGATGACCTTGATTGGCCCAAATTGACTTCAGCTATGAACCTTTTGCAGAAAAGCAAAATTTTTATTGATGAAACACCTGCGCTTTCACCTGCAGAACTCCGCGCACGTGCAAGACGTCTTAAACGTGAACATGATATCGGCCTGATTGTGGTTGATTATATACAGTTGATGTCCGTGCCCGGATCCCGCGAAAACCGTGCAACTGAAATTGCGGAAATCTCCAGGTCAATGAAGGCAATTGCCAAAGAGCTAAATATTCCGGTTGTTGCACTGTCGCAGCTCAACAGGGCATTGGAGCAGCGTCCTAATAAACGCCCGGTCATGGCGGACCTGAGAGAATCCGGTTCTATTGAGCAGGACGCCGACCTTATCCTGTTTATTTATCGTGATGAAGTCTATAACAGTGAAACGTCCGAAAAGGGTAAGGCAGAAATCATCATCGGTAAGCACCGCAATGGTGAAACCGGAACTGTAAACCTGGCATTCCAGGGTCGATGGTTGAGGTTTGCAAATTTCGCACCCGAATATTTTCAAAGTGACGAGCGGGATGACCCTCAGTAGCCTGGAAGCCCACTGCCAACTACTCAAAGCAGCAGTTTTTGATGTTTAATCTTGGTACTCGGTAAGCTCGTATTTTCTAAGATAACCCCGCAACTGGTGGTAGGTCATCCCCAGGTAGTCTGCAGTCTTCTTCTGGTTAAATCGACATTGCTCCAGTGCTTTCTTTAGCAGTTCAACTTCCTTCTCCTGGATACATGTCTTGAAATCATAAGGCCCGGTGATTTGGGTTTTGGTCTCTTTGTCAGCCTTTTGATTTGCGCCCAGTCGCCAGGGTGATTCAAAAGGGTCGAATACGATATCTGAGATTTTTCCTGGTTCAGCGGAAGAGTAAACAGCTCGTTCAACAACATTTTTGAGTTCGCGTACATTCCCGGGCCAGGGGAATGTGAGCAAGTCCTGCCGGGCTTTATTTGAAAACCCGCTGAATAACTCCAGACCCAATTCACCGGACATTTTTACTGCGAAATGCTCTGCCAATTGCAAAATGTCTTCAGGCCGGTCCCGTAGGGCGGGAAGGGTAATGACATCGAAGGCCAACCTGTCCAGAAGATCCGGTCGGAACTTCCCTTCTTCGGCCATGGCAGGCAAATCTTCATGTGTTGCACCAATAATACGCACATCAGTTTGAATAGTGTCGTTACCTCCAACACGTTCAAATTCCCCATATTCAATTACACGAAGGATTTTTTTCTGCACCCCTGGTGAGGTGTTGGCCAGTTCATCGAGGAAAAGACTGCCTTGGTTCGCCAGCTCGAAACGTCCTATTCTTCGCTTGGTGGCACCGGTGAAAGAACCGGCTTCGTGGCCAAACAGCTCTGTTTCAAGCAGGGATTCTGCCAACGCAGCACAGTTCAACTTCACGAAAGGGTTGCCCCATCGATCAGACAGGTAATGAATACGCGCCGCGATCAGTTCTTTGCCTGTGCCTCTTTCGCCTATGACAAGGACTGGCCGGTTCAACGGTGCTACTCTCGAGACATGCTCAAGTACTTCGAGGAATCCCGGAGATTCCCCGATCAACTGTTGTTCTTGTTCCCTAAACACTATGAATTCCTCTCTGACGGTCTTCTATTGTAAGAAACAACTGATTTCTTGTCTTAGGCTGGAGGTCATGCACGTGATCTGCTACAAGAGTCTATTAATCAGGATTTCGTGGTGGCAAAAACCAAACTTACCTTTCATTGTACAGCGTGTGGCAGCAATCATCCCAAGTGGGCGGGCCAGTGTCCGGATTGTCGTGCATGGAATACGATTGAGGAGTTTCGTCTGCCGGTCAGTTCAGGGTCAACGAGAAAAGTGGGTTATTCAGGCGAAGCCCTGCACAAGGTTACCCGTTTATCTGCCGTGACTTCTGAAACCGTTAGCCGTTGTTCGACCGGAATTCAGGAGCTTGATCGCGTATTAGGTGGTGGACTTGTCCCGGGCTCAGTAGTTTTGCTTGGTGGTGACCCGGGGATTGGCAAGTCAACATTGCTCTTACAGGCAGTTTCAAAAATAGCAGAACAACTAAAATGTCTTTATGTGACCGGTGAAGAATCACTGCATCAGATCGGCATGCGCGCGCAACGTCTGGAACTGGATACAGGCACACTGGAGTGTCTTACCGAAACCTGCGTTCAGCAGATCATTGATGCCGCTGCCTCCCTCAAGCCAGGCTTGCTGGTTATTGACTCCATTCAGACCCTATATTCAAGCGACGTACAGTCTGCGCCGGGCTCGGTTAGCCAGGTTCGGGAGTCTGCGGCATTGCTGGTTCGATACGCAAAAGAGAATGATTGCATCATCATCCTGGTTGGCCATGTAACAAAGGAAGGCGCACTGGCAGGCCCCAGGGTGCTTGAACACATGGTGGATACCGTTCTTTATTTCGAAAGCGACAGCGGAAGCCGATACCGGATTATACGGGGGGTCAAGAATCGTTTTGGAGCGGTAAACGAGATCGGGGTCTTTGCCATGACCGCCAAAGGCCTTAAGCAGGTCAGTAATCCATCAGCCATATTCTTGTCGGGCAGAAAGCAGGATGCGGCTGGCAGTGTGGTAACCGTAACCCGAGAAGGGACCCGGCCAATGTTGTTGGAACTCCAGGCCCTGGTTGATGACAGCCACCTGGCGAACCCAAGGCGTGTGGCCATTGGTATGGAGCATAACCGTCTGGCAATGTTGCTGGCAGTTCTTCATCGTCATGGTGGTGTCAGTCTTTCTGCGCAGGATGTGTTTGTAAACGTCGTCGGGGGCCTTCGTATTACCGAAACCGGTTCAGATTTACCAGTGATTCTCGCGATACTTTCAAGTTACATGGATAAAGTGCTATCCCGTGGGCTGGTTATTTTTGGAGAGGTTGGACTATCCGGTGAAATCAGGCCTGTTTACAACGGCGAGGAAAGACTGAAAGAAGCTGCAGGGCAAGGGTTTACAAAGGCTATTATCCCGGCAGCAAATGCACCACGGCACGCTACCGGGGGAATGAAAGTATGCACGGTCGATACATTGCAGGAGGCTATAGCGGAGGCTATCGACTAATAGTCCGCAGTTTGAGGGGTTCAATATTTTATGGGATCCCGGATTCAGGTTTTCGCCGGGTAGGGTTTTACCATCACTTTGTGAATCATATTATCCCGCAGATCGACGATGGTCATAACGTGGTCACCAATTCGAATGCTGGCCTTGCCTTCAGGAATCACCTCTAACTCCTCGATTAACAAACCACTCAAAGTATGCGCTTCGTCATAGGGTAGCTCCCACCCCATTCGTCTGTTTAGTGCCCTCAAGCTTGCCGTGCCATCGACCAGATAATTTCCATCAGCAAGTTTTCTTACAATGCGGGACCGGTCACGTCCTTCGGTGGTGTATTCGCCAACAATTTCTTCCAGGATGTCGTCCAGGGTTACCAGTCCCTGGATATCACCATATTCATCAACCACCAGTCCCATGCGTCTTTCTTTTTGCTGAAATTCCAGTAATTGACCCGTTAGCGAAGTACCTTCAGGAATGAAATAAGGTTTCCTGATCGACTTCAAGAGATCATCATATTCGAGTGATCTCCGCGATAAATTGGAAATAATGGCTCGGATATGCAAAAAACCCTCAACCTGTTCAATTGAACTTCGATAGACAGGCAAGCGGGTATAAACGGTCTGGGAAAGTTGCTGCAAAATTTCATCCCAATCGTCATCAAGGTCAAGCCCGACAATCTCACCCCGGGGAACCATTACGTCATCAACTTCAGCCTGTTCAAGATCAAGGATGTTGATCAGCATGCGTTGATGGTCATTTGAAATTTGCCCGCCTTCAAGCACTATGGTTCTTAGCTCTTCGCGGTTCAGGCGTTCCAGCATTTCAACATTGGTGCGGATCCCGAACGGTTTGAGCAGCAAGTTAACAATGCCGTTAATGAGCCAAACAATCGGGTAAAACAATTTCAGCAGGATCGCCAATATGTAAGATGCAGGAATGGCGATTTTTTCGGGGTAAATTGCCGCAACAGTTTTAGGCGCAAGTTCAGCAAAAATCAAAACAATGACCGTCATCGCTAATGTAGAGACCCAAATCCCATTGTCACCATACAGGCGAATGGCGATCACCGTGGCAATTGATGCGGCCAGAATATTGACGAGGTTATTGCCGAGCAAAATAAGCCCGATTAAGCGGTCAGGTTTGCGCAGGAGATTTTGGGCCAGTCTTGCCCCGGAGTGGCCCTTATTCGCCAGGTGCCGCAGACGATAGCGGTTCATTCTCATCAGCGCCGTTTCTGAACTGGAGAAAAATCCGGATAGTATGATCAGAATGAATAGGGCGGTATAAAGACTGCCTAGGGGAATTTCGTCCAAGTTGTTTTCTTAGTCCTGTGTGGCCTTTCAGGTCTGCCAGTTGCGCTCAAGTAAAACTTCAAGCACCAACTTGCTTCCAAAATAGGATAGCAGTAATAACACTACTCCTGCGAGTGTCATCCGCACCGCAACACGGCCCCGCCAGCCCCTGAATCTTCTGCCCCAAAGTAATGTTCCAAATACCAGCCAGGCAATTATAGACAGAATAGTCTTATGTGCCAGGTGTTGTGCAAACAGGTCATTGACGAACAACAGCCCTGTAGATAGTGACACTGTTAACAGGACAAACCCGATGGCGATTAGCTGGAACAGTAGTGTTTCCAGAATGTCCAGCGCCGGCAAAGTCTGTATAAATCTGTTTAAATGATGCCTGTTCAGGAAATGATCAATCAAGGCAACAAACACGGCATAAACGCCCGCTACACTCAAAACGCCAAAAGCCAGTACAGAACTTAAAATGTGAGCAGTAATCTCTGTTGAAGCCGCAGTTAAAACTGTGCCCGGGACATCAACCATCCATTCCAGCAGCAAAGCAATGGTTGCTATGGGCAATGCCACCAGGCCGGCATTAAAGACTGATTTCCGAAATAGCAGAGAAATCATTAACAGGGCAACAACCACAAGGGCGCACAAGGACAAAACGTTTAGAATACTAATTTCAGTCAGAGTGCCGGTGAACCAGTGTTGAAACTGTGCAGTAGAGTGCAGAATCACCCCGGAGGCTGTGCCTAGCATTGCCAATTTACGCAATCCTTCGGAAGACTTGAGTATTGAGAAATACAGAAGCAGCACCGAAACCATGTACGTTATGGCTGAAAATAACAACAAAATATCATGCATTTGAATTCTTCAATTCAGAATTGATCCGTCATCGTTATAATACCCGACTGCTTAGTCAGGAGTTATGAATGTTTAGCAATTTAACAGACCGTCTTTCACAGACCGTCAAAAAGCTGAGAGGCAAGGGCAGGCTGACTGAAGATACCATTCAGGAAGCCTTGAGAGAGGTTCGTATTGCGCTTCTTGAAGCCGATGTTGCGTTACCAGTGGTGCGGTCATTTATCGCCCAGGTAGGGGAGCGTGCTCTGGGACAGGAAGTCCTGAATAGCCTTACTCCCGGTCAGGCCCTGGTCAAGGTCGTGCATGAAGAATTGGTTCATGTCATGGGTGATGAAAACGCGGGGCTGGATTTAAATGCACCCGCACCGGTTGTCGTATTGATTGCAGGTTTGCAGGGATCGGGAAAAACCACCTCTACAGGAAAGCTGGCCCGGCACCTGATACAAGACCTGGGCAAGAAAGTCATGGTGGTGAGTTGTGATGTGTACCGCCCGGCAGCAATTGACCAGTTGCAGACTTTGGCAACACAGGTTGGAGCAGAGTTTTTTCCTTCCTCGGCAGATGAGCGACCCGCCGTGATCGCCAGATCTGCGTTAGAGCAAGCAAAAAAACAGTTTATGGATGTTTTGCTGGTTGATACTGCAGGTCGTTTACATATTGATGAAAAGATGATGCAGGAGATCAAGGCAATTCATGCTGCGATCGACGCCCACGAGACACTTTTTGTTGTCGATAGCATGACAGGTCAGGATGCTGCCAATACAGCCCTTGCATTCAGCCAGGCACTACCGTTAACCGGTGTGGTGTTAACCAAGACAGATGGTGACGCCCGCGGCGGTGCAGCGTTGTCGGTCAGGCAAATCACCGGCAAACCCATCAAGTTTATTGGCACAGGTGAAAAAACTGATGCCCTTCAGCCATTTCATCCGGATCGGATTGCCTCACGAATTCTTGGCATGGGCGATGTACTGTCACTGGTAGAGGAAGTTCAACGAACCGTTGATCAGGACAAGGCAGAAAAACTTGCCCGGAAAATTAAAACAGGAAAAGGGTTCAGCCTGGATGATTTTCAAAGTCAGCTTGAACAAATGCAAAACATGGGCGGAATTGGCAGCATGATGGACAAACTGCCGGGAATGAACGAAATACCGGAGCATGTAAAAAACAGGGTTGATGACAAGCATACCCGGCACATGATCGCGATTATCAACTCAATGACGATCCAAGAGAGGCAGTTTCCGGACGTCATCAGGGGGTCCAGGAAACGGCGTATAGCGACCGGTTCCGGAACCGACATTCAGGCAGTCAACCGGATGCTCAAGCAATTCAGTCAAATGCAGAAAATGATGAAAAAGTTCGGCAAAGGCGGAATGGGCAAAATGATGAAGAAAATGGGCCAATTGCAAGGGTCGTTACCGCCCGGCGGGTTCGGACGGTAGACCAAAAGATGATTGGAAAACCAGGGTCCAGACGGGATTTCATCAAGACTGGATTAGTTGCAGCCGGAGGGATAGGTCTCGGCCTGGCGGCGCTTCAGCGAAGTTGGCAAAAGGGCGCTGTTCCTGTCATGCATGAAGCACTTGGACCACTGGCACCTGTGCGTGATGAAACAACGGGACTGGCGTTGCTAAAGCTACCCAAAGGCTTTCGATATCATACCTTTGGCTGGGCAGGCCAAACCATGAGTGATGGCTTTATCAGTCCGGAACGGTGTGATGGAATGGGTGTGGTTTCTGCCAACAACGGGAAAATCACGCTGGTTCGCAATCATGAATTACGTGGATCAAGCGGTGCATTTGGGAACCCTCAAACTCCCTGGGATGTCTCGGGTGGAGGGGCAACAAACCTTGTCTTTGATACTTCCCGTGAAAAAATGGAGCGCAATTTTGTCAGCCTCAATGGCACCTTGAATAATTGCGGCGGGGGCATAACGCCATGGGGTACATTTCTATCCTGTGAGGAAGCGGTATTTTCTCCTGAGTTTGCGCATCATGGAATTGAGACACGGCAAAAATTCTGGGATATCGGTGCTGCTCAAAGTCTGCATGGTTACGTTTTTGAAGTGGGTCCAGAGGGGGTCAAAGAACCGGAGCCTCTTTGGGAAATGGGACAATTCTGGCACGAAGCGGCCACAGTAGACCCGCTAAGCGGCATTGTATACATGACCGAAGATCGCAGACCAAGAGCAGGGTTCTACCGATATACGCCTAATGTTCGCGGACAACTCAATGCGGGTGGAAAGCTGCAAATGCTCAAAGTTGAAGGATTTTCAGAGTTGATTCATGGCATCAATCAATTCAACCCGATGCCGGTTAGCTGGGTTGATATTGAAGAACCGGGAAGAGGGAACTCCCCGGGCACGCACGATGGACGAGGCGTCGTGTCACAAGGGCTTGCTGCCGGTGGTTCTGCATTTCGGTCATTGGAAGGGTGCATTTGGGCGGAGGATCAACTGTTCTTTTCATCAAAAAACAGTGGAGATGCAAATGCCGGGTATATTTTCCAACTTGATTTATCTGAATCGACACTTGAGCTTATTTACCAAGCACCCGGCCGGGGCGGTTTCTCCGGGCCGGACAATTTGAACTTCAGCCCGCGCGGAAGCCTGGTGATTTGTGAAGATCGCGAGGACGGTGACCTGAGAGCGCAATACCTCGCAGGCTTGAACAAGGATGATGGCTTATTCGCCTTTGCCCAGTTGAATCCGGCTTTAAGCGGTTCTGCGTTTGGCCATGATCTCGAAAATACAGCATTAACCAGCGAATGGGCCGGTGTTTGTTTCTCACCGGATGAACAGTGGATGTTTGTAAACGTTTACAGACCCGGTTTCACTTGCGCAATTACCGGCCCCTGGGCTGAAGG
>Ga0114950_10003364_pt1 | contig 12300 bp, 11 predicted proteins | sample N075metaG_FD_83503 | JGI IMG/M metagenome (GOLD analysis project Ga0114950, IMG submission 83503) | Deep subsurface microbial communities from Kermadec Trench to uncover new lineages of life (NeLLi) - N075 metaG | ecosystem: Environmental > Aquatic > Marine > Ocean trench > Sediment | place...
GGGCGGCCAGAATGCCAACCAGCATAGCCAGCCAGTGATCCCGGAACATATCGATGGTGATGCTCATGCCGACCAGGAAAAACAGCATGGCATCGGCGCAGAAGCCAAGCAGGCGCCACGAATGCCTGGCAAAAGTGACGTCTTCTTCAGATCTGTGACGGGCCTGGAAAAAGATAATGGCGAGTCCTGCCGACAGCGTTGCGACCACGCCGGACACACCGAGCAAGTGTTCACCGATCCAGAAACTCAAAAACGCTAGCACCAGGGTTGCCGACGTGGTCAGAACCATGTCATTCAATGGCCGGATAATGCGGTCAAACAGCCAGCCGAGCATCACGCCTATGACGGCTGCACCGATGAGGTTCAATAGAAAACGGCCGATAATGTTAAAAGTCGATAATTCCAAATCCGGGAGAACAAACATCGCTGACAACATGACAACAAGGTAATTGAAGTAGCGTCATTGATCAGGCCCTCGCCTTCCAAAATCTGTGATGCTCTGCTGCGGATACCAGTACCTTTGATGATGCTGGCAAGAGCGGTCGGGTCCGTCGCGCAAACCATTGCGCCGATCAACAGCGCCAGCGTGAATGACCCGCCCAACGACGGCCCGATCAGGTAATACACCACGCCGCCGGCTATTGAGGCCGCTATCAGCAGCAACGGAACCGACAAAGCACCGATGATAAGGCCCTCACGACGCAGCGAACGGGTGTTTATATTGATGGCGGCTTCAAAAATCAGAATCGGCAACAGCAGGTAAAACACCAGATCACTGAGTATTTCCCAGCGCAGACCTGTGTCATGGCCAAGGCCGACCCAAATTTCTGAGCTTATGAATCCAAGTATCACCAGAGCCGCCGGCAGCGACACCAGTTTTTGTTTTTCCAACGGCTTTGACAGCACAGCCGCCAGGAATATTCCCAGCATCAGGAAAGGTAAAAGCAAATCGATCATTTGTACAAACCCTCTGAGAAATCAGACCCCGACCACGGCCAGCACAGTACCGGGGATGCTAAAAGGAGAACGGTAAATCAAAGGGTTTATTGCAAAGGCCATTTGAGTTCCTATACTTAACTCATGGCGTTATCAATAATTAGAGTGGGAAAAGAGCAAGCAAATGGCGAATATCTATAGTGAATTGAGGCGTCGTCGCGTGTTTGCGACGGTATCGATTTACATCGTTGCTGCGTGGCTGTTGATTCAGGTTGCCGATGTGCTTTTCCCCGGCTGGAACATAGCGGAGGAAAATATCCGTTACCTGGTCTACGCCGCTGTCGCCTGTTTTCCAATCGCTTGTATCGTTGGCTGGAAGTACGACATCACCACCCACGGCATCAGGCGCACCCCGCCGGCCTCCCAGGTACCCGATGAGACCAGTTTGCCGCTCAACAGGGCTGATCACGCAATACTTTCGTTTTTGTCACTGGCGACTATCACAATTGTTGTGGGGTTTAGCGGGAATATTGAGCGCAATCAAGTGCTGGAAGCTGACTATGTTTTACCCAACTCGGTTGCGGTATTGCCGTTTGCAAATCTAAGCGAGGAGGCAGACAACGAGTATTTCTCAACCGGTCTGTGGCAGGAAATGATCAATGTTATGGGGCAAATCGATGGTTTCCGGGTAACACCCGCCGCCTCCGCCGGTTATTTCAGGGGCCGGGATCTCGACCTCACCGATATCAAACAAAAATTGCAGGTTGCCAACGTGATCATCGGCAGCGTGCAAAAAGTCGCCAACCGGGTACGGATTACATTGTCGCTAAGCGATACCGGTGAAGGCGCGAACCTGTGGTCGCAAACCTATGACCGTAGTTTGGAGGATATATTTGCGATCCAGTCAGATATCGCCCATGCCGTGGCAGAGGTCATGAAAGTTCAAATACTGGGTACGGAAGAAGAGCGCCTGGAAACGCCGCCGACCAGCAGCGTGGAAGCTTACGATTTGTTGATGCTGGCAAATGATGCAGACAATTTTAGGCGGTCGATCGAGTTAACGGATCGTGCGCTGGAACTGGATCCTGCGTATGTTGACGCCCTTCTTGGCAAGGCACTAACCGTGATAGGCACCTGGTACCGGCCCGGGGGAGGCGGGGTTGAGGCGGCGCTCGAATTATGTAAGAGCACCAAGGCTAAAGTCCTCGAACTCACACCAGATGCTGCTGATACATCATATTTGTACAACTGGGTAAATGGCATTTGCTTGCGCCGCATTCTGTTTATGGGTCGCGGCAACCCCGACATAGAACGCGAAATGGAGGCCTTCGAGCTGAACCAACGCGCAATTGAATACTTTGACGAGGGCTATGATCAGCTTGCCAACCGATATGCTGATCTGGGTCGTTTTGATCGGGCCGTAGAAACATTGCTGCAGGCACCCAGCCGGGAGGGCCAAAACTGGGGGGGGCGCGGAAATCGACGACTGCTGATCTACTCCCTGATGGCGCTACGCGACCCTGAAAGCGCCGATAAATACAGGCGTAAAGAGGGAAGGGAATTAACCGGTGGTGATGATGAGTTGGGTGCCGCCCGCGGCAAGGCGTGGGATCTGGCCGCTAATGGTAAATACAATGAAGCTTATGAGATGCTTGTTGCTGCCACTGACAAGGCCGGTACTACGGAATGGTTCATATTAAACGAACCGGCCGAACTGGCGTTATTGGCTGGCCGCTGGGAAGATGCAATACGTATCTTTGACATAGCACTGCCAGTCCTGGCAGACCCGATTCGCCCGGATGTGCAAAAGAACAACGTGGTGGCAGCATTGCAATTGGCTCATGCACTGCAGATGGAAGGAAGTACAGCACGTGCCGGCGTATTGTTTGGCCGGATCCTGGACCAGATTGAAGGTCGCAGACGGGTGGGTTTTGAAGGCATTGGCAACATCGACGCCTGCATTTATGCAAGCCTTGGTGAAACGGACAAAGCACTTGCTGCAATGCGCGAAGCGGTCGATGCGGGCTGGCGCGATTTTTACGGCGGTATGTTGAACCAGCCACCCGTTATGCTCAACTCATTGGTAGGTATTCCGGAATACGACGCCATGGTGGCTGAAATTAATGCGGATCTTGCCGTACAACTGGAGCGCGTCAAAGCGATGTATCTATAAGCCGTGGCTAAGGCTCCAGTGACAACAAATGTAACTGCATCTCGGTACCTGTTACATCAATACGGACAATGCGGCGCGGTTTTTCAAGCGTGATGTAAATGGTATTGCCAGGTTGGCCACCGGTCTGCACCACCCGCAGGGTTTCGAAACTGCCCGCAGGAACTACGATCTTCTCAGTCCCTTCAACTGCAAAAGTAATCGGCTTGATCTGGCCGTTTTGTGTATTGAACCAGTTCAGGTTGATGCTGTTGCCGACTTCCAGATCCATCGCGTTGAGCAAAAATAACGCAGCGCCACGGGTGAGTGTGCCTTCAGGCATTACCTTGTTCAGGTCATGGTGTGCATGCGCACCGCTTTCAAAGTTGTATGTATCGGCTTTTCCGTTGGCAGACAGGCCATCCCATTCCCAGTTGATGTCCATGTAAGTGGTTCCGATACGGCCATGTACCTGCACCCGTACCGGGGCGAAGGATTCGGCATCAAACAACATCAGCAATTCTTCATTTACACCCATGAACTCACTGACCGAGTGGTCATGTATCAAGTACTGCCCGGCTTCGGTAAAGCGGCTATGGACTGTTATCAGGCCGGCATCTTCGCCTGCGTTTATCACCCTGAACTCACGCTTGCCAACGAATACCTGGTCGCGATCGATGGCAACCGGCCTGGCAGGCAGGGGCTCTGCAGCATCCTGGGCCAAAACACAGGTCGAGCCGCAACCCAACAATACAATCAAAATTGCGAGCTTGCGAACACGGATTTGTTTCAGGCGGATTCGTCTCACGGCCTTTCCCCGTTTAAATAAAGGACGTAATGCTAGGCCGCGTGTCAAAGTTGTAACAGTGCCGATAGTTGCAGTGCTGCTATATGTATGCAAGCGGTGCGTAAATATTACGCACCCTGCGTGGATAATCGCTGTGATTACCAAAGGCACGTGGCTAACATCGGGATTGGGCTCAAAATATGTGGCAATGAATATTTTCGATGGGGTGTAACCTTTTATGTGTCCAGACGCTATAAGCAACTGAACAACCGGCCATGCCGGTACACTACTGGAATTAATTCTGGAACAAATGAAAGAGGAACGAGTGATGAAAGTGAGTCGATTGAAATTTTATGGCATTTTGGTAGTAACCGGACTTGCTTGTGCAGTGGCACAAGCAGCCAGTCTTGGCAGCAACGACTTGCCTGAAGGCAGCAACTGGTATGCACATGTGAATTTGGACCTGATCCGCAGCACGGAAGTCGGGCGCCGGTTGATGCAGGAAACGGTAGATGAAGCACTGGATGATATTGAAGAAGAGCTGGGTGTGGACTTTGCCAACGAGATTGAAGGCGTAACCCTGTTTGGTGGCAAGCTGCCTGTAGAACAGGGCGCGGTTATTTTGCATGGTGCAATAAGTGCAGAAAGTCAGGATGCGGTTATGGCCAAACTGGCCGAAGAAGGAGCGAATGTCTTCGCCACCGACAGCAACGGGTTGACTTTCTACACCATCCCTGAGGGTGATGGAACGATGACGTACTCGGAAGAAGACGGTCATGTAGAAGAGGTTTCGTTCGGACAGCGTGATGAGCTGTATTTTTCGTTCGGAAGCAGACAAACACTGATCACGCACAACATGGATACCATGCAGAGCTTTCTGAATTCCGGGGGCTTTTTGTCCAGCCTGGACAACGTAGACCCGGGTGCGCTGGTTGTATTGCAGGCCGACCGCGCATTGGTACAGGGCGGCGCGAACACCTCGCTCGATATGGGTGGTCCGTTTAATTCATCTGTATTGAAAAACCTTGAATCCATTGCGTTGGTCGTATCAGAGGAAAATGGCGGTCTTAACATCAATGCAGAGTTGTTAGCCAATTCACCGGAAGTGGCGATGTCGGTGCGTAATATTGTTGAAGGCCTGGTGGCATTAAAAGCCCTGGAAGGCTCGGATGATGATATTGGCGCCATTTTGCGCAGCGTGCGGTTTGAGTCGGAGGGCGAGTTATTGCGGGTGTATATCGCGGTTGCCGCTGACCAGATCGATGCCTTGAGCAACTTTTAGGAAAATAGCGACAGGCAATATTGATGTCCGGGAACCAGTTGAACAACGAAATTGAACTCATCGACCGTGCCCGCAAAGGCTCGGTCGATGCGTTTGAGCAATTGGTTTTAATTTATCAGGATCGCCTGTACCGGTTCTTGCTGGTTCGTGCAGCCAGCCGGGCAGATGCAGAGGACGCATTACAGGAAGCCTTTGTGGCGGCGTTCCGGTACCTTTCGAGCTATCGCAAGCAGTATCGGTTCAGCACCTGGTTGTTTACCATTGCTGTGCGGCAACTTGGCCGTTTGAAGCAATCTACAATGGATATTGAACCGTTACCCGATTCGATCATCAGTGATGAACTGGGTCCCCAGCAACTGGGAATTCAGACAGAACACCGTCAATCACTGTGGCAAACTGCAAGGGCCCATCTTGGCGATGCCCAGTTCACTGCCTTGTGGCTTTTTTATGTTGAAGACATGCCGATTGCAGAAATCGGCATCGCGATGAAGCGACCGGTCAGTTGGGTCAAGGTCAACCTGATGCGTGCGCGACAGCGTTTGTCGCAAGCCTTGCAGGATACCAATTTCGAACACTCTGCGACTCGTGGAGAGGTGACAGTATGAGCAACATGATATGAACAATGATACAAACAACACAGGTGATTCAGGGCTTCCGGGCCGGTCGTTAAGGAATACGGCTGAAACCGAAGTGAAAGTCAGTGAGCGTTTGCATCAGGACATTATGCGTGCGGTCAGATTGGCAGAGCCTGCAGCACGCAGGCCGTGGATTCAGCGATTCATGCCTGCCTGGGGTGTCGGTATTGCCGGTACTGCAGCTGTGCTTATTTACCTCGCGCAAACCCCGGTGGTGATACCTGGGCCGCCGGAATCGATGAATGGGCAATCGTCATGGGCAGCATTGGAAGAAAAGTTGACGGCATTGCCACAGGACGCCGGTCTGGCAGAGGAACAACTCAGAAAGGAACTGGATCGAATAAAATCCGACCTGCAAAGATTCAGGTTTGGCGGCTAATGCAGGCAATTCAGATTTTCATCCAGCAATTTGTGCTGTTGTAACAAAGTGATCACAGCGGCCAACTGCTGCTGGTAGTTTTTCCAGCGGCCCACGGAAGACTTATAAACTGCCTGTCTGACCTGCAGGTTGCTGGCAGTGGTCACCGCCCGCTCCTGCAGATGTGGCGACAGCATTTCTTCAACGAAACCGAGTTGTAGAAATTCAGCCATTTCCATGGTTTCGGTCTGCTGGTTTTCGATAAATTGTTCGTAGTTGACGGTGTGGATTTGTGCGGGCAGCAGCTTCAGCCAGTGCCGCATCATTTGCGCGTGTGCAATATAGACTTTTGTCAGCTTTTCGAGATCGAAAGTAAACTCCAGGCCCGCATGGAAGTCCTGTATATAGCAGGACAGGATGGTGTCCAGTGGATGCCGGGTGCAGTATAAAAACCGCGCCTGCGGGAAAAGCCGGTGGATCAAGCCGACGTACTTGAAGTTCAGCGGGGCCTTATCGGTTACCCATTGGTATTGCTGGTGATTTTTTGGCATCGCCGATAGATAAAGCTCTGAGGCTTGTTGAAACTCTTTGGCATCCGGGTCGACTTGATATGGATCGCTACCCCGGCGCGTAAAGCTGCCTTCTATCTGCTCGATGGTGGCCAGTTCGCCACAGGCAAGAACAGCCGGATGGGCACTCAATACCTGTTCACACAGCGATGTTCCGGAGCGCGGCATGCCAATGATAAAGGCCAACTGCGTGGTGCTGCTGCCGGGTGTTGCCGACAAGGCACCGGGTTTGGAGCTGGCCTGCATCCCCTGCTCCAGGTTTTGTTGCCAGTGGCCGAAGTCAAACGGCCTGACCGTTGCGGCAAGCGTGTTGGCATTGTGGTAAAGCGCAAATGCCCGTTCGTATTGCCCCTCACGATGATGCATATTCCCCAGTGAGAAAGCCGCACTGGCCCGGTCCCGGGGGTTTGCGCCAGAGGATTGGATGTTTTTTAGCAAGGCGACAGTTTCAACATCCTCCAGACCATCACGACGCAGCTTGGCCAGCGCGCTCAGAGCCCTTGCATTGCCAGGCTCCAGTGCCACGGCCTTTTCAAGCGCGTGTTGCGCTGCCTCTGTGTTACCCAGATCCATCATTGCTGCGCCTTTCAGGTGCCACGCCAATGAAAAGTCAGGTTGAAGCTGCAAACAACGGTCGATAACCCGCAGTGCCTGGGGATAATCACCGAAATCCCGCAGCAGTAGCGCCGCCTGATAAAGTATTGTTGCGTCCCGCGGTGCAAGCCTTACGGCCTCCACAGCGTGGCGTTTGGCTTGTTTGATTAAACACAATGCTTTGTAGATGCCAGCGGCGTTCAGTTGCAGGCCTGCAATTCGGGGATTGAGCTTTATTGCCTGCTGTATTGATGTTCTGGCGGTTTCAGCTTGCCCCAATGCGAGTAGTGAAACAGCTTTGATATTGAGCAGGTCATCGCGCGCACCGGTCCTGATGGTCAATTGATCGCAAATCCGGACAGCCTGGCTGAAGTCGCCACTGGCATAGGCTTGCTTTGCCATCTGAAACTGTTGCGCAATCTGATTCAATAGTGCCGCTCCTGCGCTATTTTTTTGCAATTAATGACAATGCCTTGAAGCTGCTCATTATATGATATAGCAACTGCCATACAGAACCCTGCAACCAGAATTGACTGCGTCTTGCGGGAAGTCCTGTGAACTAAACTTTTGACCCTGTTCATAGCGGATGAAACGGTAGATACTGCCACTGGGAGATTCCGGTCGATTCTGTGCCGGGGGTTAGATGCAATAGAACCTGGGCATTGCGATACGTTTTTCAAAGACGACTGTTTTCGGTCGCCGGAAATTTATTCATCAATGGCAGGATTCTCCCGGGATCAACAAAAAGGATCGAACTGTACGGAGCGGTTCGGGTAATTGACAGATTGGGAGAAGTACTATGGCTAGCAACTCATATACCGCATTCAACGCGTTGGTCGATATCATCGCATCCCCTGCTAAAGCATACGATGAAGTAAAACAACACACTTCCTGGCTTTGGTGGCCATTATTGATCGGCATGCTTTCAGCAATCGCGATATTCTCTTATTACTACAGTTGGGTGGATTTTCCGTGGCTGGTAGAAGAAACAATACGGCAAATGAAACCTGAAGACCGTGCGGAGGGCGGGGAAGCGATTCGCAAGTTTATGGAACCGGGTAAAACAATGATGTTCACGCTTATCATGATCGTGGTCATGTCGATGCTGATCTATACATTGCAGGCGGTTTACTACCATCTCGCCAACAAGCTCACCAGCGGTTCCGAAATTGGCTTTGGTCAGTGGTTTTCGTTTTCAGTCTGGACCGGTTTCGTCGGTGTTTTCGGTTCTTTGTCCGCTTTGATCGTTATCCTGATGGCTGAATCCAATCAAATTTCATCCCAGGAGCTGCAACTCTTATCCGTCAACTCATTGGTGCTGCATGTGCCCGCGGGTGACCCGTGGTTTACCTGGGCAAGCTCTTTGTCACTGCTCCATTTCTGGATGATATTCCTGGCCGCACTGGGCTTTTCCCGCTGGACAGGTGCTTCAATGGTGAAATCCGCCGTCATCGCGGCGCTGCCCTTTGTAGCAATTTTCGGCATCTGGGCCTTCACCGTTTAACGGACCTTATCAATGAAAAAACCTCTGATTTTTGCCGGCCTGGCAATAGTACTTATCGGCTTGCCGTTGCTGTCGAAATTCACCGGCGGCAGTGATGTCAAGCAAGTGCAGATGCAGCCCGTTGAATACGAGCTGATCAAGAGCTCGATACTCGCTTCCGGGACGCTGGCTTATCGTGAGCAGGTACAACTGCGCTCGGAAGTCATCGGCCAGGTGATCGAAGTCCATGTTAAAGAGGCGGACACGGTTGCCAAAGGCGACCCTGTGATCACCCTCGACCCGAAAACCTATCAGGCGCAGGTCGACCAGGCAGAGGCGCGGGTGCGGATTCAGGAGATAGCGATTGAACGTCAGCGTTTGCTGATTGAAAACCTTGAAAACCGGTTTGAACGACAGAAGAAACTGTTCGCCAGCAACCTGGTGGATCAAGACAGCTTTGAACAACTGCAGAGCGACCTTTTGCTGGCGCGTGTGGACCTGCGGTCGTTGCAGGAGTCTTTGCGGCAATCAGAAGCAGCGTTGGCGCAGTCGGAAGAGTTATTGTCCAAAACGCGGATTACGGCACCGATCGACGGGATCGTTATACAGCTTGACGTCAAGGTCGGTGAAACGGTTATCGCCGGCACCACAAACATTCCCGGTTCAACCATGATGGTGATTGCCGACCCTTCAGAAACCCTCACAGAAGTGCAGGTCGATGAGGCAGATATCGCCCAGGTTCGTGAACACCAGCAAACCGATATTTTCATGGCGGCGTATCCCGATACACCGCTTTCGGGGACCATCCAGTCGATCGCAACGGTTGCCCGCAAGACACCCGGGCAGGCCAGCCTGTCATTCCTGGTGAAAATCCTGCTGGACGAACAGGACGAGATGATGATCCGGCCTGGCATGAGCGTGCGCGCGGATATTTACACGCAAAGCAGCGAAGAAACACTGGCTGTGCCGGTGCAGGCGGTGCTGTATGACGAAGAGGTGGGTGAGGACAGGGACACAGGCGAAAAAGGCGGCGAAGAGCAAGCCTATGTATTCGTAGTTGTTGACGGAAAGGCAAAGCGCAGAGATGTGGAAACGGGCCTTTCCAGTGACAGCGACCAGGAAATCAAGGATGGCTTGAGCGAAGGCGAGATCGTAATTACCGGGCCGTTCAGGATTCTGCGCCACCTGATCGACGGTGAAGATGTCGAGGAAGAAGATAAGTCGCGCAAAGATGATGAAGACGACGGGGACGATGACGACTGATGTTGCCGGGTGACAAAGGGCCGGGTGACAAAGGCACACCGGTAATCCAGTTCAGGAACGTTTACCGGACCTATGAGATGGGAGATCAGATACTCAATGCACTTGATGGTGTCGATGTTGAGATTTCGCGTAATGAATACATTGCCATCATCGGTGTGTCAGGTTCCGGCAAATCGACCATGATGAACATTATCGGCTGCCTGGATCGGGCCACACAGGGTGAATACATACTCAATGGCACCAATGTCGGCGATATGAGCGAAACGGAACTGGCCAGGGTACGCAACCGGGATATCGGTTTTGTGTTTCAAAGCTTTAATCTTCTGGCGCGAGCCTCTGCTTTGAAAAATGTGATGCAGCCACTGGTCTACCGGGGTATCCTGCGAGCGGAACGCAAACGAATCGCCAGTGAAGCCCTTGACCGCGTGGGCTTGAGCGATCGCATGAACCATCTGCCCAACGAGCTATCCGGCGGCCAGCGGCAACGCGTGGCGATCTCCCGTGCATTGGTCGGGAACCCGTCCATATTGCTGGCCGATGAGCCTACAGGTAATCTGGACAGCAGGACCAGCCAGGAAATAATGGGTTTGATCGATGAGTTGCATAAACAGGGCCAGACGATTGTGATGGTTACGCATGAACCTGATATCGCACGCCATTGCGAACGGGTGATCAAGCTTGAAGATGGCAAGATCAGTTCAGACTCGACATCGCAGGATTTGACCATCTGATGTTCACCTTGTTCGAAAGTATCCGTTCAGCGCTGGAGTCCATTCGTGCACATGGCTTTCGTTCACTGCTGACCTCGCTGGGTATCATTATCGGCGTGACCTCGGTGATTGCAGTGGTGTCAATCGTTCAGGGTCTGTCATACACCATCAACGCGCAATTTGCCGGGCTGGGTGGTAATTCGTTGACGATACGATCCTACACGCCCTTCAAAAAGCAGTTGCAGGGTCAGCGGGCCAAGCTCAGAGACCGCGACATGCAGCTGATTGCTCAGCGTATTGACGGAATTTCACACATCACACCGATTCTATTTACCCAGACAGGAAGGCAGGGTTCGATCAGCTATCGTTCGCAAACATCTTTCTCCCGGGTGATCGGAATCGGCCCCAGCTACCTGGATGTAAATGGCGTCTACCCACAGGCTGGCCGGTTTTTCACGGCTGATGATGATAAGAGGCGGCGACTGGTGTGCGCGGTGGGTGTTGATGTTATCGAGAATCTGGAAATACCCGATGATGGCATTGGTGAGTTTTTTAAAGTCGGCAATGAATGGTGCAAGATCGTCGGAGTAATCGAGAAACGTGGTGAGTTGCTGGGGTTTTCGCAGGATGATTTTGTGTTGCTGCCCTACGGCACAGCCAAGCGAATCATGGGAGCTTCAAGCGATCTGGATATACAGATCCAGTTGTTGGTGGACGACATGAACCGGCAGGATGAGGTCAAAGCGCGTATCCGGCGCGTTTTGCGTCAGGAACACGGACTCAAAGCCGGTGAGCCGGATGATTTCAAGGTGCAAACCGCTGAACAGCTTACCGAGTCTTTCAATGCAGTGATCGACATGATAACGGCTGTTTCGATTGGTATCGTGGGTATCTCGTTGCTGGTGGGCGGTATCGGCATCATGAATATCATGCTGGTTTCGGTCACCGAACGCACCCGTGAAATTGGTATTTTGAAAGCCCTGGGGGCGACCCGGCAGGATATATTGTTGCAGTTTCTGATTGAAGCACTGACCCTTTGTATGATTGGCGGCCTGGTAGGTGTCGCTCTCGGCTATGGATTGGGCGCGCTGGTGGCGGCGATGTTGCCCGGATTCCCGGCGGCGCACGTGCCTTTGTGGGCGGTAACGCTGAGCTTCGGGTTTTGCGCCGGGGTCGGTATTGTATTTGGAATTGTACCGGCTGCAAAAGCGGCGCAACTGGACCCGATTGACGCGTTGCGATACGAATAGAATTGATTGAAGTTTAAAAATAATTACAGGAGCCGTAGGGTGCGTTGTTTTGTAACGCACCGCTTGCGCATGATCTTATTTCTTTCCCTACGGGGCATGCAAAGAAAAGCACCTCGCCTCAGCGCTGCAAGCGCTGCAAAACGCTCTTAGATGTAAAAAGCCTCCCGCAGGTAAATGAAAAGACACCGCACAATTGGTGCGTTACAAAACAACGCACCCTACGGGTTTATAGGCCAATTGGCCCATTCGATTATCACAATTCAGGTGTATCGTGAACGGGAGGA
>Ga0114950_10003367_pt1 | contig 12298 bp, 10 predicted proteins | sample N075metaG_FD_83503 | JGI IMG/M metagenome (GOLD analysis project Ga0114950, IMG submission 83503) | Deep subsurface microbial communities from Kermadec Trench to uncover new lineages of life (NeLLi) - N075 metaG | ecosystem: Environmental > Aquatic > Marine > Ocean trench > Sediment | place...
GATGTTGATCTCGCCAAGAAATTGCGCGACTGGGAGGCTTTCTATAACTTCCTCAGGCCCCATGCTGCACTGAACGGTAAAACGCCTTATGAACGTCTACGCGAGAAGTTGGTAGCATAGCTGTTCACCGTCCTGTGAAGTTGTTACCAGCACATGCGTAGGATATATTTATCATAGGTACGCATGGGGTACGCAAAAAGTCAGAAATTCAACACAATCGGTAGGGCAAGGAATAAACGCGCCTACAATTGATCTCAGGAGGAAGGGATGGGCGAATCCACCAGGCGGTAGAGTCCAGGCGGCAGCATCTCCACATTAAACGGTTTATCCACTTTTGGGTCGTATGAGTCAGTTCGCATCAAGCAATTTCTTTTTCTGTGTCTCAAATTCTTCGTCGGTAAGTATTCCCTTGTCCCGTAGATCGTCGAGCTTCATGAGTTCAGTATACAAGTCAGGCTTATCGTCTGGCTCTTGTTGGATTGTCACGCCGCCGCTGTACTCATATCGGCTCTCAACAATCTTGTCGGGCTGAGATTCTATCGCTGTACTAGTAGCTTCCGGGCTATCTGGATCAATCAGCTTGAATTGGTATTCGTATGTTGGCCAACCCGAAGTAATACCGACTGTTTATGAGCAATGCCTGATAAATCTGGGCAAACCGATATTTCTGGATTCCCAAAAGCTAGAACTTGAAATCTCACTACTCAAAAGGGATGAACAAGGGTCACTCGAATGTAGGTGCCGGCTCATTACTTGCGGATCTTTATGTCGAGCACCGCCGCATGTTGGCTTGTTTAATGAAACCCATCAATAAAACTATCGACTGCTACAACCTCTGCGGCACGGCATTTTGGCCTACAGGCGGGAGTTGGTTAGAAATAGATCTGATGAAAGGACTGATTCACGTATGGGCGGCAGAGATCCGCTAAATTTCGCACGACTGCTGGGACACAGGGGGTAGAGCAACGCAGAAAGCCAAAGCTGAGGGATCTGGTAGCATCAACCAGGTGGAAGCCCACTCAATAAACGTATACTTTTGGAAAAAGAGCTTTTGTCCGACTGATACTCTCTTCAGTGTTAAGGCCTTGGTCCAATAGTGCAACACCGTGACACAGTATAGGCTCTGAATTTTGATGCGGGTCAGTGCTGAGCCAACCGTGATTCCTTTGTAGCTGTAAATCTACTGATGGTCCAACGTTATTTAGAATCTTAGATGAAAATGCTGGTACACACGGTGATTCACCAGCCAAAGACTTTTCCCAGAAAAGCATGCACATGGCAGCATGCACAGATCTTGCCTTTATCCTTCTATACACGCGAGTTGTTCTTTTCAGGGGTTTGACTATTAATTTACGCGATACGAGTACGTTTTGAGCGTTCAGCCGCGTACCGCTTCAAGTGGTTTATGAATTACAGTACAATTCATTGCCATATGTTAAACATGCAGCTACGTATTAATCACGGTATGCGATGATGTCGAATTCTATTTTAAAATCGAGATGACTGGCAGCTTGTTCAATCTTCTGTTTCCGTTGCTTGCCGTAACGACCTTCCAGCAAGCCGTAATTGCTGCAGAAACAGTCAAGCCGGCGCCGGATGATCGTGCTCTGACCAGCCAGCAACAGGGGATGCAGGACCATCTCAATGATGCCATTCCGGCGGCCGACCGGTCACAGGAACAGAATCCCGGCCTGGAAAATCCGCGGATCGTGGTACCTGAAAATCTAGAGCAAATGCCACAGGTCGAAGTCGTCACACCAGATCACCCGCTCGCAAAAGGGATCAGGGAAGGTCAAACTTACATTGCCGATATTAAGGATGGTCTGCGGCAGCAACTGGACGATGAGCAAGATCCAGACGAATCACGGTTGCTTGAAAAAACCGACGAATTGATGCATTTCTCACGCCTGCCTCTGACCTATATCCAGGAACATGTTCCGTTCCTGACAAAAAGAAACATCATATTCTTCGGCAGGTTTGAACTGGATTATGCCAAATATACCAGCGGTGTGCTGGAAGATGACAGCGGGTTCCTAATCCGCCGTTTTCGGCTCGGCCTGGCAGGCCAGGTCCGGTTCTGGGCGGGATGGAATTACAAGCTCGAATTCGACCTGACGGATGGAGAAAACACGCTGGCCGACGCCTATCTTTCGTGGCATTCCGGTAAGTGGGGCACGATCCGGATAGGAAACCAGAAAGTCGCACAAACACTATCGGGCCAGACGTCATCTGTTTCCATTCCGTTTATGGAAAGGCCTTTGCCGGTGCTCGCTTTTACTTTGCAGCGGCGCCTCGGTGTTGGATGGGACGTGCACAGGAAGAAAATAGGCGCCAATATCACCGTGTTCGGCGTGGATCCGAACGAGGATATCGGTTCCGATGGTTACGCCGCCCGGTTTTATTACAACCCCACCAGAAGCAATACCCATGTACTGCATATCGGTGGTTCGTGGATGCAACTCTCCACCGATGACGACGCACGGTTCGGCACCAGGCCTGAATCGCACAAGACCGATATTCACCTGGTCGATACCGGTATTTTTTCGGATGTGGGCACGAGCACGGCGCTGGGTTTCGAATTGGCCGGGGCCAGAGGGCCGGTAACGTTCAGGAGCGAATTCTACCGTGCTGAATGGAGCGGTAGTGATTCCACGAACCGGCGGTTCAAGGGCTGGTATGCAGAAGCCTCCTGGTTCCTGACCGGAGAGCAGGCTCACTACCGTGAAGGCAAGTTCATCCGCCCGAACGTCATCAGCAAAAAAGGCGCCTGGGAGCTGGCCCTGCGCTTCAGTAACCTGAACCTCAACGACCAGGACGTGGAAGGCGGCAAACAAGACAATCTGGGCTTTGCTGTGAACTGGTATTCACAGACCCATTGGCGCTTGATGGGCAACCTGATCAAGGTAAAATCGGACGGCCCGTTCGGGGAGCAGAACCCGTGGATCGTGCAGTTAAGAGCGCAGTACTATTTCTGAGCTGTGCACCGTGGCGCGAAGAATGGCCGACGGCGCAGGTGGGCTGCCACCGTTCCGGTGGTGAGATCTTGAGATTTAGCCAGCCTGCTATTGCTCCGTTTCAGAGTGATCAAAAATGTGGCGCAGGGCTCCCGGTGTCAGCAGCGAGCCGGGATTTACCGTTATTTCCGGTTTGCCAATGGTTCCCGTGATGGTGTAATCCAGCGCAATGATTCCTTTCCCATCATCTCCCACCACGACATGCTTCAGCAAAGGAATTTTTCCAAGCACATTACTGATTCGGTAAAGCGGAATCACACCGCCTTTAAGGTCGAGGTCTCCATGAGCAAAGTCCATGCTTCCCCCGATGGTCATGCCAACTGAATCTCCATGGGCCCTGAGCAGTTCGGTCGAAATCATCTTGTCAAACAGAGTCAAGTCGCCGGAAAATGAATCGATCACCAATCCTTCTGAATTCATGGTATCCACAAGCTGTTTCAAGGAAGCAAAACTAAGCACTTGCGCAACCAATGGCACATTGATCAGAGTGAACTCATCCAGATTCAACGACACGTCGATCGGCGCTTTCAACAACGCGTCGGCGCTTTTTCCCCGGATCGTGAGGTATCCACCGTTCAGGTCATGATTATCCAATGTGGTGGACATCAGAGCACCCAGGTCTTCCACCTCGATTGAGAGTGGATACTCGCCATTGGCGGCTGGCCCGAAGCGGACAATGAATTGACCGGCTGACAGTCGATTTTCGTCATCCCCGGACCCCAGTGCCGGGGGATTCTCCGGGCTGAACGAGTTTCGCCCGCTGACCCGGATGAACTGCCAGCCGGCGCCGTCATGCTTCAGCTCGATGCTCACATCTTCCAGGTGTCGCTGCGGACCGAAGAAGACTTTTTCCAAACCAGCCACATCGATCTGGAAAACGCCAGGATCGGCGTTTTCTTCATCGGCTCGATCGGTATCGGCACTGCCATCGTTTCTATCGTCATGCGCTCCGGTAGCTGGGGATAGGAATGGTTCCAGGTCCACCTGGCCGCCGACCACACTGACCCGGGTGCCTCGTTCAGGACCCCGCGACAGGCGCAAGCCATTCAGGAAGCTATTGCCCAAGCCGGCAGAATCCAGTTCAAGCGTCAATTCGGCAGTTTCCGGATCGAATACTGCTTCGCCGCTGGCAGTCAGTGTACCTGCATCGAGGCTGAAGTCTGTGATGTTAACCAAGCCGCCAGCGGCAATGCCGATGGAAACTTCCGCTTTTCCTTTCACCCCTGGGTGCTTGCTCCAGCGGAGCATGGGTATTGATAACCCACTCCTGGACAGGTCTGTAACAATCGAAGCGTCAATTGCACCCCCGGATCCTAGCGTTGTATCCACTGCAGCGGAAAAACTACCGGTGAAAAAATCTTCGACAGGGTAACCCAGTCGGGCGACATCAATCGCTGTGATTTCGGCAGCCGCTGCCTTGATTTCTGTTTCCACCGCACCGCTCTCGACTCGATTGCTGTTCCAGTCCAAGGTGATGGGAATACCGGCGAATTCCAGTGATCCCTTGATAGCCAAGCGGTTGGAGTCATTGTGTAGTTCGAGAGTTGCGTTTTCCACACTGTAATTGCGAAAGATATTCTGAACCGAGGCATGGGTCAGCCTGGCGTCCACCTGGTATTCGATTTCCGCTGGCGTCAGGCCCGATTTCAGCGGCAACTCGATGCCAAAATCCGCTGTCATGTGTCCCCCGGCTTCCGCCGAGCCGAATCCGATCACCTTTTTCAATTCAAAGGGTGGCAATTCGAGAACTGCAAGTACGTCTTCAACGCCACCTTCAAGTGTAGTTTTGAATTCCAAAGCCAGTGGACCAGTATCCAGGCCGGTGATTTGCACGCTACCCGCATTGACCGCAATTCCCTCGACCATGCCACTTTCAACTGCCAGGTCAAAACCGTGCCGGTTGAAGGTACCTGTTCCACTCACCCCGGTAGCCGGGGGCAGGGGGCGGAAAAAGAACACTGAAAGATCGGACCATGTGATCTTGCCTTCCAGCTTTGCCAGGCTAATCTTGGGGTTGTCGCCTGTCGGTAATGTTATGCCCATGCTCAGGCTGGCATGGTCTATCTCTCCGATCTTCAAATTCTCAGTCAGCCAGGTTCTGGCTCCGGTGACCAGGCCTGCTGGCCAGTAAGTGGCCAAGTTGTTGATTGCGAAATGCTCGAGATCGACTTCCAAGTCAACCGTGATGCCGTCATCGACTGATTGGGCGACACCGCTGGCATGCAAATTCAGCGCGGTTGAATCGTCTGCCCCCAGGGACAGGTTCAAGTTGGACAGGTCAAGGCTCCTGGCCGACGAATCTGCCTTAGCTTTCAGTTCAAGCGTTCTGATAAGTAGTGGATCCGGGAAGTATCGATCCAGCGATATACTTCCGGTTCCGCCAGCAACCTCCAGTTCCAGTGAATTGATGGTGTCCGGCAGTGTCATTGCGCCTGATACGCTACCGCTCAAGGTTAGGTCTACACCCTCCAGGAATTCAAGTCTCTTGGACAGGCCGGCCAGCCTGGAGGGCCGTACGCCGCTGACTTTCATGTTTGCGGTGATGTCTTTGCCACGTGCAAGCAGAGAAATTTCGAAGTTGACTCCCGACAATGCTTCCGGGCTGTCAATCGATAGGGAAAGCTCCCCTGCAATTCCATCCTCCTGTCCACGGAAAGAGAAATCGATATCGTTGGACCGCCAGTCCACATCGAGCTTCCGGTCCTCAGCCGTGAAGTCCCCCTCCAGGCTGATTAACTTCAGATAACTCAGAGGCTGCCGCGGGTCTGGTGAGGATTCAAGCACTGAGAACAAGTGTGCGATTATTTCGGTCAGATCATGAAACTCTTCGGGAAAGTCCCGGGTTTTATCCGGTTTTGAGGTTCCCGTAGCTACTTTGGCGGTTTTTTTCCCAATTTGCAACGAGCCATCCTTTTTGCGCAGCAGATGAATGCTGACACCTCTGAGTTCTATGGCAGACACGGCGATGACGCGGCTCATCAGGGCCGGTACGCTAATCGATAGATTAATTGCAGGGGCGGCGACGATCGGGGCGCCGCCTTGATCTGCAAGTGCTACATTGGTCGCTCGCAGCTGGATGTTTTTTTCCGGCCTGTTCCAGAAAAGCTCGATTCCTTCAAGCTCGATGTGGAAGCCCCCCGGCAGGTTTGAGACCGCTTTTTGGATAGCAGGAGTCAGCTTGTTAAGCTGGATGGGGCTGGAAGAAAGGCGCCCAAGGAGCAATGCCGACAAAATGACGAGTACGCCGAGTAAGCCGAGAACTGCTCGAACAACTTTTTTTAAAACCTGGCGTTTTGAATTTGGCACTTCAGCCTTGATTTAAAGCAGTTTCCCAAAAATACGATAATCAATATAGCAGCTGCCGGCTGACACAGAAGTCAAAGTCGGCAGCCGTCCTTATCGCTGTTCAGAAATCGATTCCAAAGTTCCAGCCAATCACCGTTTTAACATCGCCGTCCACAAAATCAAAACTCAATTCCAGAGCATTTTTCTCGAATTCAATCCCTTCTTTGTCCTGCGCTGATACCACGCTGAGGGGTGTGAGCATGGTTAGCATCAGGACAAAGATTTTGCTTATTATGAGAATATGACCTTGAATACCCGTTTTGCGTAGAATTAATTGACCTCCCCCGCCATCACTCTCCGGTATTTCCTGCAGCTGCATTCACCTCATCCAGATGACTCCTGAGAATGTCTGCCCACTTGACCAGTACACGGTCGAAATCCGCTTTGTTCGAGACCCGGCTACCCATGTGGGCCATGCCGTAGTGACCCATCGCCTTGGCATCGATAACCCGCGCAATGATGTCGCTGGTCAGCGAGTCGTACAACTCAAGATAGAGTGTCGCCTCACCCGTGGAAGCAACAAAAGTCCTGCTCATGCCGGCCCGGCTGACATCAGGCGCGGTGACAACCAGGTTGATGATGGCCGGGCGCAGGACCAGGACGTCCTTGGCAGCGTTATCCACAACTTCATATCCGCCCTTATCTTGCAGTTCTTTGGTAAACACAACCTTGAATTCCTTGGCTACCCGCTGTTTAATAACCTCAACGTCCTTGTCCGAAACACGGCCATCCAGGCCCATGGTGGTCTGGTTGTAGTTGCGCTGCCAGTTCTTTTTGAATGCCACGTAGACATCCGTGATCGACACCTTGTCATAGCCTTCGAGTGTTTCGCCGGGCTGGAGATAGACTGCCGCGAGTTTGGTGTCTTTTTGCAGCTGCAGCCCATCGTGGGTAGTTTCTGGAAGTTTGTCTTTGGCCATAGCGGGTGCTGACAACAACGCTACCAGACCCAGGGTTAAAAGAGTTGAGCGGCAGGCTTTAACTTGAGTCAATTTACTGTTCATGCGTTATCTCTCCTTCGATACAATGATTAATGCGTTTTGCTATTCGGTTTTACTCCGAAATTTTGTCTTCCGCTCCTGTCGCCAGAGGTTTGAACCTTTCTTCGGCTAACTGGCCTGCATTCTCTTCGTCAGGTGGTGAAAAAAGTGCAGGTTCCGTCATTGTGTAACAGAAAAGCAGCCTGGTCCAGTTTCCCAGGTCCATGCGCTCGAATCCTAAGTTTTTTAAACAGGCTGCGCATATATCCCAGGCGGACGTGTGGATTTCAAAATACTACTATTTGGTATCTTATGAGATAATGTATTGATTGAGTATTATAGATTCTGTTTCGATGGGAGAGTCGAACATGATCATCAAGCTTCAGGCCATTAGCATCGTATTTTTAGCGGTAACGAGTACACAGGTCTTTTCGCAATCGGCCGGTAGTTTGGTCTCACTGCAATACGGCAAGGTTGAAGCCGTCGAGGTAGTGCAGGCGAAGTCCAGGCATGCTCGCGGAGCCCTGCTGGGTGGCATTGGCGGAGCTGTGCTTGCTCACGGCCACCCTGGACTCGGTGCGGTGGCGGGTGGCCTGATCGGTGGCAGTATTGAAGGGCACCACACCGGAAAACAGACACTGCAGCAATATACGGTGTCCCTCACGGGCGGCGGGGCCATAGTGATTGATACCGAACAGCAAGATATTGTCGTGGGTGATTGTGTTATGGTCGAACAAGGCCAATACGCCAATATCCGGCGGGTCAGCGGCATTAACTGCCAGGTCAAACAGCAACCGGAGCACCATGTCTCGGCAGCCGACAATTGCCAAAAAGCCAAGGATGAGCTGAACAAGGCCAAGGACAACGCGGCAGTTGAAAACGCCGTGATCAAGGTCAGAACGCTTTGTGAGGACTAGATTCAGGGTAGTGCAATTGAATGACTTAATCGAGAGGAGAGAATAATGAATAAATATTTCAAAATTACTGGGGGGCTAGTTGCAATCGCCGTCCTGGCGAGCTTGGCGTATTACCAGGGCCGTATTGACCAGGCAAGCGGTGAAGATGGATCACTGCTAGTCGGAACGGCAGTGGCTGCCTCGCAGCAACTGACACCGGTCAAGGGTAGTTCTGCAACCAGGGCGTTGCCCGATCGGGGTGCCTATTTTCCGGGCACCGAAGCGCTGTCGCCTGATGAAATGCGCATCATCGCCTGCGGCACTGGCATGCCCAATGCCCGCCCGCGCCAGGCTGCCGCATGTTTTCTGGTAGAACTCGGTAATGGTGACAAGTTTATATTCGATATCGGTCTGGGCTCGGCAGAGCGCCTTTCCGCCATGCAGATTCCCTATGATTATCTCGACAAAGTATTCCTTGGTCACCTGCATGCCGATCACATTGGCGACCTCGATGCTTTATGGATTGGCGGTGTAATTTCCAACCGGCAGGTGCCTCTGCGCATCTGGGGTCCCAGCGGTGACGAGGAAAGGCTCGGTACGAAGTACATGACGGACCGGATGAGAGAAATGTATTCCTGGGACGCGGCGTCACGTCTGGGTAATGTGAATACCAAGGGATTCGAGATGGATGTAACTGAATTCGATTACAAGGCCGTGAATGAAATAATTTATCAGGAGAACGGCGTCACGATCAGAACGATCCCCGCCATTCATGCCATTGATGGGTCCGTCAGCTTTATCCTGGAATGGAACGATCTGAAGTTCTCATTCAGCAGTGACACTTACCCCAACAAGTGGTGGATGGAGTACACAAAGGACAGCGACCTGGCCATCCACGAATGTTTCGCGCCGCCATCCTTCATGGTCAACAAGCAGAGCTTCGCGGTCGGTGATGCGCTCAACGTGGCCACCCAAGTGCACACCTCTCCGGCTATGTTCGGCAAGGTCATGGCCACTATCAAGCCCCGTATGGCCGTTGGTTACCACGTATTCGTTGACTATGACACGCAGCCCCAGATCATGAAAGAAATTCGCCAGACTTATGATGGTCCGGTTGAACTGGCCATCGACTACATGGTATTTAATGTCACTAAGGACGATATCAAGGTGCGCATGGCGGTCATTGACGAAGCCGTCTGGCCCCAGCCCTCGATTTATCCACCACAGGCCGCGGATCCCAGCAAGCGGGTTGGGTTTTCCAAATACATATTTGACGGAAGGGTCGTATTTGAAGACGTGATTAAGTTCTATTACGACCAGACCAACGAGATGTTCGGCACCGACTTCGAGCCGCCCAAGTAATAAGTCAGGGTACTTGGTCCGGACGAGGCGTTGCCGGCGGCTCCGGATCAACGGGAGTCGATCGAATGCCTTGAACATGACATTGAAACGTCCGCCATCATCAGGGCGTAGGCGAACATTAACCGCCAGACAAAAGGGGGTAGGTTTCTCATTATTCCTGCGATGGTGCGGCAATTTCCAGTCGCTGCTATCGACAGCGACGTCCCGTTTGTTTGAATCGCGTTACCAGTTGAACGTCACTGCGAGTACTGGGCCGTCGTAAGTCATGTCGACCTCGCCCTGCCAGTCAGTCTTATCTATTTTGAGGTCGAGTTCAAAAAACTGGTACGACAAGTCAAAACCGACGTGGCGGAAAGCCTGGTAGTTGATCCCGACATTGGTGTTCCAGAGCGTACCTTCGTAATCACCAATAGTGGCACTTATCCAGTCCACCCGGGCGTGAATCAGCCAATTCCTTGAGGGAGAAAAATTGTACCAGGCGCCTATGTTGGGCAGGGGCTGGCTGTTTTCTGCATCAGCGCGACGAAATTCGGTGGATTCATCATCTATCTTGATGTCACCTTCGATAAAAACACTCATATCCAGGTTATGGAGTCCGAGGCCTATGCCAAAATCATGCTGCTGGTTTTTAACAAAACTACGGCCAATGAACACACGGGTGACGGCCAGGTCCACACCGGCTCCGACAAATGTCCCCTCGCGGAATATAACGTCTTGCCACTCTACGTCCTCGGTTAATACCGCTTCGCCGCTTGCGTCGTTATCGAAGTACTGCCCCCATAATGACCACTTTCTATTCTTGCCGAATTTCCAGCGCATTTGGGCATTGACTAAAGTCGAACTGTGATCGACGCCAAGGTTGTCATCAAAATCGATTTCGTCCTCGATGGGGTCGTCAATAAGGCCTGTAGCTGAAATTTTGAAGGCATTGTCTGACTTGAAAGCACCCAGCATGACAGTGAAGTTATCCGTAAGCGACGGGTGATATTCGAGTCCTGGGCCAGCACAGTGCCGGAAAACAGCCCTGCGACGATGCTGGACAAACACAAGCTCATTCCCCTTTTCATTATTTATTCTCCAAAAAACGGCATTTCAGGCGGGTTGCCCGCCTACTATTTGTGTAAAGGAACGATAAAGGAAAAATTCCATGAATTCCACCGCTATTGAGCAACCCGTCATGCTAGCTATTTACCCTGCTCTTTGCGCAACCCTCTGAATTTGCCACCCGCGACTGAATTCGCCCCTGCCACGCCTCTATTTCAAGTCAATTCCTTCGTGGACTGATCAAGGAAACTAGATAGCGGCTTCGGGTAGCGATTTCAACCGGTCGACGCAACACCTAAACTCTTCACGTAGAGATGGAGGTGATGCAAATGAAGTACCGAACGAGGATCTTTTACACCGAAGCTTACAAAGCGCTGATGTGGGATCGCTGGCGCAGATGGATGGGGTCAGAGCCAGTGCCAGAGTAAATGGTTGAAAGCGTGGCTAACTCCGGCACTTGACTCTGATCCCATTCTTCTTGCTAGAAGTATATATCCACACGATTCGCGGTGATCGTGAACGGGCCATTGCCAGTCTGCGGGAAGCGATCGACGCCGGCTGGAAACTCACCAACCTCACCCCCGACTTCTACTGGTGGCATCTTGGCAGAGACTGGAAACTGGAAACCCTGCATCAGGAGCCGGAATTCATCACCCTGCTAAATGACCTGGAGGCAGACATTGCCACCCAGCGCCAGTGGTATGAGGAGAACAAGGACAAGCCGATTTTCTGAGGCAAACTATCGAGCTCGGGCTGTCCTGGCGCAGAGTTATGGGAAATTGGAATATTTGGATGCAAATTAACAAATGAAGAGTATTGGCCAGAGCCGCCCTGCTCGTTCGTTTATTGCAAAGTTGTCCCGGCATCGTATAATGAAATCTACAATTGATTAATCGTTCCAAATCTGAAATACACGTGTAGAGACAACTTGAAATTCGCCCCACTGAATGATCAAATACCTTCACACTCGCAGGCGCAACTAAACAAGGAAGATGCTATGAAAATGCACTTAAATATCCTCACAAAATCCGTGTTTGTTATCGTTTGTATACTTTCAATCAATACTGTTTCTGCGGATGATGAGCTCCCTGAAACAACTTTTGATGGCCTGGTTCGGGTCAAAGACAGCACGGTAGACATGTCTTTTGTTTTACCCGGTTCAGATCTGAGTGGTTACAACAAAGTAATGATCCTGAGAGCCCACATCGCGTTTAGAAAAAATTGGCAACGGGATCAAAACCAGTCAATAACCGGCGGACGACGAGTAAGCGATGAAGACATGGCAAGGATTATCGGACGAGGCGAGGTCCTGTTCGGACAAGCTTTTATCGATGTGCTGGAAGAGAATGGTTACCCTGTTGTCAGTTCGGCAGGCTCAGATGTGCTATTGGTACGCCCGGCAATCATAAACCTTGATATCGCCGAGCCTCAAACACAGTCAGCGTCTCGTACGCGCACATTCTCAGCCAATTCCACCCGGGCAACTCTTTTTATTGAATTATCTGATTCAGTAACCGGACAAATTCTGGTTCGAGCCTCCGATGAAAAAGCGACCAGAAGTGACAGTGTCAGGTGGTCCATGGCCAGGAGTTCAGTAAGCAGTTCTGACGACGCTACCAAGGCGTTTAGATACTGGGCAAAGCTGCTGGTTGATGCC
>Ga0114950_10003368_pt1 | contig 12297 bp, 10 predicted proteins | sample N075metaG_FD_83503 | JGI IMG/M metagenome (GOLD analysis project Ga0114950, IMG submission 83503) | Deep subsurface microbial communities from Kermadec Trench to uncover new lineages of life (NeLLi) - N075 metaG | ecosystem: Environmental > Aquatic > Marine > Ocean trench > Sediment | place...
GCACGTGGACCAGGAGAAAGCTGAAAAACTTGCGCGAAAAATAAAAAAGGGCAGGGGTTTCGACCTTGAAGATTTCCGTAGCCAGCTTGAGCAGATGCAAAACATGGGTGGCCTGGGCAGCCTGGTGGACAAGTTACCGGGTATGGGTCAACTGCCCGACCAGGTAAAGAACCGGGTACATGACAAGCAAACGGTTTACATGATTGCGGTCATTAACTCAATGACGCCGCAGGAACGCTGTTTCCCGGATGTCATACGCGGGTCGCGCAAAAAACGCATCGCAGCCGGTTCCGGCACCGACATTCAGGCCGTCAACCGCATGCTCAAGCAGCATTCACAAATGCAGCGCATGATGAAAAAATTTGGCAAGGGCGGTATGAAAGGCATGATGAAAAAGATGAGCGCCCTGACAGGCGGAATGCCCCCGGGTGGTATGCCTCCTGGCGGGTTTTCCTGAGCATATGGCCGGGACCAGCAGAAGGGGGTTTCTTAAGCAGGGCATGATTGTTGCCGGAGGCCTTGGATTGGGCCTGGCGGCCTGGTCACGTTTTGCACGCAGCGGGGCGATGCCCGGGCCCAGCAGCGCACTTGGCCCGTTAAAACCGGTCAATGATCTGACCACGGGCTTGCCGATATTAAAACTTCCCAATGGCTTCCGTTACCACTCATTTGCGTGGGCAGGTGAACGGCTGGGTGATGGGTACACCAGTCCCGCAGCCGCTGATGGCATGGGTGTTGTCAGTGATATTGATGGCATTGTGACATTGATCCGCAATCATGAGTTGCGCGGTTCGTCCGGACCGATCGGCGACCCGCGAAAGGCCTGGGGTGTGACCGGCGGTGGCACCACGACGCTGAAATTTGATACCCGAAAAGAGCGTCTTGTGGATTCCAATATAAGCCTCGGTGGGACCAACAATAACTGTGCAGGCGGTGTCACCCCATGGGGGACCTGGCTTTCCTGCGAGGAAGGTGTGGTCACCCCTGAGCTGATGCATCACGGTGTTGAGCTCAGGCAGAAGTTCTGGCATCACGAAAACGTACAGAAATCACATGGCTATGTTTTTGAAGTAAAGCCGGAAGGAGAAATCGATCCGCAGCCCATTGTGGCAATGGGCCAGTTTTATCATGAAGCAGCGGCCATCGATCCTGATTCCGGCATTGTTTATATGACCGAAGACCGGGACCCTTATGCCGGGTTATATCGCTATATTCCTGATATTCCCGGCAAGCTGAAAGCTGGTGGAAAACTGCAGATGCTGAAGGCCGAGGGTTTCAAGCACTTGATCAGTTCAATCCCGTTGAACAAGTCTTTCGGAATCTCATGGGTTGATATACAGGAGCCTGGCAGAGGCAGCACCCCTGGCACGCACGATGGCGAAGGTGTTGTGGCGCAGGGTCTGCTGGCTGGTGCGACTGCTTTTCTTTCCTTGGAAGGTTGCGCTTATCATCAAGGCTCTGTCTATTTCACGTCCAAACAGGGTGGAGATGCCAGGGCCGGCCAGATTTATCGTCTGAATTTAGATCAAAACAGCATTTCGCTCATCTTTGAGGCGACCGAACGTAATGGTTTTTCCGGGATGGATAATATTGTCGTCAGCCCGAACGGAAGCCTGATGATTTGTGAAGACCGGCTGGGTTTGTTGAGAAATGGCCAGTTTATTGCCGGCCTGGATAAAAATGGTGATTTGTTCGCGTTTTGCCAGACCAACCCCGATTTGAAAGCGAAATACGCTGGTTTTGATCTGCGCAGTACCGCAGTACCAGCAGAATGGGCCGGTGCGTGTTTCTCAGCCGATGGAAGATGGATGTTTGCAAACCTCTATAGCCCCGGGATGAGCTTTGCAATTACCGGTCCGTGGGGTGATGGACCGGTATAAAGACAGGTAATTTGCCGCATGAGATCCATAGTTCCGATTCAATCTGATAAAAAGCACAAGCGATTGTTTTCTTTTGCTACAAATCCAGTTAAAATACGCGGTTTCGTGGACCCGGGTCAGCGATGGTATTTTGTACGTCCGGATTCAGCCACAGACTTGACCTGCTATGGCATGGTGCCGGCAGATAAAGTCTTGTGTTTACAAGACAAAAAGGTTAAATGGAATGGTAAAGATTCGACTGTCACGCGGTGGCGCCAAAAAGCGCCCTTTCTATCATATTGTTGTAGCGGATAGCCGCAGCAAACGTGATGGACGTCGTATTGAAAAAATCGGTTTTTTCAACCCGCTGGCCAAAGGTCAGGAAGAGCGTCTGCGTGTTGACCTGGAACGTGTGGATTACTGGACGGGTGTTGGTGCACAGGTCAGCGAACGGGTACAAAACCTGCTGTCGCAAGCCCGGAGCGCTGTTTCCTGAGAGCTTGTGGCTGATGTCGTGAGGTTTGCGTGATGGGCGCAGATGAGCAGATTTTACTGGGTTATATTTCCGCTGTTCACGGCGTCAAGGGATGGGTAAAGGTGCATTCCTGGACCCGTCCCATGGAAGCGATATTGAATTACCAGCCCTGGTTGCTGGGAGACAGCCTGAAACCGGTCGAGATCGTTGATGGCCGGAAGCAGGGCAAGGGTCTGGCGGCATTATTGCCGGATGTTGCAGACCGCGAACAGGCAAGGCTGCTGGTCGGTACGCAGATATTTGCCAACCGTGACCAGTTGCCGGCAACAGAGGAAGACGAGTATTACTGGGCCGATCTGGTGGGTCTGGAAGTTCGCACCCTGAGCGGCGCAGTGCTGGGACGGGTAGAGACATTAATGGAGACCGGTGCAAATGATGTCCTGGTAATCCGTGGAGACCGTCAGCACCTGGTGCCGTTTGTACAGGGCCAATACGTAAAACGTGTTGACCTTGCCGGCAAATTGATTGAAGTTGACTGGGATCCGGAATTTTAGACCGGATTTGGCAGCAGGGAGATAGCATGCGCATAGACGTAATTACGCTGTTTCCCGAGGCCATGAAAGGACTGACCGATCTGGGGGTTACAGGTCGTGCCATCCGCAACGGGCTGGTTGATTTGAAGCTGTGGAATCCACGGGATTTCGCAACGGACAGGCACCGGACTGTTGACGACCGGCCTTATGGCGGTGGACCTGGAATGGTGATGATGGTTGAGCCGTTGGGTAAAACCATAGTTGCGGTAAGAGACGCGCAGCAAAATTTGGGCATTGAGCCCTGTGTCAGTTTGATGAGCCCGCAGGGCCGCCAACTGGACCATGCCGGTGTTACAAACTTGGCAGACAGACAAGGCCTTATACTGCTGTGTGGCAGATATGAGGGCATCGATGAACGGCTGGTAGAGTCGGAGGTCGATGAAGAATGGTCGATCGGCGATTATGTTATCAGTGGTGGCGAGTTGGCTGCTGCGGTCATAATCGATGCAGTGACCCGTTTGTTGCCGGGAGTGCTGGGTGACGAACAATCGGCCGAACAGGATTCATTTGTGGATGGTTTACTGGATCACCCGCATTACACCCGCCCGGAACTGGCGGGTGATAGCCAGGTACCGGAGGTATTGCTTTCCGGTGACCATGAAGCGATCCGTCGCTGGCGAAGAAAGCAAGCGCTGGGACGTACCTGGCAACGCAGACCGGACCTGTTGCAAGACAGGCAACTGGATGAAGAGGCGAAGCAGTTGTTAGACGAATTTCGCCACGAACTGGATAATTGATTGAGTGGGCCGAGAATGGCCCTTATTTGGAAAGGACAGAACGATGAACATCATTGAGCAAATCGACGCAGAACAGATGACCCGTGAACTACCGGATTTCAGCCCGGGTGACACCATCATCGTTAACGTTAAAGTAAAAGAAGGCAACCGCGAACGTTTACAGGCATTTGAAGGCGTGGTCATTGCGATCCGCAACCGCGGCCTGAACTCTGCGTTCACCGTGCGTAAAATCTCACACGGCACAGGCGTGGAACGCGTGTTCCAGACCCACAGCCCACTGATTGATTCGGTGAAAGTGAAACGCCGTGGCGACGTACGCCGCGCCAAGCTTTACTACCTGCGTGGTCTGGAAGGCAAGGCTGCCCGGATCAAGGAAAAGCTGGGCTGATCAGGCCACACCAAGCGATTAAGAAAGCCCGCATTGCGGGCTTTTTTTTGACCTTGAATCCTGGCTTATTGACCGCATTTTGATGTTAGCTTATTTTAATCTGGACGTATGAAAATGACCGAAACAATCGATACTGAAAAAGTCGAGAAACACGAATTTCAGGCAGAGGCACGTGAAGTACTGAACCTGATGATTCACTCCCTGTATTCAAACCGTGAAATATTTTTGCGTGAACTGGTATCCAATGCATCGGACGCCTGCGACAAACTGCGTTTTGAAGCACTGCAGAATGAAAAACTGCTGGGTGGTGATGCAGAATTAAAAATTGAAATCGAAGTGGATGAAGATGCCCGCACGCTGACCGTGCGTGACAATGGCACTGGCATGACCCGTGATGATGTGATCGAGAACATCGGCACCATTGCACGCTCAGGCACCAAGAAGTTCCTCGAAAGTGCTGCCGGCAAAGAAGATTTCGATGCCAACATGATTGGTCAGTTTGGCGTTGGTTTCTATTCTTCATTTATTGTTGCAGACAAAGTAACCCTGCTGACCCGGGCCGCCGGCAGCGATGCCGGTGAGGGCGTGAAGTGGGAATCAGATGGCAGCGGCGAATATACGCTGTCGAAAGTGGACCTTCCTTCTCAAGGTACCGAAGTAACGCTGCATATGCGTGAAGAAGCCAGTGAGTTTCTGTCCTCATGGACGGTCAAGTCATTGATTCAGAAATATTCCGATCACATTGGTTTTCCGATCTATATGCAGGAACCAGTCAAGGCCGACGATTCTGACGACGAAAATGCTGAACCAAAGACTGAGTGGAAGGCCATTAACCAGGCATCAGCATTGTGGACTTTGCCAAAGACCAAAATCAGTTCGGATGAATACCAGGCGTTTTACAAGCACGTCAGTCACAATTTTGACGACGCGTTGAGCTGGACCCATAACCACGTTGAAGGTAGCCAGAATTACATCTCATTGTTGTACGTTCCATCAAAAGCGCCGCTGGATATGATGATGCAGCGCGATGAGCGTCATGGATTGCGCTTGTACGTGAAACGCGTTTTCATAATGGATGCCGCCGAACAATTGTTGCCGCATTATCTGCGTTTTGTGCGTGGCGTGATTGATTCGGATGACTTGCCATTGAACGTCTCGCGTGAACTATTACAGGAAAACCCACTGGTCAAAAAGATCCGTTCAGCGGTGGTGAGGCGAAGCCTGGATTTATTGAATCGCCTTGCCAGCAAGGAAGCGGAGAAATACAACACATTCTGGGATGAATTCGGCAATGTCCTTAAAGAAGGGCTGGCTGAGGATATGGCTAACCAGCAAAAAATCGCCAAGTTGTTACGATTTTCATCGACTGTTAACGCCGCAGCCGAACAACGGATCAGCCTGGAAGAATATATATCCAGAATGAAGCAGGGCCAGGATGTGATCTGGTACGTCACCGCGGAAAACCGCAAGTCTGCCGAGAACTCGCCTCACCTGGAAATATTCGCAAAAAGGGCATCGAGGTATTGCTGATGTCAGACCGCATTGATGAATGGGTGATGGGTTATTTGACCGAATTCGATGGTAAAAAACTGCGTTCGATTGCCAAAGGTGATGTAGACCTTGATGCCGACAGCGATGACAGCGATGAGAAAGGCAAGGACAAGCCTGAGCCAAACCCGCTGCTTGCACGTATGTCCGAAGCTTTGAAAGACGAAGTGACCGAGGTGCGGGAGAGTCAACGCCTGACTGAATCGGCTTCCTGCCTGGTACTGAACGAGCAGGAGCTCGCGATGCACATGCGTCGCATGCTTGAACAGGCGGGTCAAGCCCTGCCGGACAGCAAACCGGTACTTGAGGTCAACCTCGATCATGAACTGGTGAAACTTTTGTCAGGTGTTGAATCAGATGATGAGTTCAATGACTGGTCAACACTGTTGTTCGAACAAGCCGTACTGGCCGAAGGCGGACAACTTGAAGACCCGGCCGGCTTCGTCCAGAGAGTAAACCGTTTAATGATGAGGTAGGGTGCGTTTTTCAAACGCACCGCTCTTTTGAATATTTGGTGCGGGAGTTAAGAAACCGCACCGTCATCCCTGCGAAAGAATGTCATCCCCGCGAAAGCGGGGACCTCGGTGGATAACCGAGCGTTCTATTCGTGCAACTCTTCACCCTCTCGGGATCGTTAAGGGGTCCCGGGCTCTGCTATTCGCAGCCCCGGGATGACGGTGCGAGGATTGAAAATGGCACCGTCATCCCCGCGAAAGCGGGGACCTCAGTGGATAACCGAGCGTTTTATTCGTGCAAATCTTTACCCTCTCGGGATCGTTGAGGGGTCCCGGGTTCTGCTACTCGCAGCCCCGGGATGACGGTGCGAGGGTTGAGAAATAGCACCGTCATCCCCGCGAAAGCGGGGACCTCAGTGGATAACTGAGAGTTCTATTTGTGCAACTCTTTACCCTCTCGGGATCGTTAAGGGGTCCCGGGCTCTGCTACTCGCAGCCCCGGGATGACGGTGCCTCTTTTGAATGGTTTCGTGTACCTGATAGCCATCACGGTTTAAACTCAAGTGATGAGTGAATCAGTAAGGTTAGACAAATGGTTATGGGCGGCACGGTTTTTTAAGACCCGTTCGATCGCCCGCGAGGCCGTAGCTGGAGGCAAAGTGCGCCTTAATGGCAACCGGGCGAAACCAGGCCGCTCACTTAATATTGGTGACCAGCTTCGTGTCCAGCGCGGCGAAGAAGAATACATCATCACCGTGCTCGAACTTTCAGCTCGCCGCGGCCCTTCTTTGATCGCTCGCACGCTTTATCAGGAGACGGATGACAACCGCGGCATCCGCAAAAATTTAGCCCGGCAAAGAAAGCTGAATCGTGAACAGCACGCAAACCGCGAAAGAAGGCCAGATAAGCGCCAGCGCAGAAAAATAGTACGCTTTAAGAGCGGGTTTGAATAACGGCACCGTCAGACCCGTAGGGTGCGTTACTTGTAACGCACCACAATCCTCACACACCACAATCACCAAAAGAGCCGTGCGTTACGCGTAACGCACCCTACCGGTTATTAAGTGCCTTTAGCTTGTACAGCAAATCCAGCGCTGCTCGCGGCGTTAATTCATCCGGGTCGATCTCATCGAGCTTATCCAAGGCGGGGTTTTCCGGCTCCAACTCGGGTTCGGGTTCCTGATAGGTTGTGAACAACCCCATTTGCGGCGTTTCTTCATTGCCTTTTTCCAGCTTGGATAACTGGTGCTTTGCCTGGCGCAAAACGTTTTTCGGAATTCCGGCCAGGGCAGCCACTTGTAAGCCATAACTTTGACTCGCCGGGCCTTCATCCACGGCATGCAGAAATACTATCTTGTCACCATGTTCGACCGCTTTGAGGTGAACGTTGCAAACCCCTTCAAGCTGTTCCGGCAAGTGTGTCAGCTCAAAATAATGGGTCGCGAACAAGGTATAGGCACGCACCTGCCTTGCAAGGTATTCAGCAACCGCCCACGCCAGCGCCAGGCCGTCGTAGGTGCTGGTGCCGCGGCCGATTTCATCCATCAATACCAGCGAATCCTGGCTTGCGCTGTGCAATATATTTGCCGTCTCTGTCATTTCCACCATAAAAGTAGACCGTCCCCGGCTCAAATCATCGCCGGCACCGATGCGGGTGAATATCCTGTCCAGTGGTCCGATCACTGCGCTGGAGGCGGGCACCCAGCTGCCGGTATAGGCCAGCAAACATATCAGTGCTGTCTGGCGCATATAGGTGGATTTACCACCCATGTTCGGGCCGGTGATGATCAACAACCGGCGTTGAGGATTGAGCAGCGTATTGTTGGGTGTAAACGCCTCTGACTGAACCTGTTCGATAACAGGGTGGCGACCGCCCTGAATGTCTATACCGGGTTCGTCGGTGAGCTCAGGGCAACAGAAATCCAGCGTCACAGCCCGCTCGGTGAATGCACACAGCACATCCAGCCGTGAAATGGTGGCTGCAATGCGTTGCAATGGCTCCAGTTCGCTCTGCAAGCGTTCAAGCAACTGCTCGTAACAGTGCTGTTCTCTCGCCTGTGAGCGTTCACGGCTGGAAAGGACCTGGTCTTCAAAGGTCTTCAGCTCTTCTGTGATATAGCGCTCTGCGCCTTTCAGAGTCTGTCGGCGCTTATAGTGAAGCGGAACCTTATCCGTGTGCGCGTGGGTGATTTCAATAAAGTAACCATGTACACGGTTGTAACCCACTTTGAGACCGGCAATACCGGATTCCTCACGCTGACGCTGCTCGTATTCAAGCAGAAAATCGTTGGCATTTCCCGACAGCTTGCGCAGGTCATCCAGTTCGCCATCGTGACCGGTTTTGATAACACCTCCGTTGCGGATCAAAACGGGTGGTTCATCGACCAGCGCAGTGCACAATAACTGATGTAAATCGGGTAGAGAGTCGATCTTTGCACCGTTGTCTTGTAATGGTTCCCGGCCGGATTCAAGCAGTGCCGCCTTGATTTGCGGCACGACACCCAAGGCCTGGCGCAAGGTGGTCAGGTCACGCGGACGCGCAGAGCCAAGCGCCACCCTGGCCAAAATACGTTCTATGTCCCCAATGGAGCGCAACAAGCGGCGCAAGTCGTCGAAAAGACGTGTTTCCATCAACGCGCCGATGCTTTGATGGCGGGCCTGCAGGCGAGAACGATCACGGATTGGTTCCGCAATCCAGCGCCGCAGCAGGCGACCGCCCATCGGTGTCGCTGTCGAATCCATAATGCCGGCGAGTGTGTGTTCATCACGGCCCTGTGGATGTTGCAGTAATTCCAGGTTTCGGCGCGTGGCAGCATCCAGGTGCAGATGACTGTGCGGATTTTCCATTTGCAGTTCACGCAAATGCCGCAGTGTGGTGCGCTGGGTTTCCTGCGCGTATTGCAGCAAGGCACCTGCAGCCGCGATGGCAGCCGGTTCGTCTTCAAGACCAAATCCGCTTAAATCCATAGTGCCGAATTGCTCGGTCAGCAGGTCATAGGCAGATTGCTGATCAAAATGCCAGGGCGCGCGCTTCCTTAACCCGCGTTGACCGGATAATGGCTCAATCCAATCCGCGTCCTCGCTGACCAGCAACTCGGCAGGCAGCAGTCGCTCCAACTGGGATTCAAGATCAGCCCGGGTTTCGAGCAGACGCACCAGGAAACGGCCTGACGACAGGTCCATCCAGGCCAGCGCCCATGATTTTCCGACCCGGGCGGCAGCCGCCAGCAAATTTTCACCGCGTCCGGTTAACAGGGCATCATCGGTCACGGTACCGGGCGTGACGATGCGCACGACCTTTCGCTCGACCAGTCCTTTGCCCGCCGTTACTTCACCAACTTGTTCACAAATGGCGGCGGACTCACCCTTGCGCAGCAGCTTGACCAGGTAGCCGTCCAGTGCGTGATACGGGATACCAGCCATCGGGATGGGTTCGCCGGCAGATTCGCCACGACTGGTCAGCGTGATATCCAGCAGTTTTGCCGCACGCCGCGCGTCGTCATAAAACACTTCGTAAAAATCACCCATCCTGAACATCAAAATGGTATCCGCGTGATCGGCTTTAATACGCAAATACTGCTGCATCAAGGGTGTGTGTTTAACGCTTTGATTCATAAGTAAATAATATTTATTTTATAAAGGCTTATGTGTGGCTATGTTGCGGAATAATAAGCCAAACACTCCTTCAGAACACGATTTATGTGATTATTTTTGCTTAATAATCACGTGATTATTGTCCACTTTCAGGCCGAGACAGATACGATGTTGATTTGCATCCAAATATGACCCAGTAGTTGTACTGAATTTTGTACCATAGAAAACCAGTCAACACACTGATAAAAAGAGAGGTTTACCGTTAGGAGTCGGGTCACTTTTGAACGCAAAACCCCTATGAAATTGGATCAATTGAACGTGCAAATCAACAACCTGGGCGATTTGACAACACGCTTGTCAAGGTTCTCGAAATACTGCGGCAGCTTGTAAACAGCAAAAGACGCTTTGTCTCGGCTTATGACAAACTAAAGTCCCCGGCTTTGCCGTGGGATATTTACTGTATACTGCTATTCCTTTTTGGCCACAAAGAAAAGTAAAGTGATCCAAGTAGATACCGATATAGGCGGCCATATTGACCGCGCTCATTTCGCACTGATTCCTTCCCATGAGTTTTCGTTTTCACCGGATTTGGATGAATCCGGCGAGCTCTTCAGGCAGGATTGGGCGCACCTGGAGCCAGATCCCTACATGGCCGATGGTGGCAGCTACCGATCGAGGCGATACGGGCTGTACCGGCTGTCCTCTACAACCGGTCAGTTGACCCATATGCCCGGCGCGTCCTTTTATCAAAGCATTGACATTAATCCTCTCAATGGCGGCGAGCAAAGACACTTTGCACCACTGACCGCCGATACCATCGAAAATCCATTTTTGCGTGAAGTCATACAGTTTGACTTCGCTCAGCTGACTTCGAACAAACACATCGAAGGCGACTGGCTCATCGGCGTTCATCAGATCCGGATCGTCGCCAGCCCCGGAGTGCCGGGGGATCCCACGCCCGAGGGCACACACCGTGATGATGAAACCTATACTTCGCAACATCTGATTTCTCGCCACAACATTGGAGGTGGCGTGAATTACTTTTACGGCAATGAGTCGGAGCCGGCGGCAACCCCGCAAGCCGTCTGGAAGCAAAAGTCTTACTTCGACTCATATTATTTTGATTGTACGCTGTGGCACAGCGTTTCTCCGATCGTCTCCGGCAAGTACGACGGTGGCGGGTACAGAGATGTTCTTCTCATTGACTTCGTAGAGTTATCCGAGGCCACAAGCGGGCGCTAAGATGGCGATTTATGCTCGTCTGGACATGGCCGAGATCCAGAGTCTTGTTCATCGGTTCGGCGTTGAGGACGTTACCGGTTTCTCCGCCATGCACGGTGGCAGCGAGAACACCAATTATTGCATTGAGACAATATCGGGTAAGTACGTTCTGACGCTTTTCGATCAAAAGTCGTTAGAGCAAGCAACCAGGCTTGCAAGTCTATTGGTCCATTTGACCGACCACCGTATTCGCTCCTCAAGAATTGTTGTGCCGCCCGAAGAGCCCATTGTACAGCTGCACGATCAAAAGCCGGTCATGTTGAAGCACCACGTCGATGGCGGCATAAGCGACAACTTGACCGGCAAGCTACTGCATCAGCTGGGTGAGGAAATGGCCCGGTTGCATGAGATACCAGTGCCATCTTATCTGCCTGACTCGTTTCCCTATGGCCGTAGCTTTTTTCCCGAAGTGATCGATTCGAGCCTTGATCATGCTTTTATCGGCTGGCTATCGGAGAAGCATCGTTATCTGCAAAAACGGATTCCTCAGAATTTACCAATGACACTTATTCACGGTGACATCTTCTTTGACAACCTGATAGTTCAAGGCGATCGACTCATGGCGATCATCGATTTTGAAGAAGCTTGCCATTACTACCGCAGCTTCGATCTGGGCATGGCAATCGTCGGTACGTGCCGAGACCGCCACGGACTCTGTTTCGAAAAAGTGAGCGCATTTTTGCGTGGCTACCAGGACAATGCGAGTCTTAAGCCAGTCGAGCGGGCAGCTCTGCAGGTTTTTTCGGTATATGCTGCCGTAGCCACGTCGTTTTGGAGATTCAGGCAGTATCACGTGCTCAGACCGGAGCCTGAACTCTACGACAAGCACATCGAAATGCAGACCCTCGCCGACACCATTTCCGAGTATCCGGGTTCGAGTTTCGTGGAATTGTTTGGTTAGTGGGCTCACCGGTCCCATTGCACCAAATGAAGGCCGGTCATCTTTGGCAAGATAGTCCAGTACCGGTGAAGAATCCATTTTGAGCCTGAGCATTATCGGCGGAACATCGGCCGGGATCTAACCCAGCCTTTAACGCAAACTGGTAAAACGGGTCAGATCGGCATTGGTCAGGTATTGGTGCATTAACAAGGGACCGGAGAAGATCTGCATCCAGCGTTTGGCGACTTCTGGAACCCCAATCGGGAACAACGACACCATGATTGCCGGGCATGCTGTGTCAGTACACTTGATCTTGAAAGTGAAGACTTGCGATCTCGCGGGATCTGCTATAATTGACATATTGATGTCATGTAATGATGAGGTGATGCATGAGAACGACTATTCGACTGGATGACAAGTTATTGGAGCAAACCAAGCAGTATGCATTGACGCATGGTAAAACCTTTACAGCGATTGTAGAAGACGC
>Ga0114950_10003375_pt1 | contig 12293 bp, 9 predicted proteins | sample N075metaG_FD_83503 | JGI IMG/M metagenome (GOLD analysis project Ga0114950, IMG submission 83503) | Deep subsurface microbial communities from Kermadec Trench to uncover new lineages of life (NeLLi) - N075 metaG | ecosystem: Environmental > Aquatic > Marine > Ocean trench > Sediment | place...
AAAACTGCGGAGGCGCCTCGCTGACATTTCGAACATATTCGAAATATAGAAAATTTCTAATAATTTCAAAATGTTAAACATCATATGCGCCGTACTCGTGCAATATCGGGGCTAAGCTCAACCCAGAACCTGCCTGGCAGCATCCTTCACGGGAGTTCCCTCAAAGAAGCGGGGATTAGCTTCGCCCCAGAACCGCACTGGATTGGTGAAGACAAAATCTTTGAAGTCTTGATCGGTGATTTTGCCGTGTTCGACCAGTTCGTATGCTTCCGGCAACACCCCCGCCATATCCTGTACGTCGAAATGCCCGATATCCGAGCCAAACAAGGCGTTCAGACGTGCACCGTATGGGTTGTTTTTAGTGTTGAATGCCCAGGCGTTGTTTGCGTCGTCGGCTTCGCATCCAAAGTAGAATCGATCGGTAAACAGCGATTTGACGTCCTCGGCCTGATTAATGCCGCAGGCGCTGTAGTCATCGAGGACCTCGATGTGTCCCGTCGTATCCATGTCGTTTTTTGAACTGAGACCGCGATTTCTGATCGCTTCAGCCATTTCAGTGCCGCCATACCTATCGGCGAGTTCGATGAGCAGTGACTGGTCGAGGTTGGCCGGATCGGTGTGCTGCAGTGCATGGCCATTGCGAATCTGCCAATGACCAATGAGATCGGCATACAGCAGACAAGCCCAACCAACGCCGCCTTCCAGGAATGCGAAGTTCAGGTCACCGAAGCGGCGCGTCACACCCCCCAGAAACAGTGCCTTGCAGACCGCTTCGCCGGCTGCCGCGAAATGCCCGATGTGGTTGTAGACGAAGTTTGACGGTGAGACTCGCAGCGCGCGCCCGCGCGAGCCTTTGTGGAAGGTTGGCGAAACACCGAGTTCGCGACACGTCTGCCAGACGGGATCGTAGTCGTATGCGCTGTCGAGGCCGATCGCATCGAACCAGTATCGTGATTCGTCGGCTGGATCAAATGGGCGCTCAATCATGCTGTTCAACATGATGACTTTAAGGTCGAGTTCGCCCACCGCATGCTCGAGTTCGGCAACTGCCTCGGCGGGCGTATGCATCGGGATTATGGCGGCCGGCGTCATCCGGTCGCTGAAGGGGGCAAACAACTCGGCTTGATATATATTGAATGCCCGGCACGCGGCGACTCGCGCTTCATCATCGCCGACGCGTGGGATACCGAGACCCGAGGTCGGATAGAGCACGGCGAAGTCGATACCGAATTCGTCAAGTCGTTCATACATAAGTGCCGGCATCATGGCGGTTGCCCGATCCCGAGTGTTCTTGGTGGGAGCACCCCAGAAAGCTTCCTGAGCGATGCCGGCACCTCGACGGTCCGCTACCGTCATCGCCAGAGAGTTACGCACACGGCTACCGAGAATGGACAACGCTCGTAGCGCCGGGGCACCACCAATTTTTTTGAGTGCCGCCGAAAGCACGGGACCGTATTCGAGCCAGTGCCCGTCGGCGTCGATGACAGGATGGGTCAGCCGTCCACGCAGCAAAGCCGCTTTGGACATGATTCGATCCCCCGGTTTCGATCAAGTTTGAGTTCTACTACGTTGTATATCCCGTTTCTGAAACTTATTCGACTCGAATCGGGTCGTTTTTCGGTTGAATTCAGATTGACCGTCATTTGCGGTACGCAAGCTGGTCGCGATCAGTTCACTTGCTACCCTGTTGCTCGATTAGAAAAAAATTCAACCCGGGTGTTGTTCGGCGAGAAAGTTAGCTACTCGCTCGGCCGCATTTATTCGCAGGTTGAGATAGAACAAACTGTAGTCATACACGTGCATGCTGTTGCCCTGCATTCGGGACGGAAACGCGTCGGACCGAAGTTCCGGTATCGATAGCAGGCCTCCGCGGCATTCAGCATCCGCCACACCCGATTCGACGGTCATCAAAGTCACATCCTCATCGCCCTCGGGGCGGCCGTATGTGGGGTAGCCGATCCCACCGCGATTCAGATCGTGACCGGCGTAACCCCCATCGTTCTCCCAGGTGAGCGGATTGGTGCAGACGAGATTGGTGGCATCAGGGAAGAGCCCGTTGCCGTTACCTTCCGTGGCGTTCCAGGCGACGACACATCCTGTCTGGCCGCTCTGGGAACAAGCTGCCAAGCCGCCAAGCTGATCTTTCTCGATAGAAAATCCGATGAGATAGGCAGCCACCAGCCGGTCCTGGAGGGGGGTGTTGGATATTTTGTCGCGCAGCAATCTGCCGCCATGAGAGGTGCCCTGGGAATGGCCAGCCAGAATGAAAGGCGCGTTGTCATCCAGTTCACTCAAGAAATGGTCGAATGCCCGTTCAACGTCCTGGTACGCCAGGTCAAGGGCGGCGGATCCGTTGCCCGATGAATCCATGAAGGAGAAAATCGTCGCCTGTCGATAGCGGGGGGCATAGACCTCGCAGCAACCGTTGAACACCGATGCCTGGTGGCGAAGTATCCGCTGATCGACGATCCAGTTGGCATCGTCGTCATCCAGCGGTTGGTTCCAGTTCGCTTTGCTGAGGTAGCTCGTTGGATGGATGAAAAAAACCCCAACGGTGTTTGGGAATTCGGCATCTTGAGCACCGGCGGGCCTGTCATCCGAAGGATCCGCCTTGTCAGGCAGCGCTGCCCAGTTGACTGGATCTGAATAGTCCGGTGCCGTGGGCGCCAGCGCTAAATCGAAATCGTGATCGGGGGCTATGAAGAGAGTCGCGAGTGTGATCATCAGTTCGTTGCGGAACACATACCCCGTAGTGATGAGAACCCCGAGGATAATTGCGATTGAAAGCAGGACCTTCTTGACCATGAGATTTCCGACGTCACGAATTTGGACAACGGAGTTTAGCAGCAAGTCTTCGTTTTGCGGCAGACTAGATTGATGGTTGATAATTGGTTGGTTTCGCTCTGATCAAACCGCCGCTTCTGGCCCGAAACCCCATGACCGAGAAGTCTACAGCATCGCCGGTCAACTGTTCGATCAAACTCGCTGCTGATGAGACACTGGGGAGGTTCATTGCGGCAACGGTGCCACAATACGCACACCTGATTTCATTGGCGCGCCCGGAGAGATTCGAACTCCCGACCCCGTGGTTCGTAGCCACGTGCTCTATCCAACTGAGCTACGGGCGCCTGAAATGAAGGGCCGCGATAGTGCCGGACGGTCGCACGGTAATCAAGGCATACAGCGAAGACATGCTACATCCGACATCGGGGAGGTTGAACCCCCGACGCCATCCGCGCCGCTCTTTGCGTAGTACCTGTCCAGTGCCATGCCCATCAGGTATCGAACTCGACAATTGTCCACAGCGGAGCGCTCGAACCATCCGCTAATTCAGTATAATCCTCACCGAGTGAGCAAGGATCGTACGGCACTATGTTCCCAGACCCGATAGGCGAAGGTGTGCAACTCATGATTGCAGGCATGGGGGCGGTTTTTGTTTTTCTGACCCTGCTCGTTCTCGGCACCGCGACCATGTCGCGATTGCTGTTGCGTTTTCAACCGGTCACCGCCGAACTTGGCGGTAAAGAAATCGGGCGTGAACAGGGCGGGGTAAGCGATGAGGAAGTGGCCGCGATCACCGCGGCCATTACCCTGCATCGTCGAGGTAGTGGGTGAGTCCTGCGGCCATGGTTACGGCAGTGGGTTTATCAATCCAAATGGAAAGGGAACAACGCGATGAGTGACAGCGCATCTCTCGCACCGTTAGGTATCACCGATGTGATCCTGCGCGATGCACATCAGAGCATCCTCGCCACCCGCATGCGCATCGATGACATGTTGCCGATCGCGAGCAAGCTCGATCAAGTGGGGTTCTGGTCGTTGGAATCCTGGGGCGGGGCAACCTTTGACGCCTGCATACGTTATTTGGGCGAAGATCCCTGGGAACGGATTCGCCTGTTGAAAGAGGCGATGCCCAACACGCCGCAGCAGATGCTTTTTCGGGGTCAGAATATCCTGGGTTATCGCCACTATGCGGACGATGTGGTGGTCAAATTTATCGAGCGTGCGGCCGTCAACGGGATAGATGTGTTTCGTATCTTTGACGCGATGAACGACACCCGAAATCTCGAAACGGCCATCAAAGCAACCCTGGCTGTAGGCAAACACGCCCAGGGTACCATTTCCTATACCGTAAGCCCCCTCCATACGATGGATTTGTGGATAGACCTGGGTCGGCGAATCGAAGACATGGGCGCTAACTCGATCGCCATCAAAGACATGGCCGGCCTGTTGCGGCCTTACACCGCCTTTGAGCTCGTCAGCCGCCTGAAAGAAACGCTTGAGATACCCGTCCACATGCACTGCCATGCGACAACGGGGATGTCCACCGCTACCTATCTCAAAGCGGTGGAGGCGGGTGTGGATAATGTCGATACCGCCATTTCGTCGTTGAGCATGACCTATGGACATACGGCAACGGAATCGATGGTTGCAATTCTCGAAGGGGGCGAGCGCGACACGGGGCTCGACATCCGTCTGCTCGAGGAAATCGCCGCGTATTTCCGTGAAGTCCGCAAGAAGTATGCGAAGTTCGAAGGCAGCCTTCGCGGAGTGGATTCTCGCATTCTGGTCGCCCAGGTTCCGGGTGGTATGTTGACCAATTTGGAGAATCAGCTCAGGGAGCAGAACGCGACTGACAAGCTGGACGCCGTTCTTGAAGAGATACCTCGGGTGCGTAAGGATCTCGGCATGATTCCTCTGGTGACACCCACTTCACAGATTGTCGGCACTCAGTCGGTGATCAACGTAATGACGGGTGAGCGTTACCAGAACATCACCAAGGAGACGGCGGGTATATTGAAAGGCGAGTATGGGGCGACACCCGGCCCTGTGAATGCGGAGTTGCAGGCCAGAGTACTGGATGGCGCAGAAGCGATCACTTGCCGACCCGCTGATGTACTCGAGCCGGAGATAGTCAATCTTACCAAGAAGCTCAACAAGCTCGCGGCCGAGACCGGCATCAACCTGGTTCAGCCGGAGATTGACGATGTACTCACGTATGCGCTTTTTCCTCAAGTGGGGCTCAAGTTCCTGAAGAATCGAGGTGATCCGAGTGCCTTCGAACCTGCTCCGACCGCTGAACCGAATGAGCCGCCGGTTGCGAGCCCTGCATCGGTTGCGGGCCCTGCATCGGTTGCGGGCCCTGCACCTGCTGCGCCGGTCGCTGGAACACGGGCCGTCTACGACGTGCGGGTGAACGGTAAAACCTTCAGCGTCGAAGTTGCCGAAAGTGGAGAGCTCGGTAGCATTGTGCCAAGCCCTCCATCCGCGCCTGCGCCGGAACCGCCGGTAATTGGTGGGGAGTTGGTCACGGCGGCGCTTGCTGGAAATATCATCAAGGTGCTGGTCAAGGTGGGTGACACGGTCGAAGAAGGCCAAACCATTCTGATATTGGAAGCCATGAAAATGGAGACGGAGGTCAGCGCACCCACTCATGCGTTGATTTCGGTCGTGCATGTGCAGGAAGGCGATGCGGTATCGGTCGGAGATTCCCTGGTCTCGTATTCTTAATCCATGGATCTAGTCAGCCAAATCTGGCAGGCATCAGGTTTATACCAGATGACCTGGGGTCAATTCGTGATGATCTGCGTGGGGCTGTCGTTGCTCTATCTCGGCATCGTGCGCAAATTCGAACCACTCTTGTTGGTGACGATCGGCTTCGGTGGCATTCTGAGCAACATTCCCGGGGCCGAGATTGGCACGGGCGATGGCTTGTTGCACCTTACTTACGTGGTTGGCATCGAGTCCGGCGCTTTTCCGCTCATCATCTTCATGGGGGTGGGTGCGCTGACGGATTTCGGTCCGCTGCTGGCGAATCCCAAGACGCTGTTTCTGGGCGCGGCAGCTCAGTTCGGTATTTTTGCAACGCTGCTGGGGGCGCTTGGGCTGACCGCGCTCGGGTGGATGGATTTCGACCTGCGGGAAGCCGCGGCCATCGGCATCATCGGAGGAGCCGACGGACCCACCGCTATTTATGTCGCCGGTAAGCTCGCGCCACACTTACTTGGCGCTATAGCGGTTGCGGCATATTCCTATATGGCGTTGGTGCCGATCATTCAACCGCCAATCATGAAGTTGCTCACCACTGAAAAAGAACGATCGATCGAGATGGTACAGCAGCGGGAAGTGACAAAAACCGAGCGCATCATCTTCCCACTCTTGCTTCTGTTGTTGGTTGCGCTGTTGCTGCCAACGGCCGCCCCTCTCCTGGGCATGCTCTGCTTCGGCAACCTGATGCGAGAATGTGGCGTGGTGGACCGACTGTCTCACACCACCCAGACTTCTCTCATTGATATCGTCACCATTTTCCTTGGTCTCGCGGTTGGCTCGAAGTTGGGCGCTGAACAGTTTCTGGTGCCGAGCACGCTCGGTATTTTACTGTTGGGTCTGGTGGCTTTTGCGATTGGAACCGCAAGCGGAGTACTGATGGGCAAACTCATGAACAGGTTGAGCAAAGTTCCAATCAATCCATTGATCGGGGCCGCCGGGGTCTCCGCGGTGCCCATGGCGGCCAGGGTGGTCAACAAGGTGGGTCTCGACGCCAATCCCCAGAACTTCCTGCTCATGCATGCCATGGGACCCAACGTCGCTGGAGTCATTGGTTCTGCCGTCGCGGCGGGTATCATGATTACCTTCGTCGGTGGATCCTGACAAACTGTCATATTGTGATGTTCTGTTTTATACTTCGCTGTTGTTTGGCGGCTTCTCAATAACTTGCACGTCCACTTTCAAACCGGAGTAAGAATGCGGCGAATGTTCTGGCTGTTGGCACTGCTGTGTGCGGATTCTAGCTATGCGGATACCGAATTCTGGATATCGGTGGGTAGTTACCAGGATATTGAACATGCCGAGAAATTTCGAGAGCACGCAAGCCTGCGCCTGCAGGAGGCCTTCACCGTCTCTCCAGCGGAAACACCGAGCGGCTATTTCTATCGAGTGATTGCAGGACCGTTTCTCCAGCGTGAAAGTGCCGAGTACACGTTACGGAAGGTGCATGAGGCAGGTTTTGTCGATGCCTGGATGCTTACGACCGAAGGACCTGTTTCGCCTTACCCCACGACGAACTTCGACGAACTCGATATCGACCTGCCTCCGATTGGCGAGTTGCCCGTTATTCCGCGGCTCCCCGCCATAAAAAAGGTCAAGCCCCGTCTCGAGCCTGTGCGGGAAGCCCCCGAGGACTATCAGCTGCACAAATTACATCGAGATGCTTTGCTGCAACTCGAGAGTGAACCTTACCTGTTAGCCTCGACAGACCCGAATCTTGCAAACGCCTTTGCCGGGTGTGGCGGGGGCGTACCCAACAACGTCCATGTTGCGCATCGAAAGCTGCGAGTGGACATGCGCGTTGGTAAGCCGTTTGTGCTCGAGCGCTTCGAGCATGATCTCATTGAGATCGAAATCGACGGTAAGCTCGACGAACCTCAATGGGGGATGGTGGCCTCTTTCGACAACCTGAAAGTGGTGGAGCCCGATACATTGGTAAACGGGCGCTATGCCACCGACATTCGAATGTTCTATACCGAGCGCGGCCTTTACATCTCATTTGACATGGAACAGCCACGAGACACGATCGTTAAAAGGTTTTCCACCCGCGATGCAGGCCGGCTCAATCGTGACAGCGTCTCTTTCACTTTGGACACATCCGGAGAAGGCCGCTACGGATACTGGATGAATCTGGCCCTCGGTGACAATCAGGTGGACGGTACAATTTTACCGGAACGGCGATACAGCCGGGATTGGGATGGTGCCTGGTACGGGGCGACCTCGCTCACGGAGCGAGGCTGGATCGCAGAATATTTTGTACCCTGGTCACAAACTGCGATGCCAAAACAAAGCGGATCTCGGCGGATGGGTTTATACGTTACCCGCAAGGTGGCGTATCTCGACGAACGCTGGGGTTGGCCGGCGTTACCACGTTCGCAAACGAAGTTCATGAGTTCGTTTCAGCCTCTCGACCTGCATGGAGTCGATCCTAAACAGCAATGGAGCTTGTTTCCGTTCAGCGCGGCAACCTTTGACAATGTGGCGGGTGAAGAGAAATACAAAACCGGTTTCGATTTCTTCTGGCGGCCGTCCACCAATTTTCAAGTTACTGCAACGGTCAACCCTGATTTTGGCAACGTCGAAGCGGACGATGTGATCGTAAACTTGTCTGCGAATGAGACATTTTTTCCAGAGAAACGTTTGTTTTTTCAGGAAGGTCGGGAAATCTTCAATACCTCACCCTCGCGAAGATTCAATTCGTTGAGCGTAGTCAACACCCGCCGCATAGGTGGTCGGCCCGCTTCACCTGCAACTCGAGCGGGTGAGACCGTTGCCAGCGAAGATCTGCGTCAATTGAGCGAGCTGGCTGGCGCGGTGAAGGTGACGGGGCAACAAGGCGGCTTCCGCTACGGATTCCTCGCGGCACGGGAAAAAGAACTGAAGTTCGACGCCTTAAGTCTCAACGGGGATAACCTCAACCTCCATCAGGATGGGCGCGATTTCGGGGTAATGCGATTGTTGTACGAGGACAATGACGGCGGCGCATACAGAGGTTTTGGGTGGATCAGCACGTTGGTCACGAATCCTGCGGGCGACGCGGTGGTGCATGGCGCGGATTTTCACTATCTGTCTGCTGCGGGCGGGTGGAAGTTCGATGGCCAACTATTGCGATCCGACCTCGAGCAAGCTGGTGAAGGTTACGGTGGATTGCTGAATGTTCAGTACAGCCCGCGTTCGGGGCTCAGGTACACGCTGTCGAGCAGCTATTTCGACGACAGCCTCGATATCAACGATCTCGGATTTCAACGCCGCAACGATGCATCGGATATATCGTTGCGGGCGGAATGGATCAAGTCGGGCCTGGATTGGGTGCGCGATTTCCGTATCTCTCCGTCGGTTCGATACGAGCGTAATGGACAGGGGCGAATAACGCAGGCCGGATTCGGCCTCAGTCAATCCTATACGCTGCACAACCTCTCGAAAGTGGATGTCAATGCCTTCTACTCGCCAGAACATTTCGATGACCGCAGCAGTTTTGGCAACGGAACATACCGGGTTGAGAACCGTTCCAGCATGAGTCTCAACTATCGTTCGAATTCATCCAGGAAGTTGAGCTTCTCGGTAGGTGGCGGGTTGCATGGCGAAGCGACCGGGGAGTACGGCTACCAGGCGGCAGCCGGAATCACCTGGCGGCCATTCGATCGAGTCAACTTCGAACTGCAAACGAAATACAGAAACCGCAATGGCTGGCTGTTGCACCAGGGGGAGAATAATTTCACCTCTTTTTCGGCCACACAGTGGGAACCAAATTTCAAATTTGATTTCTTCATGACAGCTAAGCAGCAATTCCGAATTGCGCTTCAGTGGGTTGGTATCACGGCAGAAGAAGATAAGTTCTATACGATCTCCTCTCGTCCGGACGATCTCATCGAGGGGGCGAAGCCTCTCGGGGAAACTGACGATTTCAGCATATCGCAACTCAACTTTCAGATGCGATACCGCTGGCAGATCGCGCCGTTGTCTGATCTTTTTGTCGTTTACACCAGGGGGGCTTCGAAAAGAGGCACAATCACGGATTTCGACGACCTCTTTCAGGACGCCTGGGACAATCCGCTGGATGAACAACTCGTCATCAAGTTGCGTTACCGCGTAGGGACGTAAAAATTCGCTCGATAATGGGGCGAACGAGTTCAAGGTGATACTCGACGCCGGGTTCCCGCCATGCCCACATACACCGCGAAGCTTGGGAAGCGGGTACGCCGTAGAGCGTCAACACGTGGTCTATTCCACGGTTTCGCGATGGAATACGTCGGAGTTGGTCAAGAACGTGTTCCACACGCCAGTTGGTTTTGAGTGGGCATCATCCTCGAACTGACGGGCAAGAACCCAGAGCGTGTGGATCGCGGCGACTCCCTCTGAAGTGGTGCAGCGACCGGTGAATGAAGTGATGGCGTGGAGGTTGGTCTGCGCGTCGCGCCAGTCGACGTGAAAAACCACGAGTTCACCGTTCTGTTGACCGGTGATGGGGTACTTCAAGCCCGAAGCTGCGCGACCTTTCCGAGTAGCGTACGATCCTGATATCTTGCCGTCGGCGCTCACTTCGAACTCGACAGTTGAACCGTTCTGGTTTACCCAGGTTCCGTTAATGTCCAAATGGTTTCCTCGGTTTGGGGTGAGGGCTGGGGTAACTAATTATTCATCTATCGCGGTTTGCGCAGTTGCATCAATCAATTGTGTCATGGGTCAGGTCTGATCATACCAAGAGTCCGGCAAGACGCAGCGCGTAAAATTTTCGGAGCCAGGATGCAGACATCAATCGTAGTGGGCAGTACGGGTGGCGTACAATCCGTCGCTTGCCGAGATTTTGTCGGGTCTGGACAGGGGTTTGAGCAGAAATTCACGTTAGTCCTGGGTATTGTTCGACTCAAGCCCAACTGCTCCGGTAAATCAGGCTACGCATGCAGCGGGGGTTGAATCGCGATTATCAGTGATCGTCACTCTGAAACACTTCCGCATCGCCCAGATAGTTGTCCCAGGCAAACCAATAGGCAAGGTGGCCAGGCAGGCGCGCCAGAGTTTCACCGCTTGGCGAATGCAGCGCGTCTTCCTCGACACGCCATACTTCACCCTCACTGGATACCTCATTGAGATCGTCACCAACTCGCTGGAACGATCGGCCGCCGCTGCGATAGGCGCGAACCGTGCGAGTATCAGCCTCGCCAATTACCACCAGAGCAACAACACCGGCTCGATCGTTGATCACGCGACCGTTCCTGAATGCTGACAGAGGCCATGCCTTTTCCGCACCCGTGATCCGCAGAGCGAATATCTCCTGCTTGGTCTTCAGGGACTTATTTGAAACCGCCACCGGGAACATCAGTTTCGAGCTTGCAAAGTATTGACCGTAGGCCGCACCTTTTCTGTATTTGCGATCGAACCCGGTATCGACGTCGAGTACTTTGCTCGACGGATGCTTGTCCCGCCATTTCTCCCAGCTGGTGGTAACCAGCGGCAATACTTCAAGCTCAATGCCACTGCCGGTGAGTTCGCCGACCACAGGTCGCCCGGTGAACTGATTCCAGAGCGAATTGGTTGAGTGGTCGTACATGAGCTTGTTAGAGCGATAGAGGAAACCGGAGGAACCGAACACAATCGGCTGTGGCTGAGAGGCGACGTCGGTTCGATAAAGAATGGCCGATCCGCACAACGTGCAGTAAGCAAGCGCTACCGGAACGTCGCCGACCACGTCATTGGCCATCTCGTGCCAATCCATGATTCTGTATGGGTATGCGCGCGCATCACCGTTGATCACAACACCGAACACCTGGTCATCATCGTCGAGATAACCGGCATCAGCGCTGTCGATGAACTTGGGGTAATTCAGTGCGGGTATGCCGTCTTTACCCACCCCGCCCCAGACAATTTCCTCCAGCCGAATCTCGTGCGGTGCGTCGTGATAGATGAACTGGCGAAACTCCGGATCGATGCTGCCAAACAGCAGCGATTGAAACAAAGCAAATCCTTCGAACGGAACAATTTCCGGGTGTGTTTGTTGCCAAGCGACCCAGCGAAACCAGTCGTCACCGATGGTGCGATGACCTGTGAGCCGTTGCAGCGTCCTGGCGACTTCCTCACGCTCTTCGGGCCGCCAGTACCTGAGCATGTAAATGAGCGCTGCGACCATGTCCCGATCGCCACGTTTTTTTATCCATCGCAATACCTGCCTGCGCTCGATTTTGGAGTTGGAAAGCAGGAACCGGGAATTGAGTAGTGGATCGTCGGTGAGTTCATCGGGCAACGATGAGCCTTCTGCTGCCGCCAGTGGCAGAGATAAAACGCCCAGGGCCAGCAATGTGACCAACAGCAGTAGTGATCTGCGGTAAACGAGAGACATGGCTACCTGGACCGGAGTGGCCGCAGAAAGTTCAAGCCACCAGTGGTTTTCAGATAGTGCCAGTCATCATTGAAGCGCTCAACCAAGACGGTCAGCGAGGCTCGCTGAGGAACCTCGATACTGCGGCCTGATGCGCTATCAAACTGACTACGAGGAAGGAGCTCGCGGTCGCGGTCAAAACCATCTTGAGCGAGGGTTTTTGCGGTAACTAGTCCGGCTATGCCAGCACCGATCACGCAAACAGTAGCTTTTGTATCCATGGCTATCGCCTATTCGGGTTTGCCTACCATTCCTGGACGAGGTTAAGTGATTGACACAATGGTAGATAGCTTACAGCGGTTGCCATGTGTAGCGAGTGCCGCCAAGGTCTGAGTCTCTCTCAATGATCGGAAGGTTCCAATCTAAAGAAGGG
>Ga0114950_10003378_pt1 | contig 12288 bp, 6 predicted proteins | sample N075metaG_FD_83503 | JGI IMG/M metagenome (GOLD analysis project Ga0114950, IMG submission 83503) | Deep subsurface microbial communities from Kermadec Trench to uncover new lineages of life (NeLLi) - N075 metaG | ecosystem: Environmental > Aquatic > Marine > Ocean trench > Sediment | place...
CAGGGCCGCGGCTCGGCGGCCAACTCGGCGGTCTGCTACTGCCTCGGCATTACCGCGGTCGACCCGGCGTGCATCGACCTGTTGTTCGAGCGCTTCCTCAGCGCCGAGCGCGACGAGCCGCCCGACATCGACGTCGACTTCGAGCACGAGCGCCGCGAGGAGGTGATCCAGTACATCTACGCCAAATACGGCCGCGACCGCGCCGGCCTCGCCGCCACCGTGATCCGCTACCGCGGCCGCAGCGCGCTGCGCGACATCGGCAAGGCCATGGGGCTCGGCGAGGACACGCTCTCGGCACTCTCGGGCCTGGTCTGGGGCCGGAGCCGGGACGGCGTCGAGGACGCCGATCTGCGCGAGCTCGGCCTCGATCCGAAGGCGCGCCGGTTGCGCCAGACCCTGGAGCTGGTGCGCGCGGCCTACGGCTTTCCGCGCCACCTGTCCCAGCACGTCGGCGGCTTCGTCATGACCCGCGGCCGCCTCGACGAGCTGGTGCCGATCGCCAACGCCGCCATGGCGGAGCGCACGGTCATCGAGTGGGACAAAGACGACCTCGACGCCCTCGGCATCTTGAAAGTGGACGTGCTCGGCCTGGGCATGCTGACCTGCCTGCGCAAGGGCTTCGAGCTGCTCGCCCGGCACAGCGGCAAGCGCTACGACCTGGCCACGGTGCCGGCCGAGGATGGGGCGGTCTACGACATGCTGTGCCGGGGCGATTCCCTCGGCGTGTTCCAGGTCGAAAGCCGCGCCCAGATGTCCATGCTGCCGCGGCTCAAGCCACGCGGCTTCTACGATTTGGTGATCGAGGTCGCGATCGTGCGCCCCGGGCCGATCCAGGGCGACATGGTCCACCCTTACTTACGCCGGCGCAACGGCGAGGAGAAGGTCGACTATCCCTCCAAGGCGCTCGAAGACGTGCTCGGCAAGACCCTCGGTGTGCCGCTGTTCCAGGAGCAGGCAATGAAGATCGCCATCGTCGCCGCCGGCTTCACGCCGTCCGAGGCCGACCGGTTGCGCCGCGCCATGGCGACCTTCCGCCACACCGGCACCATCCATAGTTTCCGCGACAAGATGATCGACGGCATGATCGCGCGCGGCTACGACCGCGATTTCGCCGAGCGCTGCTTCCGCCAGATCGAGGGCTTCGGCAACTACGGTTTCCCGGAGAGCCACGCGGCCAGCTTCGCGCTTCTGGTCTATGTCTCGGCCTGGCTCAAGCGCCACCACCCGGCGGTCTTCGCCGCGGCATTGCTCAACAGTCAGCCCATGGGTTTCTATGCGCCGGCGCAGATCATCCGCGACGCGCGCGAGCACGGTGTCGAACTGCGTGCGGTCGATGTCAACCTGAGCGATTGGGATTGCACCCTGGAGCCGGCCTTGCCCGAGGGTGAGGGGGGAGAAATTCCCGCCCGGTGGGGCGCCGGCGATGGCTTGGCTCTGCGTCTGGGCTTGCGTCAGGTCAAGGGGCTGGGCGCGGCCGAGGCCGAGGCGCTGCTCGCCCATCGCGGCAATGGTTATGCCGAGCCGCGCGCGCTGTGGCGCCGCGCCGGGCTCGGTGCCCGGGCGCTGGAGGCCTTGGCCCGCGCCGACGCCTTCCGCTCCCTCGGCCTCGACCGGCGCCAGGCGCTTTGGGCGATCAAGGGACTGCCGCGCGGCGCTGGCGTGAAGTCTGCCGACGTGCTGCCGCTGTTCGCCGCCGCGCGCGCAGATGAGCTAGGTGGGGAGTTGGGCGAGGAGCCGGCCGTCGTGCTGCCGGAGATGGGCCTGAGCGAGCACGTGGTCGACGACTATGCGAGCCTGCGCTTTTCGCTCAAGGCGCATCCGGTCTCTTTCCTGCGCGCGGAGCTGGCCGAACGCGGCATGGTCGAGGCGGCGCGCCTCATGGAGCTGCCCAACGACGGGCTGGTCAAGGTCGCCGGCCTGGTGCTGGTGCGCCAGCGTCCGGGCACCGCCAAGGGCGTGATCTTCGCGACGCTGGAGGACGAGACCGGGGTGATCAACGCGATCGTCTGGCCCGACCTCTACGCGCGCCAGCGCAAGGTGCTGCTGAGCGCGCGCCTGCTCGGCATCGAAGGGCGCCTGCAGCGCGAGGGCCTGGTCATCCACGTGATCGCCAAACACCTGATCGATTTGAGCCCGCGCCTCGCCACCTTGAGCGCGCCTTTAGGCGGCCGAAACCCGGGCGCGGGCGCGCTCTACCCCGCGCGGAATTTCAGATAACTCGTCGCGAACGGTCCGGTCTCGATTCCCGGTGGCGGTATGCTAGGCTATGCTGGCCGGTAAATCTGAATTGAAACGGGAACGGGCGGTGGACGTTAGAGCTTGGCTTGCGGGTCTCGGGCTGGAAACTTACACCGAGGCCTTCGCCGACAACGACATCGACGATGCGACGCTACCGGCGTTGACCGCCGAGGACCTCAAGGATGTCGGAGTCGCCTCGGTCGGCCACCGGCGCAGGTTGCTCGAGGCGATCGCCGCGCTGGCCGACGGTAACATCGAGACAGCGCCCGCGTTGGACAGTCAGGCCGCGCCTGGGTCCGCCCCTGGGCCTTCGGGCGAGCGGCGCCAGGTTACCGTGCTGTTCGCCGATCTTGCGGGCTTCACCAATATCTCGGAGGAATTGGGCGCGGAGGCGACCCACGCGCTGCTCAACCGCTACTTCGAAACCGTGGACGCCCTCGTCGAAGGCTACGGCGGCAGCATCGACAAGCACATGGGCGACAACGTTATGGCGGTATTCGGCGCGCCGGTGGCCCATTCCGACGATCCGGAGCGTGCGTTGCGCGCGGCGCTCGACATCCACGGGGCCATGGCCGAACTCACCGCGGAGTTCGGCCGCGACTTGCGTGCCCATATCGGCATCGCCAGCGGCCAGGTGGTGGCCAGCGGCACCGGCAGCGACGCGCACCGCGAATATACCGTCACCGGCAACTCCGTAAACCTGGCCTCGCGCCTGCAGGACAAGGCCAAGGGTGGTGAGACTCTGATCTCGCAGGCGGTCCAGCGGGCGGTCGTGGGCGCGGTCGAGAGCGCGGCCATGGGCGAGATCGAGGTCAAGGGCTTCGCCGAGCCGGTGCCGGTCTGGCGCCTCGAAGGGCTCCGCGGCGATGTCTCCGGCGCCCGGCACGGTCCCTTCGTCGGCCGCCGCGCCGAGCGGCGCCAGTTCTCTGCGTTGATCGAGGAATGTTTGGAAACCGGAAACGGCCAATCGATCCTCGCGCGCGGCGAAGCCGGCATCGGCAAAACCCGGTTGGTCGAGGAGTTTATCGCGCTGGCCCGGGCGCAAGGCTTCTCCGCACACAAGGGCCTGGTGCTCGATTTCGGCGTCGGCAAGGGTCAGGACGCGGTCCGGGCCCTGGTGCGCAGCCTGCTCGGCCTGGCCAGCGGCGGCGGCAAGGCGGCCCGCGCGGCGGCGGCGGATCGGGCGGTTGCGGCGGGCTGGCTGGTGGCGGATGCGCGGGTGTTCCTGAACGATCTGCTGGATCTGCCGCAGCCCATGGAGTTGCGCGCGCTCTACGACGCTATGGACAACGCAACACGCAACGGCGGCAAACAAACGGTTGTGGCAAACTTGGTTCGGGGCGCGAGCATGGCTCAGCCGATCCTGGTCGCGGTGGAGGACGTCCACTGGGCCGACGCGCTGACCCTGGCGCACCTGGCCGAGATCGCCGCAACGGTCGCGGACTGCCCGGCAGTCCTGGTCATGACCTCGCGGGTCGAGGGCGATCCGCTCGATCATTCTTGGCGCGCCTCGCTCAAGGGCAGCCCGCTCACCACCATGGACCTGCAGCCGCTGCGCGCGGCCGAGGCCGAGGAATTGGCCGCTGGCTTGGTCGAGGCCGGCAGCGCCTTCGTCCGCGATTGCATCGCCCGCGCCGAGGGCAACCCGCTGTTCCTGGAGCAGTTGCTGCGCAATGCCGAAGAGGGCGCGCTGACCGAGGTGCCGGGCTCGATCCAGAGTCTGGTGCTGGCGCGCATGGACCGCTTGGAACCGCGCGACAAGCAGGCCTTGCAAGCCGCCTCGGTGCTCGGACAACGATTCGCGCCCGACGCGCTGCGTTCTCTGCTGGACGATACGGCCTACGACTGCAAGTCGCTGGTGGCGCATTTCCTGATTCGGCCCGAGGGCGACGGTTATCTCTTCGCGCACGCGCTCATTCAGGAAGGCGTTTATTCGTCCCTGCTTCAGACCCGGAAACGGGAGCTGCACCGGCGCGCGGCGGATTGGTTCGCCGATTTCGATCCGTTGTTGTATGCCGAGCACCTGGACCGTGCCGAGGATCCGGCTGCGCCGGGCGCCTATTTGGCGGCGGCACGCGGGCAGGCCGCGGCCTATCACTACGAGCGCGCGCTGGGCGCCGTGGAATGCGGTCTCGCCTTGGCGAAAGATGCAATCGACCGCTGCGCGCTGACCTGTTTCCATGGCGAGCTGTTGCACGACCGAGGCGACATTTCGGCATCCATGGAGGCCTATCAGGCGGCCCTCGACCTGGCCCCTAGCGACGCGGAGCGGGTTCCGGCCTGGATCGGCGTTGCCACCGGCATGCGGATGACCGATGCCTACGACGACGCGCTTGAGGCGCTCGACCGAGCCGAAGCTGTTGCGGCTCCCCTTGGACTGAGCCTTGAGCTGTCCCGTTTGCACCATCTTCGCGGCAATCTGTATTTCCCTCTCGGCAATATCGAGGGGTGTCTGGAGCAACACGGGCGCGCCCTTGAATGCGCGCGGAAAGCCGGTTCGCCGGAAAGCGAGGCGCGCGCATTCGGCGGCCTGGCCGACGCGGAATACGCCCGCGGCCGGATGCGCACGGCGAACGGCCACTTTCACCAATGTGTCACGCTCGCGCGCGAACACGGATTCGGCCGAATTGAGGTCGCAAACTTGTCGATGCGCGGGTTGACCCGCTATTTTCTTGGCGAGTTAGAGGGTTCGCTCGAAGACATTCTCGCCGCAGCTGAGTCGGCCGCAAGGGTCAATCACCAACGGGCTGAGATGATCGCCTGTCTGTGCGTGCACTATTGCGCGGTGGAGATCGGTGACTGGCAGCTACTCAAGGAATACACCGAACGGGGGGCCGTGCTCATCAAGCGCCTTGGCGCCAGGAGGTTCGAGGCCGACAGTCTGAACTTTCTTTCTCGGGCATATATTGTGGAAGGGCGCCGAACGGAAGCCATTGACATGCTGCGCGATGCGGTTGCGATCAGCCGCGAAACCGGTATCGCCTACTGTGGTCCCCGCGTACTCAGCCAACTCGCCCTTATTACCGACGATCATGAAGAACGAAATCGGGCTATCGAGGAAGGCGAGACCATTCTTCAGTCCGGCGCCGTCGCCCACAATTTCCTATGGTTCTACCGCGATGTCATGGAGTCGGCTCTCAACCTCGAGGATTGGGGTACCGCGGAGTCCTATGCCCGGGCGCTTGAGGATTACACGCGCGCGGAGCCGCTACCGTGGAGCGACTTTTTCATCGCCCGGGGCCGGGCGCTCGTTGCCTTCGGTCGTGGTGGGCGGGATGCTACGACGATCGATGAGCTTCGGCGCCTGCGCGACCAGGCGCAGCGGGTCGGTTGGACAACCTCGCTTCCGGAAATCGAGGCGGCGCTGGCGGCAGTGTGAGCAACGCGGGCACGGCCGGACAAACAACCAAAGTAGGGGGACGACGATCATGGGACGCAATCGCGATTTGGCGCTCGAAGAATGCCAGCCGGAGATGGAGCTGGCGTTCGCGCCGGGCGAATACCGCGATCGCCTGAACCGCATCCGCGCGCGCATGGCCGAGGACGGCATCGATCTGCTGTGGCTGTCGGCGCCGGAAAGCCTGTTCTACCTCTCGGGATATACTTGCATCTGGTACCAGGCGCAGAGCCCCAAGCAGTGGCCCGCGACCAGCGGCATCGCGATCCATGTCGATCGCGACGATTTCATCCAGTTCGACACCCCGAGCGAGAAAATCATGTGCCGCTTCGTCACCTGCGCGACGGACCTGCGAATCTTCCCTATGGGCGCGCGGCGCGACGGCATCGCCTTCATCATCGGCGAGCTGAGCGCCGCCGGCTGGCTCGGCGGCACGGCCGCCATGGAGTTTCACAGCTACCGCCCGAACCCGGCGGTCAGCAGGCGGTTCCAGGCGGCCTTCGAAGGCGCCGGCTGCCGCGTTACCGACGGCAGCGACATCCTGCGCGAGCTGCGCTGGGTGAAGTCGCCGCAGGAGATGGAGTATATTGAGCGTGCCGCAAAGATCACCGACATCGGGCTCGCGGCCGCGGCCGACACGATCCGGCCCGGGGTCACGGAACTGGAGGTCTGGGGCGAGATCATGGCGGCCATGGCCCGCGCCGGCGGGGAAAACCCGGGCCTTCCTTTGCCGGTGACCTCGGGCCTCAAAGCCAACACCGGCCATTCGCTCCCGAGCCGCAAGAAGATCGTGGCCGGCGAGCAGGTCAACGTCGATGTGAGCGGGGTCTTCAACCGCTACCACTGCAATGCCGCGCGGTCGTTCTTCGTCGGCGCGCCGCCCGAGGACGTGGCCGCGTACTACGCAAAATCGGTTGGCGTGTTCGACGTCATCGAAAAATTACTCCGGCCCAACCTGCCGGTTGCGGAGCTGGTGGCCGAGTGCCGGCGATACTATGAGGAGGTCGGCATCTGGTCCGACGCCGGTTGGGTCGGCGGCTACGAGCTCGGCATCGGCTTTCCGCCGGATTGGGTCGGCAATTTCGTCTACGAGGTCACGGGCGATGACTCCGGGCGCGTCTTCGAGCCGGGCACGGTGGTCAATTACGAGACCCAGTTCTTCGGGCCGCGGCTGACCGGCATTACCTATACCATCTGCACCCTGATGTTTCAGGAGGAGAGCGCCGGGTTCCCGGTCCAGACGCCGCGCGAGTTGACGGTGTTGGAGGCGTGAACCCCGGCGGCTGGATTCGCAGCGGTTGCGTGTTAACCTGACGGGCTTGCGGCCGATATTGGAGGACAAAGTATGCTGCGCACGGCGATTGCGGGCAGCCTGCCCAAACCGGACTGGTTGGCGGAACCGGAGGCGCTTTGGGCGCCCTGGCGGCTCGAGGGCGAGGCGTTGGTTCGGGGTCAGCGCGATGCGGCGCTGATCTGGATCAAGACTCTGGAGGACGCGGGCATCGATACGGTCGGCGAGGGCGAGCAGTTCCGCGACCACTTCGTCCACGGCTTCCTGCGCAAGATCGACGGCATCGACTGGGACCGCATGACCCCCATGGGCATCCGCGCCGACCGTTATACGGCGGAGGTGCCGACCGTGACCGAGGCGCTGCACCGCAAGGGCTCGGTGCACGGAGACGAGGCGCGCTTCGCCCGCGCGCATACCGACCGAAAGCTCAAGTTCACGCTGCCCGGGCCGATGACCATTTGCGATACCATCGCCGACGCCCATTACGGCAGGCGCGCCGACATGGCCATGGCGTTTGCAGCCCTGCTCAACGAGGAGGCGCGCGAGCTCGAAGCCATCGGCGTCGATGTGATCCAGTTCGACGAACCGGCTTTCAACGTCTTCATGGACGAGGTCAAGGACTGGGGCATCGCGGCGCTGCACCGCGCCATCGAGGGGCTGAGCTGCACCACCGCGGTGCACATCTGCTACGGCTACGGCATCGAAGCCAACATCGCGTGGAAAAAGACCCTGGGCAGCGAATGGCGCCAGTACGAGGAGATCTTCCCGGCGCTCAATGCGAGCCGCATCGGCCAGGTGTCGCTGGAATGCGCCAACTCCAAAGTGCCGCTCTCCCTCATCGGCCTGCTCAAGGACAAGGAGGTCATGGTCGGCGCCATCGATGTGGCGTCCATGGAGATCGAGACCCCGGAACAGGTGGCGGCCACGATCCGCGGGGCCATGGAGTTCGTCGATCCCGAACGCCTGCTGCCCTGCACCAACTGCGGCATGGCACCGCTGCCGCGCCAAGTCGCCGAAGGCAAGATCGCCGCCCTCGGCGCCGGCGCACGCCTGATGCGCAAGGAGCTGGGCGGGGGCTGACAGGCTAGCTCACCGCGCGCAGCGCCGCCAACGCCTCGCCGAACACCTCGGCGAAGATGGCGCGGTCCGCTGGCGTGCCGACCGAGACCCGGACGTAGCGGTCGAGGGGCGGCACCGCGGGGCGGCGCACGAAGACGCCGCGTTCCTCGAGCAGCGCCACCATGCGGACCGAATTTTCGGCGCTCTCCAGATCGATGGCGACGAAGTTGGTCAGCGAAGGGATGAAGGCCAGGTTGTGATGGCGCGCGAGCGCCTCGTAGTCGGCCCGGCCCTCGGCCACCTGGCGCACCACCTTCGCGGCGAAGTTCGGATCGTCGAGCGAGGCCAATGCCGCCACCTGGGACAGGCGCCCGACACCGAAGTGCAGGCGGATTTTCTGGAAGGTCGCGATCAGCTCCGGGGCCGCGATGCCGTAGCCCAGGCGCAAACCGGCCATGCCGTGAGCCTTGGAGAAGGTGCGCAGGCGAATGAGCCGCGGGTCCGCGCCGTCGAGCGGCGGCAGCTCGCCGGGCGGGGCGAACTCGGCGTAGGCCTCGTCGAGCACGAAGAGGCAGCCCTCCGGCAGTCGGTCGAGCACGGCCTCGATCTCAGCGCGGCCCAGGAAGGTGCCGCTCGGATTGTCCGGGTTGGCGAGGTAAAGCAGCTTGGCGTCGGTCCGCCGCGCGGTTTCCAGCAGGCCGTCTAAATCGTTGTGGCCATCGGCGCGGTAGGGCACGAATTCGAGCCGGCCGCCGTAGCCGGTGACGTGGTAGTTGAAGGTCGGGTAGGCGCCGGCCGACGTGACGATCGCATCGCCCGGGTCGGTGACCGCGCGCACGATCGTGCCCAGCAGCCCGTCGATGCCCTCGCCCACGACCAGATTGTCCATGGCGACGCCGAGTTCGGCGGCGAGGCGCGCACGCAGCTCGAAATGCTCGGGATCGCAGTACCAGGACGCCCGGTCGAGTTCGGCCGCCATCGCGGCCTTGGCTTTGGGCGAGATGCCGAAGGCGCTCTCGTTGGCGCCGAGTCGCAAGCGGAAGGGCGCGCCCAGGCGCCGCTCGATGGTCTCCGGCCCCACGAAGGGCGTCATCGCCGGCACCTGGGAAACGATCTTGGAATAGGAAACGGACATGGCAGCGCTCCTTGGCAGTCACCGCGGCAGTCACCGCGGCAGTCACCGCCGCTCGATGAACGCCGCGAACCGAAAGGCCCGGTCGGGGTTGATGGCGTTGTGCGGCAGGGTCCCCTTTGAAACCGCCCGGACCTGCTCGACGGTTTCGAGCGCCTGGGATTCAATGGCCGCCGGAGTCTGCCCGCCGACATGGGGGGTGGCAATGACATTGGGCAGACGGGCCAGATGGGGCGAGGGTTTCTGGTCTTCGGCACGCCCCACGTCCAGGGCGGCGCCCGCAATGCGTCCCTCGGTCAGGGCCCTTTCCAAGGCGGGTTCGTCGACCAAATTACCCCTGGAAACATTGATGAAATAGGCGCTCGGCTTCATGGCCGCGAAGGCCTCTTCGCCGATCAGATTTTCGGACTCCGGTGTTGCGGTGGCGAGGCAGTGAACGAAATCGCTCGCACCCAACAGCTCCTCCAAGCCGGTCTGCCGGACGACGTGGTTGGCGATGGTTTTGTGGGGGTCGTGCGCCAGCACGGTCATGCCGAGGGTCTGGGCAACCTCGGCCAGGCGCGCGCCGATGCTGCCATAGCCGATGATTCCGATGGTCGAACCCGACAGTTGTGCGCCCATGCGTGCCGGCGGCGGCGCCTTGCGGCGGTAGTCGGATACATAGGCACTGATGCCCCTCGCCAGATCGATCATCAAACCGAGCGAAAGTTCGACCACCGCATCGATGAACCCGGGACTGGCGTTGGTTACCAACACGCCTGCCTGGGACGCGGCAGCGATGTCGATACTGCGGATATCCACGGCGCCGCGATGGACCGAAGCGATGCCGTCGCAGCCCGCGAAAAACGCCGCATCGGCGGGCGTATTGCGGTCGAGAACCACGGCGTCGCAACCCCTGGACCCGGCCAACAGCATCACGGTCGTCAGCACTTGGCCGCTGTCGTTGAACCGGACTTCGGCGAAGGTCTCAAGCTCCCGGATCGCGCGTTGACCATAGAAATTCTTCAGGGCCTCGGGCTCGTGGCTGAGAAAGACGCGGAGCATGTAAGCCTCGTCGTCAGCCCAGGTGCGGCTTCGTTGGGTCGCCGCCGGTCTCCGTAGTCACGAAGGCGCCGCCTTGGTGCGCATCCGCCAGTGGATCGCCGGTGTCCGCGGAATGCTCCGAGAGTACCTTGGCGGCGTAATCCTCGCTCCGGTCCTGGGGCGCGTAACCCAGGCGCAAAGCGTTGGAATTGTCCCACCAGGCGCGCTTGTTGTCCGACATGCCATAGACCACCTCGAAACGGAGGTCCGGGTGCTCCAGGCCGATAGACATGAGTTGGGCCAGGTCCCGGGGGCTGATCCAGATGCTGAGGCGGCGTACGTCGATGGGCGCTTCGGCGACGTTGCCGATGCGGATTGCCATGACCTCGGCGCCGTACTTGTCGGCGTGCAGCCGGCCCAGGACTTCGCCGAACACCTTGCTGAGCCCGTAGCGGCTGTCGGGCCGGGGGTAATCGGTGTGATCGACGGTTTGGTCGCGGCCGTAGAACCCCATGGCGTGATTGCTGCTGGCGAAAACGATTCGCTTGACGCCCTCGACCCGGGCCGCCTCGAATAGATTGTAGGTCCCGACGATGTTGGCGCTGAGGATCGTGTCCCAGTCGCCTTCGACGGAAAATCCGCCCAGATGGATGATTCCATCGACGCCGGCAACGGCGCTTCGGAGGGCCGCGAAATCTCCGAGATCGGCCATGACGAAGACCTCGTCGGGCCCGCAGTCCTCGATGGCTGCAATGTCGGACAGGCGGAGGCGGTAGCGCCCGAGAAACTCTTTGCGCAGGAAGCTCCCGACGCCGCCAGCGGCCCCGGTTATTAGAATGGTTTTCATCGTTTCACCAATTTCAGTCGTTTGTTTCCATGGAGTGGGGCCAGGGCAACCTCGCCAGAATCACCCCTTGTGTATTCTCTAGATAATTGATTTTGTTTGCAAAAATCCTCCCCGTGTCGCATCGGCCGGTCCCGGCATCGATTTATTGTGATATCCTACTTGTATGATGAATTTTCTTTGTTTAGGCTACCGGCGAAACTGACAGCAAGTCAATGATCGGCGACACACGAGGGCATTCGAGGTTTCGGGCGTATCCGCCTGGAGCCGACACCGTACCATCCATCGAGAACCGTACAATCCATCGAGCGGACTTCCCGGATTTTTTCCGGGGTCCCACCCAATCAGGGAGCATGAGGAAGACAATCATGAGCAAAATTCGCAATCGTCTGATCGGCGCGAGCGCCACCGCGGCACTCGCTCTTAGCCTGAGCCTTCCGGCCTCGGCGCTAGTGATCAAATCCAGCGACGTCCATCCCATGGGCTATCCGACTACGGATGCCATCGAATACATGGGCGAGTTGTTGAACACCTGGACCGGCGGCCGGCTCAAAATCGAGATCTATCATTCCATGCAGTTGGGCGGGGAAAAGGAAGCCCTGGAGCAGGTCCAGCTGGGCGCGCTCGAGATGACCCGGGTCAGCGTCGGCGTGGTTGGGCCCATCGTCGAAGAGTTCAACGCTTTCAACCTGCCGTACTTCTTCAAGAGTACCGACCACATGCACAAGGTTGTCGACGGCGAGATTGGCACTTCGTTGCTGAACAAGCTGGAGGCCGGTGGCCTGATCGGCCTCGGCTACATGGATGCCGGTTCGCGGTCGTTCTACAACAACGTTCGGCCGATCAATAAGGTCGAGGATTTGAAGGGCCTGAAGCTTCGGGTCATGCAGAATCCGATATTCGTCGAAATGGTCAATGCCATGGGCGGCAATGGCCTGCCGATCTCCTTCAGCGAGCTCTATACATCGATGCAGACCGGTGTCGTCGATGGCGCCGAAAACAATCCGCCGTCCTATGAATCCGGCAAGCACTACGAAGTCGCCGGGTATTACAGCCTGACCGAACACCTGATGGTGCCGGAAATTTTCGTTTTCTCGAAGAAAGTCTGGGACACGCTTTCGCCGCTGGACCAGCAATTGATTCGCAAGGCCTCGGCCTTGACGGTGACCAAGGAACGGGAATTGTGGGCCGCGCGTGAACAGAAGTCGTTGGACATCCTCAAGTCCAAGGGCATCAATGTCATCACCAACATCGACAAGGGTCCGTTCATCGCGGCGACGGAGCCGGTCCGCGTGAAGTTCGGC
>Ga0114950_10003379_pt1 | contig 12286 bp, 10 predicted proteins | sample N075metaG_FD_83503 | JGI IMG/M metagenome (GOLD analysis project Ga0114950, IMG submission 83503) | Deep subsurface microbial communities from Kermadec Trench to uncover new lineages of life (NeLLi) - N075 metaG | ecosystem: Environmental > Aquatic > Marine > Ocean trench > Sediment | place...
AAAGTCAAAGTCACCATAAAACATTTTGTATGATACCAGAAGGTCAGGTCTCTTCTTATTATATCTATACCCTTGCAGCTCCATTCTTCTGTGAATAGATTTTTCAATTGCCATCCTTTGAACTACGGAATCTTTGTTGGCGCCAATTTCAGTCATGAAATCAAATGTTTTGTAGGATTTAAATGTTCCTGCATAACTATAATCGGATTCAACCAAATACTCGTTTCTCATGCATGATCCAAAAACTAAAGAGATTAAGGAAAGGAATAAGACTGCGTTTTTCATAGGGTTAAATTTAGTCTGATTTTAAATGTAGTAATAATTTTGATTCTGGCCTTCTTTTTATTCGTATTTATAGATAAAATTTTTGGTCAGTATATTTTAAAAATCAAAAAATGATATGTGAAGCAACCATAAATAGAGATTTTTAAAATTATTTCGTTATGAACCTAGTGAATTAATATAAAGATATGAAAATGCTTTGTCTTCTTAAAGACCTATTGCAATTGAATTAGCAATAATTGAATAATTCCAATTAGAAAACCTAGAACACCACCCAATATCTCGATGAATTTAAACTCCTTTTTCATTATTGAAAAAAGGATTTGTTCGAGCTTATCCGAGGAAAATGCAGACACTTTCCGGGTTACAATAGCCTCGATATCAATTTCTTTTTCTAGTTTATCGGAATATTTGGCGAGGATATCAGGGAGAATGGTTTGAAATTCCTGGTGAAGTGTTTCTTTGATTTTAGCTTTCGTTTCATTATTGAGAAACATAGCTATCATAGGGAAGACAGCTTTTAGTTTGATTTCCAGAAAATCTTCAAGTTTCTCATCCAATACCGTATTTATTACAATTGCAGAAGAGGTACTTGTGAATCTTTCTTTAATATCATTGAAAGAAAATAAATCATTTGAAACAATTTTACCCAGTCTCTCCGCCAACACATCTTGCCTTTTTGGAAATATGCCCTGAATACTAAAGAAGAGTAGGTTTACTTTTTTTCTTGGATGAAAAAGCATTTTTATGGCAAGAAAGTTTGTGACCCATCCTGTAAGTGCAGCAATAAATGGAAGTGAATATACCAGCATCAATAGTTAATTTTTGAAAGGCCTCAATATTATGTGAAAAACGAATATAAAGCAAGTTGAAATCTCTTATGGATTGGTGAAAAATGTATGTATTAATTCAGTAATTATGGATTTTATTCCATCTATTAAGTATAATTACGGATTATTTTTAGCGACGCAGATGAAGATATTAAGCACATTGATATTGGTGACATTTTTACAGATAAATCCATCTGAAAAAATACGCTTTTTAGAATATAATGGCTCACAGGTAAAAACCACGTTTACGATCGATAAAAAATTTCTGGGAAGATACCAGGGACGTAAAAAGGGTTTCCTTCAATTAAATGATGATGGCAGTGGAATTTACCAATATGATTACGCGAAATTATCCAGCGATTGTTCTGGAGAAGATATCACCTTTCGTTGGGGATTTATTGTGGATAAGAATGGTGAAGTTGTGAAATTTGAAAGACCTTATGGATATTCCTATCCCATTATTTATAACTGTTTCGGTGAAAATGCCTTTCAGGGATGTACGAAAAAATTTATGGTAGATTATGTTTTAGAGTATGATGATGGAACCATTACTATTTCCTCATCCGATGATTGGGAAAAAATTGATTAGGCTTTCTTCAATTCAATTATGGTGATCTCCGGTAATATCCCTATTCTTCCAGGATAACCTAGAAAACCAAACCCTCGATTTACATATAAATATTGGTCACCTTCCTGATGCAAATCTGCCCATTGCTTATAAATATATTTTGAAGGACTCCATCTAAAATTTCCGATTTCTACACCAAACTGGAAGCCATGAGTATGTCCGGCAAACATCACATCGATGTCACCAAATTGAGGTCGTACCTGAGCATCCCAATGGCTCGGGTCATGAGAAAGTAAAAGTTTAACCGGTTTTTCTGCTGTACCATCATAGGCTTTTTTCAGGTCACCGTATTTCGAAAATCTTCCTGCTCCCCAGTTTTCGATGCCAATAATAGCGATTTCTTCTCCGTCGACTCTGAGTGTTCTGTTTTCATTTAACAGGATATCCCAACCCATTTCTTTGTGTATTTGAATTAAATCGGCCAGATTTTTTTTCTTCTCATTGATATTCTCCCAACTCTTATAGTCTCCATAATCGTGATTCCCGAGTGTAGAATAAACACCCAGAGGCGCCTTTATTTTTGAAAACAGATCTTTATAATCTGCGACTTCTCCAGCAGTATCGTTAACTAAATCACCGGTAAAAAAAACAACATCAGGATTTTCACCCAAAAGTAAATCAATTCCTTTTTTCACCCCTTTTTTGCTGAAAAAACTACCGCAATGAATATCAGAAAGCTGGCCAATTCTGATGCCATCAAATGATGAAGGAAGATTTGGCAAGTGAATCGTTTTACGCCTTACCCTATAGTTATGTGCACCGGATACAATTCCAATTCCAAAGGTAGTCAATGGTAGAGCAACAGCAATCAATGATGTTTTTGATAAAAATACTGATCTTGTTATGCCATTTCCCAATGGAATCTCTGGGCTTTTTTGCGGGAATATTTTACCAATTACCCATTGACCGGCCCGAAAAATGTCGTCAATCAAGAGCGTTAACACCCCGAATATCTTAGAGAAATAAAGTATTACAATACCAACAACTATCATCCTTTTCACATCTTTTGAAAGGAAATCCATGGAGTTGACCATAAGCAAGCCGAAAATGCTAAAGACAGTTAATGCCCAAAATCCAATAATGATGACTTTTCTCCATGAGGAGTTCAAGCCGTTTATTGAAACTTTGATTGCCTGATAAATGTATAAATCGATAATTATAAACAAGATGGAAAAACCGACAATCATTAACATTTTACTCATATTATCTTTTTGTTGTTTGATGAAAATTGAAAAGAGAGGTTCCGCATAGTCCGGAACCTCAGGTATTTCTAATTGTGTTTAACTCCTTTTAGTTTCAGCGATATTTTATCTGATATTAAGTACATTACCGGTACAATGACCAGAGTTAAAAATGTAGCGAAAATTAACCCAAAGATTACCGTCCAGGCCATAGGTCCCCAGAAATCAGCATTGTCACCACCTACATAGAATTGAGGATCGAAATCGCTAAACAACGTAATATAATTTATATTCATGCCTATCGCCATTGGTATTAATCCAAGTACAGTTGTGATGGCAGTTAATAACACAGGCCGTAATCTTGTCTTTCCGGCAATCCGGATAGTCTCTATCATATCTTTCATGCTCAGGTATTCATTGTCATGTAAGCCCAATTCTAACCTTCTTCTTTGTCTGACCAGATTTGTGTAGTCAATCAAAACTATTGCATTATTCACTACAACCCCCGCGAGAGAAATGATCCCAATTCCAGTCATGATAATGATAAAATCCATATTGAAAATTACCAGACCAATGAAAACCCCAATGGTACTTAGTAATACGGAGGCCATAATAATGAAGGGTGACGAAATAGAATTGAATTGGGCCACTATAATCAGAAAAATTGAGAATATGGCTATTATCAGCGCTCTCATTAGAAATTCGCTGGACTCTTGTTGTTCTTCCTGCTCACCGGTAAATTTCAAGGAATAGCCATCAGGTAATTCATAATTGGAAAGTAGAAGTTTAAGTTCATTCACAACTTCATTGGCATTATATCCTTCGTTGATGTTACTGTAAATGGATATCATTCTATCCAGATCTTTTCGTTTTACGGATCCATACGTCGAGGAGTATTCCAAGCTCGCGACTGACGAAATAGGTATTTGTTTTAGATTCCCTTTATTGTCCCTAAATGTCACTTTCTTATCTAAAAGAGCATCAATATCATACCTGTATTTATCCATGAGCCTCAATTGAATTGGATATTCATCTTCTCCATCTTTAAACTTTGATATCTCCTGCCCAAATAGCGCTGTTCTCAATTCTGTAGCAATAGCATAAGTGGACAGACCAAATCTTCTGGCTTTATCACGGTCAATATTTACAAGTAATTCTGGTTTACCGGTTTCAAGATCAGATTTAAGCTCCTGGATTCCCAGGATATTTTCATCATTGATCGTATTCATAACTCCATTGGCAACACGGATCAATCTTTCAAAATTTTCACCGCTAATTTCAATATTTATAGGTTTGCCCACCGGTGGTCCTGTGGCATCTTTATCTATGGTGATTTGGACACCGGGATAATTGGCAAGTTTCTGCCTGATTTCTTCCATTATTTGTTTTGTGTCCACACCGTTTCTGAATTCATACTCTACAAAAGAAACTGTAATCATTGATTTATTGGGTGTTTCCTGTTGACCTCCCATTTGGTTAGGATCACTGGCTCCCTCTCCAACCTGGGCTATAAAAGATTCAATCGCAAAGTCATATGGCTTAAGTAATATCACAATTTCATCTTCGATTTTTTCGGTAAATGCATTCGTTTCTTCAATATCTATTCCAATCGGTTTCTCTATAAAAATATTGATATAATTAGGGTCACTTTCTGGGAATAATGAAACTTTTGGCTGGCTGGCCCTAAACCACATAATTGATAATATAAGAAGTGCAAATGTTCCTCCAAGAAACAGGTATGGCTTTGGCCCTGTTAGTGCATATCGGATGGTTTTTGAGTATAAATTTTCCATCCTTGGAAGTAATTTATATTGGAACCATTTCACACCGGGATTCAAAACAAATAAATTAAATGGCACGCCTAAAGCAACGAGTATCAATATATTAGCCAGGGAATTACTGCCGATCATGTAAAATGGTATACTGACCAATGCAAATGTCAACGCAATAATGAATGATTTGGTACGACTTACTTTTTTCTCTTCTACTTTCATTAGTAAAGAAGTCAATACCGGATTTATTACCAGGGCCACAAATAGCGATGACGAAAGAACAATGATTAAGGTAATGGGTAAATATTTCATAAACTGACCCATTATGCCACCCCAAAATGCCAACGGAAGAAAAGCAGCTAATGTGGTAGCCGTAGAGGTAATGATTGGCATTGCAACCTCTCCAACTCCCTCTTTTGCCGCCTTGATCGGGCTATAGCCTTCTTGCATCAATCTGTAGATGTTTTCTACCACCACTATACCATTATCAACCAGCATACCTAAGGCCAGTATCAACCCAAATAGTACCATCATGTTTGCAGAATATCCAATTGCGGATAGCATTATGAATGCCATGAACATGGATAGTGGAATAGCTATTCCAACAAAAAGAGCATTTCGTAATCCCATGAAAAACATTAAAACCAGCGTGACAAGGATAACCCCCGTAATGATGCTGTTTTCAAGGTTATTAACCATACTCTTAGTGAACTTGGATTGATCGTTGGTAATGGTAATATCCAGGTTTTCAGGGAAGCGCTCCATTTTAGCAAGCGCAATAATATCTTTTATTTTTTCCGCGGTAATCAGTAGGTTTTCACCACTTCTTTTCACCACATCAACTGTAATAACCGGTAACCTGTTAGAGCGGGAATAACTTGTTCGTTCTTTATATGAATCCGTGACTGTTGCTACATCTTTAACATAAACAATCCTGAAATCTTCGTCTTTTACAATTACATCTTCAATTTCATCTACTGTTTTGAATTCACCATCAACTCGTAAACTTCGTCTGAATTCATTCGTCAAAATATTACCTCCTGATAGCGTAACGTTTTCAGCGGCTATTGCATCGCTTATATCCTGAAAACTGACTTCCACTGCCTCCATTTTATAAATGTCAGCGTCAACTCTTATTTCCCTATCCAGCGCTCCTTTTATTTCACATTTCGATACCTCACTCAATTTTTCAATTTCATCCTCGAGATACTCTGCATAATTTTTAAGCTCGTTGATGCTATAATCTCCAGAAATATTAATATATAATATTGGCATTTCTGTGAGATCAATATCCATCACATTCGGATCGGTATCCAAATCTGTCGGCAATTCACTTTTGGATTTATCGACAGCATCTTTTACATCCTGCAGGGCCTTTGAGATATCTTCCTCAGGATTAAATTCTACAATAATTGTTGAATAGTCCTGCACAGACGTAGAGGTGATTTTCTTAATGCCGGATATGGATTTCAATTCCTTTTCTATTGGTCTCGTGATTAGGTTTTCCATATCTATCGGAGAGTTACCAGGATATGGTGTCCCCACATATATTGTTGGGATTACAACCTCCGGAAAACTTTCTTTAGGGATCGTCACATAAGAGTAAAGTCCCATAATCACAATAATTATTGTGATTATGATTACGCTTGTGCGATTATTGATAGAAAGAGAACTGAGACCAAACTCTCTTACAATTAATTCTTTTTTATTCTGGTTTTCCACGGATATGGTTTATAATTCTTTTCTATAAGACATTTTCAACAACTTTCACCTTGCTCCCGTCTGCTACATATCTGAAACCTTCGTTTATGAGTATTTCTTCACCAATAAGTCCATTGATTACCATGGTACTATTTTTATAGGTTATGCCTCTGTCAATTTGTATTTTCCTTGCGATTAACTCGTCACTTTCATTTCCGGTGATAAAGACAAATTCTCCTTTATTATCTTTTTGAATGAGCTTCGTTGGAATTACTACAGCCTCATCTTTTTCAAAATCCTTCAATTTCACGATGGCCAACAAATTTGGTTTAAGTGTAAAATTTGTAACCGGTATCAATGCTTCAATAGAAAATGTTCTGTTTTGTTCATCAATTACCTGTCCAATACTGCTTATTCTTGATTCCAAGGTTTGATTAATCGATGGAAAATTGATAATTACTTTATCTCCTTTTTTAAATTTGCCTATATGTGATTCACTCAAATCTGCCTTTATGTACATATTCCGGTGATTTACAATTCTTACTAATGGAGAGCCCATTTGAGCCATTTCTCCTTCTCTTATCATTACGTGTTCAATCGTCCCTGCAAAAGGGGCTCTGATTTGAGATTTAGATATTTGAGTTTTTATATTAGAGATCTGATTTTCCAGAGATTCTTTTCTGTTTTTAGCCTCAAGAAATTGAATTTCTGTTCCAATATTCTGCTTCCACAAATTAGACCGTTTTTCAAACATGATTTTGGCCAACGTATATTCGGTTTCCAGCTGATCAAGATTTCTTTGATAAAGCTCCACATCCATGCTCATAATGAGCTGGCCTTTTTTTACTTCATCGCCTTCCTGAAATAGGATGAGAGTGACGTTGCCCATATTTTCAGCGCTTATCAGCACGTTTCTTCTGGATTTCACAGCGCCACTCACCTCTACATAATGTTCAAAGTTTTTCTTTACCACGTGAATTGTGGTGATCAGGGTTGCTTTACGATTTTTCTTTGCAAAGTCTGGATCTAAGGATGAAATCTCTTTTTCAAGTTTCGAAATAGAAGATTTAATTTTTTGCAATTTAGCTTTTTGAGTTTTCAATTCATCCTTTTTTGCCAGAAGCGGATCTTTCTGCTCACATGCGCTAACGGTTAGTATAATAAATCCTAAAATGAATAAGATATTGGTTTTCATTATTTTATGGTTTTTAATTAGTCAATTTTTAATATGCCAAGTGCTTTTTGGTAATCTACATGGGCAATCAATGCATCATACAAGGCATTGAAATAATTGCTTTGTGATTGTTTGAATGCATTGTCAGCATCAATAACTTCCAGGTTTGTACCGACACCCTCCTGGTATTTTATTTTTGATTGGTTATAGACTGATTCTGCCAGTTTTGAATTTTCTTCCTGATTTCGCAATTGATCAAGATTCATCATCAATGTTTTTCGCATCTGATTTACTTCCATTTGTATGGAATTTTCCATCATTTGTCTTTGATAGTCCAATTGTTGAAGCTTGATCTTATTTTGTTGAATTTTTTTTGCTTTGTATAAACCATCAAAAATTGGCTGTTTGAAGGTCAATCCCGCCAATTGATAATCTGGCCATACCCTTGGATTGCTGAAATCTCCTAGATCGCTAAATTCGCTAACACCTGCATTCATACCCCATGCAAAAAACATGTCGATACTTGGCAGGTATTGCGCTTTATTATTTCGCATTTCTAACTCGGTGAGCTGCTTATTTGTCTCAAGTAGAGAGTATTCTATCCTTCTTTGATAACTGTAAGCCATGTTTAGTTCTTCTTCAACATCAAAATTGAGATCAGTAAGATTATCAGTAATTTCGATAGTGCGTATCACAGGCATGCCCATTTGGAATTTCAATAATTCCTTGCTTATCTCAACAGCCCTTTCTGCATTTGATTTCTGTGTTTTAATATTATTGTATTCAACTTTGGTTCTATTCAGATCAAGTAATTCAACAAAACCATTTTCTTGCATGATAGTAGTTTCCCGAACTAGAGAATCAAGTCGTTGATAATTTGAAGCTATTGTTTCCAGCAACATTTGATTTACAAGTACTGAATAATAGGCCTTTGTTACTGCTTCGGTAACATCAATTTTTGACTTTATATGATCTTTCCTGGATAATTCCTGATATGTTTTTGAAGCTTTAACACCAACAAAGTATGAACCATTAAAAATCATCTGATTCAAACTTATTCCCAGGTCACTATCGTATGGGGTTCCAAAAGCAATCTCAATGAATTCACCTTCCGGAGCAGTTGGGTCCATAAATTTTTTTGGAAGAAAAGCTTTTCTAAGGATAAAATTCTTATTTAAAGAAGCCTGCGCATCTACTTGGGGAAATCCAGCGGATAGATATTCACCGGTTTTCGCCTTTGCAACGCCAATTTCCAGGTTTGCAATAATGATGTTTTCATTATGTTCAAGCGCATAATTCAGGCACTCTTGTAAGCTTAAATGGCTAACTGTGCTTTCCTGCCCAGATGCAGACCATGCAATCGTCAGCAAGCAGAACATTATCATTGGTTTCAGTGGTTTCATTTATATAGCTTTTTGTTTATAGGTTTCTAATAGTTCAAATCCTTTTTCCGATAATATCCCATGTGTATAATGTGCTAATAACTGTTCATGGATTTCTCCTAGTGTAAATTTGTCTTCAGGGAAATACTCTTTATTGAATGATAATTCAATCTGTCCAATTCTAAGATAGGCGAGAATTTCTGGATTTATATCACTTCTGAACAACCCTTCTGCAATACCTCGTTTTAGATTATTATACACTGAATTGAAAATAGTGTCGTGTTTATATCGTTGGTAATTTTCCCATGCCCGCTTGTAATATTTCTTCAAATCAAACAACACACTACTATTTGTTTTTTTTGTTCGCTCTCTAATGCAAACAGTTATATTGTATAGTTGTTCGACTGCATTATCCGTATCGTTTTCAATTTCTTCCATGATTTTATGTTCTTTTTCAAAATGCATGGCAGTGGCAAGAAATATGATTTCTTCTTTGTCTTTGAAATGCTGATAAATTGTTTTCTTGGATATTCCGAGATGTTTAGCGATGTCATCCATGGTCACACTTCTTAAACCATAACTCATAAAAAGTTCAATGGACTCAGTTATTATTTTTTGCTTTATTGTATCATTTCCCATATTGACCACAAAACTATGGAAACTTTTATATTTTTTTTAGTTTCCACTTTTGTTTTTATACTGAATCGAGAGGAAAAGGTTTTTGAAAGAAAATTAAATTTGCATTAAAAAGGAGCAATGGTAGATTGCATGTTTAAATGGTAAACGGAGGATTTGAAAGATATTCATAGTAATCCAGACAAAATTATTAAAATCTCCATAACTAACGCGGAATATAGTTGTAGGGTTTTGGGAAATGGTGAAAAAAATGTAATTGCATTTCATGGATTTGGGCAAGTTGGAAACGCTTTTTTACCGGTCTCAAATAAAAATCCATATTTCACCATTTATTCATTTGATTTGCCATTTCATGGGAGAACTATAGTTTACGATCCTTCCCGTTGCTTCCCGCCTTCTGAATCGATCGAACTTATTCAAAAATTGATTGATCTTAAGAAAATAGATCAGTTTTCCCTTCTGGGATTTAGTATTGGATCAAAATTAATTTATCCGGTTTTAGATAGATTCCATGCTAATATTGAAAATGTTTGGTTGCTTGCTCCCGATGGAATCAAAATAAATTTTTGGTATCAAATAGCCATAGGATCTCGTTTGACGAGGTTTTTTTTCCAACGTCTTTTAAATAATTATCAACTATTGAAAAGGATTGGAAAAGGGATGTTATCTATTAATATAATTGACAGGGAAACTCTTTCTTTTTCCCTGAAATCTATAAATACTCCGGAAAAAAGAGTCCAGGTTTTTCAAATCTGGACATACATCAGGAGGATTGAATTGATTTCGGAAAAGGCCATAATAAATTTAAACCAATCTAAGGTCAACTTTTATTTTGTTATGGGCAAGCGTGATAAAATAATTCCAAGATCTAAAATCGAACTATTTGCCAAAAAAATATCTAACTCAAAGATAATTATTCTTGCCTGCGGACATCAGGGTATAATCAAATTGTTTGCAGACTGGAGTTGTCGGAATTACAAATAATTGCTCGTTCAATTATTTCAGTTCATGTAGCTTTTTATTGACATTTCTTTTTGCCAGGTAAGTCTCAAGATCTTCTTTTTTTTCATTGGTCCAATCCATCAGATCGGTGGCCTCTCCAAACTTTAACTCTATTTTTTCCTTGGCATGTCTAAGGTTTATGCCTTCAACCCATTCGAGATGTACATCGCCATCAAGCCTGTATGAAATGTGAAATTTGTGAAGTTGCCTGTCGAGCATTTGAACTATTAAAAAAACTAATTAGACGGTGAATTCATTTTCGCTGAGGTAAATATATGCAGTCGCGCTAGTTTTTTGTTATTTAATTATGTTTTTATTTTTCCATATTTGTTCCACATAATTGAAAAATTTAGATTATTCCAATATGGCACAAAGATACCATCCATATTGTTTCCTATTTTGTTTTTTGTTGTTTTCGGTTGTTTCGGTAGCACAAGAAGAAGAAGTATTGCATTATGAAGATGGAACAATTAAGGCAAAGGGAATTTTGAAAAATGAGATTAAATCTGGATTATGGTTTTATTATTTTCCTTCGGGAGAAATCAGTTCTGAAGAAGAATATCAAGAGGGGATGCTTAATGGGAACATAAAATATTTCGATGATCACGGAAACATCATCGCTTTAGAGATATGGCAAAAAGGAATTCAAGAAGATAGTTCTGTTTATTTTTTTTCTAATGGCCAAGTAGAAAAGAAAGGCATTTTTTTTAACGGTCTTTATGACGGGAAATGGTCTTTTTTTTATGAAAGTGGTCAATTAAAAAGAAGTGGTTATTATGCTGATGGACTACCGGAAGGTGAATGGAATTTTTACAATAAGCAAAACATTTTAATTCAGGAAGGGTCTTTCGAAAATGGGTTGGAGCAGGGAAAATGGAAATTTTATGATGATGCTGGAAAATTGCAATTCATTGGGAATTTCCAAGTAGGAGAAAAGACCGGAAAGTGGTTACGAATAAATAAAAAGGGAAAGTCCAAACCTTACAAATATTAAAACCTAGTTGTTCTGGGCTTTATATATGATATTTCTTTCTACATTAATTTCCCCGGATATGTGCAGTTCCATTTTTTATAATAGGGCACCTCTATTAATTCCTTTTGGAATACCAACGCAGGTATTTTTTCCAGATACAAGGTGCCAAAAACGCCAGACTGCCGGCGAGGCAGGGAGTTTGCGTTTGTAAATGAGTTTTTCAGAAACAAGCGTAACGCAGAGATCGGACATTATGGACAGACATTAAATAGAACTTTCGGAAAGTTTATCAAAATATTATCATTCACTTCATGTGATTTTGTGAACTTGATACTAATGTGTGCGGCGGTTGCATTGTCTTTCTTCTAAAATGAAATCGAAAATTATTATAATAATCAGCGATGGTAATCGAGTATTATTAAAATAATTAGTGATTGTAATCGAATTATATTATGTCTTTACCAAGATGATTTCGAGGGTTACCATACAAAGTATCGATGAAAAACTTTTTAAAGGAAAAGCGATATTGCTTTTTGGCACGGCAAGTCGGTAAAACAATTCTTTTAGAACACTTAACCGCAACTAGAACCGAGGCTGTTTTGCACATCAGCGGAGATGAACCTGATATTAGAGAACTTTTATCTAATATCACATCAACTCAACTTAAAAACTATATTGGTAGCAATAGAATATTCCTTATCGATGAAGCACAGCGAATTCCCAAT
>Ga0114950_10003381_pt1 | contig 12282 bp, 10 predicted proteins | sample N075metaG_FD_83503 | JGI IMG/M metagenome (GOLD analysis project Ga0114950, IMG submission 83503) | Deep subsurface microbial communities from Kermadec Trench to uncover new lineages of life (NeLLi) - N075 metaG | ecosystem: Environmental > Aquatic > Marine > Ocean trench > Sediment | place...
CAAAAGGCATAATCCTCGAAGTGATGCTCGACCGCCCAGATGTGATCGAAGCCCAACTCGTCGGCCTTCATCGCAAGCTCGATTTCCTGGTCATACACCTGGCCGTCGGTGATGCCTTCGTAGCCCCAGGACTGCATTATTTGTATGATTCCAATTTCCATAATCTTTCCTCGTACTTGTTTCAACCCGTATTGATTAGCCGGGAGTCGGGTGCAAGCGCTAACAACTTGACGGACTACGGTAAAGAACGTGGCATTTTAACGTGGATCCAGGGGGTTGGCGAATACATGCGGGTTAAGCATTGTTAGTTTTAGCGGTGCGGCCATAATTTGATCAATTTGCGGCCGCCAGCGGCGTAGCTCGAGTTTTCCGGCTATCGCGCAGCGGTCAGAAAACGGTTAGATCGCAACCGCGTCTCGCGCCGGTGAGGATCGACACAGTTAGAAGGGTCTCGATGAGTGTTCAAATAGCGGTTTCTTACGGCGAGCTGATCGATAAGATAACGATATTGGAGATCAAGTTCACACGTATTACGGACGTGGCAAAACATGCCAATATTGAACGCGAATTGGCCGTTCTCAACGATGCATGGCTGCAGGTCGGGGCCAACCCGGAGGTGGTTGCGGGGCTGCGCGCGGAATTAAAATCGATTAATGAGAGCCTGTGGGAGATAGAAGATCAAATCCGGCAGCAAGAGGCCGACAAGTCCTTTGACCAGGGCTTTATCTCGCTGGCGCGTAGCGTGTATCGCATGAACGACGCGCGCGCGGTGGTGAAACGGTCTATCAATGACCGATTAGGCTCAGCCCTGGTCGAAGAGAAATCCTATCAGCGGTACTGAGCGACCGGCTATTTTGGTGCATGTCACCGGCGACCGGATCGGTGATGCGTTAATAAAATGGCCGATAATCGTGGCGCTGAAAAAGGCCCTGGTAAACTACCGCCTCGTTTGGTTGGCGGGTTTGCGCGGCAGTGTATTTAATGGTCCGCTCGCCCCGCTCGCGGCGGGGGTCATCGACGAAGTTCGCGATGTCGCCGGGGTCGGTGTGAGCTGGCGGGAGTTCATGCACCCGCCGCCTGCGGGGACATTCGATATTGTTATTGCGACCGAACCGAAGCTCCGTAGCGCGTTGCTACTACGAAGGATCACACACCAAATTTTTATATCGCCGGTCTTGAATTTTCGCCTATCCGACCGCAAACCGGCGGTGCCGTACCCGACCTCGGTGTACGAACAAATGCGTTTACTGGCAACCTTAGCGGTCGGAAGGGAACTCGAGGTCGACCCGGTGATCCGGATTGATGCAGAAATTTCCGCACTTGCGCGCGCGTTGTTGCCAGCTAGCGGCGTCTATATCGGCTTCGCCCCGGGCGCGGCGCGCTCGCGTAAGCGCTGGCCCTTGACGCGTTTCATCGAACTAGCCAACGCCCAGAAAAAAGTTGGGCGAACCCCGGTATTTTTTCTCGGACCAATAGAATCGTCGCTCCGTGGTGCCCTCGCAATGGCGGTACCCGGCGCTTTGTTTCCGGAACAATCGCCGCTGGCCGACGGCCGCGGTGGTCCGCTGCTGAGTATTGCCTTGGCGGCTCGGACCGCACTTGGGGTCGCTAACGATGCCGGCGGTGGACATCTCCTCGCGGCCGGTGGTCGGCCACTAATCACCTTGTTTGGCCATACCAGTGAGCACAAATTTAAACCACCCTATGGCCCACGGATCGCCATAACGGCACGCGAATACGGCGGCACGGAGATGACCCGGATCCCAGTTGAACGGGTAGCCGAGGCGATTGAGGCAGCGTTGCGCACGTCGGTATGATGAACCACCGGCGACGGCTATTGTTCGTTACCTTGAGCAACATTGGCGATCTGGTGATGACGACGCCGCTGCTCGAAGCGTTGCATCTGTCCTATCCGGAACATTTGATCGATGTCGTTGCCGATGCACGATCGGCCGAATTGCTTAGGCCGTGCCCCTATCTCGGGCGCCTGATCTACCGCGACAAAAAAGCCGGGTGGCGCGGTTCTTGGGCGCTGGTGCAAACCTTGCGCGAACAACACTACGACGTCGCGGTCGATCTGCGCACGGCCTTTCTGACCCTGTTCATCCGCTGCGCCCAACGCGGCATAAAGCGCCGCGGGAGTGCGGCCGGAGCGCACGCCGTGCAGCATCATTTCACCGCACTGCGTCCGATCCTCGGTCCCCATGTTGACATCCCGCCGGCGCGCCTATGGCTCGACGAGGCGGCGGCGAGTGCGGCGAGCGAATTACTCTCGGATCTGCCCGGGGGTCGGCGTCTGGTGGTCGCACCCGGCGCGAATTGGCCCGGCAAAATTTGGCCAATAGAGCATTACGCCGCCTTAATTGAGCTGCTCCGTAGGGTCATCGACAGCGTTATCGTGGTCGGCTCGAAGGCGGACTACGCACTCGGTGAACGACTGCGCGCGAGCGCTGGCCAGCGTTTGGTCAACCTCGCCGGAAGCACGACATTATTAGAGGCCGCCGCCTGTATGGCCGGCGCGCACGCCTTCGTCGGCAACGATTCTGGACTAGGCCATATGGCGGCCGCATTGAATGTGCCGACCTTAACCGTCTTCGGGCCGGGACAACCTGCGCGCTATCGGCCGTGGGGTGCGGCGGCGACGGTGCTCCAAGCGCCGCACGATGATCTCCGCGCGCTGCGGCCGTCGGTCGTGGCCGGGGCGTTATCCGACCATCTGGTCGGCACTTCGCGGGCGCCATGATGGCGTAACCCCGGTCGTGCGCATCGCTCAAATCATGCTCGCCAAAGGCTTCGGCGGTGCCGAAAGGAGCTTCGTTGATCTGTGCGCGGCGCTGTGCGCGCGTGGCCATCAGGTACTCGCCATTTGCGAGCGGCGCGCCGAGGCGCGACCTTTTCTCGAGGCGACGGACGCGGTTGCAATACGGACGCTGACGGTACGCGGGCCGTGGGACCTTATCGCGCGGCGCGCTATCAAGCGCACCCTCAAGCGCTTCGGCGCGGAAATCGTGCAACTGCATCTCGCCCGCGCGGCCGGTCTTGCGGGTCCCGCGGCGGCCGCGCTCAATATACCGACCTTGGCGAAAACCCATAACTATGTCGACCTCAAATACTATTTGGCAGTCGGTCATCTGGTGCCGACTACCTCGAAGCAACGCGCGTTCCTGGTTAGCGCAGGGATCCCTGCTAGGCGCATTTCGCTCATCCCGAATTTCTCGGCCATCGCGCCGGTAGGACCAGTGCAACGTGATCCCCGCGACACGACCTTACAGGTCGCGGCGGTCGGACGACTGGTCTACAAGAAAGGATTTGATGTCCTGCTCCGCGCCGTGGCCAACGCGCGGCAACGCGGTATCGCGCTGCGCTGCGTGATCGCCGGCGCTGGTCCTGAGCGCGATGCCTTGTCCCGTTTGTGTGCGGCGCTTGAGTTGAACGATGTCGTCAGTTTTCTCGGCTGGCAGGAAGATGTCGCACAGTGCCTGGCGGTGGCGGATGTTTTTGTGCTGCCATCGCGCGACGAGCCCTTCGGTATCGTGTGCCTCGAAGCGATGGCCTTGGGCGTGCCAATCATCGCGACGTTAACCGACGGACCAACGGAAATTCTCGACCGCGACACGGCGCTTCTGGTTGAACGCGATAACCCCGATTCGTTGGCTACGGCGTTCGCCGAGGTGGCCACCAATCGGGCAGGCGCGGCGGTTCGCGCCGCGACCGCGCACGAACGGTTTAATCGCTACTACAGCGAAGAGGCGGTGGTCTCGCAGTACCTCGCGCTGTACGCGGACCTCGGCGCGCCGTCGGGCTAGGGCACTGCATTGGGGGCTATAGAAGACCTGCTTGGGTGAGCCTTTCCCACACCACCTCACACGATACGCGCGACAAACAGTCGGCGCTTTTGAGACCGCGGTATTGGTCTATGATTTCCGTGCAGGCAATGACGTTTTCGCGCTGCCCGAGCGCGTGATTGCGGCGCCAGTCACTGGGCCCAAACAAGCCGAACACGGGGATCCCGGCGGCTGAAAGCACATGCATCGGCCCGGAATCATTGGTGACTGCGAAACGAGCTTGTCCGCCGAGCGCCGCCAGTGCCGCAATACTAAAGCAATCAGTCGCGTCAATGCCGCCGGCCGCGGCGCAGAGGCGTTGATTTTCGGGCGCGTCGCGGCCCGTGCCGACCCACACCGGGCAGAGCCCGAGCGCACCCAGGCGTTGCCCTAAGGCTTCGAAATGCGGCCATATTTTGTCTGCGCGGGCGGCGCTGGCGGTCGCGTGGAGCACTACGAAATCGTGTCTGGCAAGCGCGTGTGTGCGCAACCATTCGTTGATAGTCTCGCGTTCGGCGTCGCCGACCCGAAGAGCAGGGACACGTTCTACCTCGCCCACTCCAGCGGCCTCAAGGACCCTGAGCATGCGTTCGAAGATGTGGCACTGGCCCGTCCATCGGTCGGGAGGATGGTGGGTATAAGGAAAGCGTGGGTGATTGCCAACCCGTAGCGGCGACCCAGATACCGCGCACAATAGCGCGCTGCGGTTGTTGCCTTGCAGATCGTAGATCCGCTTGCACGATAGACGTCGAATCCAGCGCGCGGTGCCGACGGTGTTGCGCACGCCGCGGCGTTCCCGAGCCGTCACGTGCAAGTCCGACCACTCGGCAAAGATCGGGGCAAAAGGGGGACTGGTCAGCAGGTGAATGGTGTCGTTGGGGTGCTTGCGTTGGATCGCCGCAATCAACGAGGTCGACATGACGACATCACCGAGCGCGCCGAACTTTATGATCAAAATGTTCATCGGCGTAAGCGATTATAGCGTGACACTAGTGTGGCTATAACAATGATAAAGAACCTCGACAACACACCAGGGAACGCCCGCAAAGATAATATTTACCTCGTGTCCGTTGTATTCTGTGTCGTTAACGGCGAGCTTAAGCGCTAACCTACAATGTTCGAAAAAGCGACGTAAACATGTCGATCGTTGAGTCAAGCCGATTTCAATTTCATCGTCTCAGACATGAATTAGGCAATTTTTCGTTGCTTAAATCGCGCCATTGCGACGGTGCGATAATTAGCATGCATCAGTCGGGAACACACTGGCTGAAATTTATGCTCGCCAACGCGATCGCCGCGCACTACGGGATCGAGGCGCCGCGCTACAATCATGCCAATGACATCATCGGCGGCAATAAAGATCGACGCCTGCCAGCACCGATCCCGCATTTTCGAAGCAGCCATAGCATTCCGCCGTTGTTGCTGTGCAACCGGATCGTTTTCGGTTGCACAACGCTACCACCGTATATTTTGTTGATCCGCGATATTCGCGCCTGCCTGGTATCAAACTACGCAAAATGGCAGGCACGCTACGCCGTATCTTTCGCGGAATATTTGCGCGGTGATCCAGCGGGACGTCGTTTTAACAGCGATATCTGGTGGTGTTTTCGTTTCCTCAACGCCTGGGGACGAATGGCCACGCTCAGTGACGGGCGAATCCATATTGTTCGCTACGAAGACCTCGCGGCGGCGCCGCACAAGGAACTCGATCGGCTTGCGCGACATTTGGGCTTGTCATTGTCACCGTCGATCATCGCTGCAGCGGTGAGTGCATCGACTAAGCAAGCCATGGCAGCGCGTTCGGATCCAGCGCGTCCGCCAGGAGAAATTAACCCACGCGGCAACGATCCTCTGGACGCTTTCGACCCTGCCGACCGCGAGTTCGTGCGCTCGCGCTGCGCGCGTTATCTACGCCAACCGTTCGGCTACGACTACGCCGTATGGGCGTCTGCAACGAGTCGCTCATAGATATCGACGGTGTCGGTTTGCATCCGTTCGAGCGTAAAAGGATGGGTTGTAGGCACGGTGACCGGGTCGGCTAAAAAAGCTTGGGTAAGGTCTGCCACGCCATTGATATCGCGCGGGGCGACTAGCCCTTGGGGTAACACGACTTTGAGGATCTCCCTAGTGCCGCCGTGATCGTAGCCGATGACCGGAGTGCCCAGGCTGAGCGCCTCAATGGTGGTGCGGCCGAACGCCTCGGGTTCGGCGGTCAGTGAATAGGCAATGTCTGCCAGCGCGAGGATCTCGCGCAGGTCGTCGCGATGGCCAAGGAAGGTGATTTTTGTGCTAAGTCCCTGCGCCGCGACCAGCGACTTTAGTTCGGCTTCGAAGGGGGCGCGCGCAGCGGCCGCTCCGCCGACGATCAGACCGTGAACCGGCTCCCCGCGCACACATAAATTGCCGATTAATTTGATGAAGTCCGCCTGCCCTTTCCAGCGTGTGAGCCGGCCCGGTAGGACTAACAAACGTCGACCGGATAACGCCGGATATTCGTTACGCCAGTGGATCTGCCACTCGCGCGGCGGTCGATAACCGGCCGCGTAGTGGCTGCGATCGATGCCGCGTGGGACGGTCCGGATCCGCGCCGGCGCTACCTGCGGATAATTACGTTGAATGTAATCGCGGATAAATTCAGAGATCGCGATGACCCGTTCACCACTGGTCATGATCCGACTGTAGGCATTAACGGAGTACGGTCCGTGGACCGTCGTTACCCATCGCGGTCGCCTCTCACGTGGAATGGCGCGTAGCGCGCGATGACCGATCCACGCGGGCAAGCGCGACCGTGCATGGACGATATCGACGCCCTCATTCACCATCAATTGCTTCAGTCGTCCAATCATCAACACGGTGCGCAGGCTTTTTTTGCCGATGGGGTATTCGAAATGCTCAGCCCCTGCTGCGCACAGCTCCGCGACCATGGAACCGCCGCCCGAAACCACCAACGCGCGATGACCGCGCGCGGTGAGGGCCGCCGCGATCTCGAGCGTCCCGCGCTCGACGCCACCGATCTCAAGCGCCGGCAGCAATTGCATGACGGTCAAGGCCATTTAGCGTATTTTTTCGTGCATGCGCGTGAGGATGATGGCCGCACAACGTGCCGCTTCGGCGAGTGGCGGCCCGGCCTGCGGTTCGGTGCCCGCGCGCCACGCGGCGTAGGGAGTGACCATGCCGCGTGCCGCGAGGTCATCTACCATAGAGGTGATCCGATCTTTTCGTTTCGCCGGGATTTCGAGCACACCGACCGCCGCGCCGGCAGTGAGGGCTTCATAGATCATGGAGACACTATCTCGTGTCACCCACACGAGATCCGATTGCTCGAATTGAACGCGCAAGCGATCAGGCGCCGATCGGTAACTTGGCATTAAGGTGACATTATCTCGGAATAGGCACTCGAGCGCGGCGATGGTGTCGGGCGGCGTGCGCCGCGAATCGGCGATAACCCATTTTTTTTCCGGCGCGGCATCGATGATGTCTTTGATTTGTGTTTTCAACGACAACGGATCCCAGCCGTAATGTTCAGACGGTCCGCCGATCAACACCAAGCCGTCGTTCGCGTTCGATGTTCGAACAGGCACATCGTTGAGGACGCCATCTGTAATAATGACTCGAGGGCTCGCTGTTGGACCATCGTGGCGTGGGATCAGGCAGAGATCGAAGCAACGCTTTGGCAGGAGTGGTTTCATCAGATAAACCGTGCGCGCGGGGCGCGCTCGCCGGGCCGCTACTAACGGCCACTGACAGCGTCGTCCCGCGCCAATGATGAGATCAGGATCGGGTGCACCCACCGCGAAGGGCAGGCGCTTAAAAAAATAGTCCCCAACTGAAACGTGGCAATTACGAATGTCGAAGACGCATTCCTCAAGTGGGGTTGCGGCGGCGAGCGCCCGCACCAAGCCCGCGCTCTGACGGTCGTGCCCGGGTTTCCCGTCGTAGAGGCGCCAAACCACTAATTTTGCGTTGTCGCTAGCGCGCATCTGTCACTCGCTCTGTTAGGCTCGGGACGCTGCACTGGGGCGGCATGTCCGTTGGTGGCGCTTAGCGCGCATCGCTCACACTAAGGTCAACCAGTGTTCATAACCATCGTTGCGTCCGTGGACCAAGTCGAGGTAAGCCGACTGTAACTGCTGGGTCACCGGACCTGGCATGCCCTTGCCAATCATCCGGTTATCCAGTTCGCGGATGGGCGTGACCTCCGCCGCGGTGCCGGTAAAGAACGCTTCATCGGCAATATAAACCTCGTCGCGCGTGATGCGCTTCTCAATCACGCTAGAGCCCGTGGACTGCGCCAGTTGCATCACGGTATCGCGGGTTATGCCTTCGAGCGCGGAGGTGAGTTCGGGGGTGAAAATAACGCCGTTACGGACGATGAAGATATTCTCTCCACTGCCTTCGGCGACCATGCCATCGGTGTCGAGTAGCAGGGCTTCATCGTAGCCGTCGCGCGCTGCTTCCTGCAGTGCGAGGATCGAATTGAGGTAGTTTCCGCAGGCCTTGGCTTTACACATAACACTGTTAACCAGATGCCGGGTGAAAGACGACGTCTTGATCCGGATCCCTTTTTCCAGCGCATCCGCGCCGAGGTAGGCGCCCCAGACCCAGGTCGCAATCGAGACATGGACGGAAAGATTTTCCGCGTGCAGGCCCATGCCTTCCGAGCCGTAATAGACCAACGGGCGAATATAGGCAGTTTCGAGTTTGTTTTGGGTGACGCTATCAATGCAGGCCTGGCGGATCTGCGTGCGCGAATAGGGCATTTCCATGCCGAGGATATGGGCCGTATCGAACAGCCGTCGGACATGGTCGTCGAGGCGGAAAATCGCCGTGCCCTGTGGCGTATTGTAGGCACGGATCCCCTCGAAGGCGCCGACGCCGTAATGTAACGTATGGGTCAAAACGTGAACTTGGGCATCGCGCCACGGCACCATTGCGCCGTCCATCCAAATCACACCGTCTCGATCGGCGTAGTTCATGTTGTCGTCTCCTAGGGTGTTGTTTATTGCGGACCAAACATTTCGCGCCAGGCGTTCTCCACCACTTTGCGATGGTGGCGAAATTGCGTGTCCTCGACCAACGTGGCGGTTTCCTGCAGCGCACAGCGATGAACCTCTGCGCGGTAGGTGAAATAGGCATTGTGTAACACGGTGCCTACCGCTGTGGCCATTAATCCGAGGCGTGTGAACCCGTCCAACAGCCGCAGGTTATCGGTGAACGCGAGCAGATCGTGATGTTCGGGCGCCCACCGCAGGACGCCATATTGCACCATAAATTCGATATCAGTGATACCTCCGACCCCGTACTTGAGGTCAAAGGTGGTGCTATCGGATCGGTCGTGTTCCGCGCGTAGTCGTTCGCGCATCGCAACGATCTCACGTCGTAGTTGCGCGGCGTCGCGTGGCCGCATCAAGGTCTCGCGTCGGAGCCGTTCGAATGCGGCCATTGTCTCCGGCGTGCCGGCAATCGCGCGGGCGCGGATCAATGCCTGGTGTTCCCAGGTCAAGGCGCTGCTTTTTTGATATTCGGCGAACGCCGTAATCGTACTTACCAGTAAGCCGGATTGGCCGCTCGGGCGCAAGCGGGTATCGATCTCATAGGCGCGGCCGGCGGCGGTGCGGGTAGTCAAAAAATGGATGACCCGCTTCGTCAAGCGGGTGAAATAGACGTTATTGTCGATCGGCCACGCGCCGTCCGTCATCTGCGGATCGCCGTCGCTGTCGTGAATGAACACGAGATCGAGATCAGAGCTGTAACCGAGTTCGAAGCCCCCGAGTTTGCCGTAGGCGATGATTGCAAAACCTATCCGGGGTGAGTCTGCGGCGTTGCTGCGGCGTGGTTCGCCGTGCTTGTCGCGCAGGATCCGGGCGGCGGCGTGCAGCGCGTGGTGGAGCAATGCGCCAGCAATGTCGGACAGTTGATCACTGACCTCAGCAACCGGAAAGTGATGCATAATGTCGCTGGCGGCGACTCTCAGGACCTGTTGATTTTTAAAGTCGCGGAGGGTGTCCATGAGTCGCTCGGCATCGTTGGGGTCATGCGCACCGAGCAGTTGGTTTAAGTGCGTAATCAGTTGCTCGCGGCCGGACGGCGTGAACAGCACACGCGGATCGAGCAGTTCGTCGAGGAGCACCGGCTGCTGCGTGATTGCTCGCGCGATCCAGGGGCTCGCGTGGTAGAGGTCAATCAGACGCTGTAAGGCCGATGGATTTTCGGCCAATAGCGACAAGTAGACCGAGCGCCGAGCGACGGCGCGGATCAGCCCACCAAGGCGGGCGAGGGTCGCCGCCGAACGGGTGCGCTTAGCGGTCGCGGTGATTAGGTGCGGCATCAGCCGGTTAAGACGCTCGCGCCCTTCATGGCTCAGGGCACCGAGAAAACGCGGACGTTTTAGTTGTTCGATAACCGCACGAGCGGCGCTTGGATCATCGAATCCGAGCGCGGCGAGCCGGTTGGTGACATCGGCTTGTTCGCGCCATAACGCCGCGGCACTCGACAGATCGCGCGGCGGCCGCACAGCTGCCGGTTCCGGGGGTGTTAGGAGTTTGTCGAAGCAGCCGCAGACGACTTCGCGATGGCGCGCGAGTTCGGTCATGAACGTCGCGTAGGATGCATATCCCAGCCCAAACGCGAGGCGCATTTGTTCCAATTCGGAGCTCGGCAGCTGATGCGTCTGGCGGTCGGCGACCTGTTGTAAACGGTGTTCGGTTTTACGTAAGAAGCGGTAAGCCGCCGCCAGCGCCTGCCCGTCATCGGTGTCGAACACTTTCAGTTTGGCGCAGACCTCGAGTACGACCAGAATCGAACGGTGGCGTAACTGCGGGTCGCGGCCACCACGGATCAGCTGGAAGGTTTGTCCGATGAATTCGATCTCGCGGATCCCGCCGGCCCCAAGCTTGACGTCGTCTTTGAGATCATGGTGCGCGGCCTCGGCGCTGATCAGCGCCTTCATCTCGCGCAGTGCCGCGAGTGCGCCATAATCCAGATAGCGACGATAGACAAACGGGATCACGATTGCGCCGAGCGCTTTTTCGTCGTGCGCAGCCCCGGTGATGATACGGGCCTTGATCCAGGCATAACGCTCCCAATCGCGACCATGCAATTGATAATAGTGTTCGAGCGCATCAAAACTCGCGCTCAATGGACCACTATCGCCAAACGGCCGCAGGCGCATGTCGACGCGAAAGACAAAACCGTCAGCGGTGCGTTCATCCAACAGCGCGATAAAGCGTTGGCCGAGTTTATCGAAATATTCCTGGTGCGAGATCGCACGCCGGCCACCAGTGGTGTTGCCCGCAGAGCGAAAGGCGAAGATAAGGTCGATGTCGGACGAAAAGTTGAGCTCGTGAGCGCCAAGTTTGCCCATGCCAATAACAATCATCGTCCGCGGCGACCCGTCGCAATCGGCCGGCCGACCATAACGCGCCGCGAGCCGTTGCGCAGCCCAGGCGAGCCCGGTTTCAATACAGGCGTCGGCAAAGGCGGTGAGCTCCGCGGCAATCGTCATTACATCGACGCCGGTCACGATATCGCGCCAAGCGATACGCGCGAGTTCGCGGTTGCGTAGTTGGCGCATGAAGGACAAGGCGGCAGCGTCGGACGGTGCCGCGGCCAAGCCCTCGGCCAGGTGAGTCGAATAATAGGACGGAGTCCGCTGGGGGACGTCGGGGACCAGGAGCTCAGCAATAAACCAGCGCGGATCCGCGATCGCCGTCTCGGCGATGAAGGGGCTAGCCGCGAAGGCCGCTTGTGCGGTCGATGACACTACCGCGGGCGGTTCGATTGTAGCCTCGGCGCAGGCGCCGATGAAACGGTCGCCCAGGCGATCGCTGTGGGGAGTTAAGTCCGGCGGGATGTCGTCGATGGGTAGTGGCATCTCGATGGCGTTGAACTTCCGGAAATCGGCTAAGCTCAGCGTAACTCGACACAACCCCGGGTAGGTATCGTGGTGCGCGGCAACGCGGATAAGCCGCCACGATCGGAAAACCGCCGATTTAGGATCGTGGTTACGGCAATGTCACGGTGAATAAGTAAGCGCCGCCGTCGCTGAGTGTGCGCCGGAAGGCCGTGGCGGCGATAGGTGATTACGCTACATTAATCCAGCTATGGGGGGTACGGGACCAAAACACCCGGGAGGTTGAACGTGAAAGCGCCAGCCACTTCGAACGATCCCAAGCCGCTCGAATTGAACTGGCCGGAACCGACGACGTAATCTGGGGCCGTGCCGCTGCCCGCAAAAGTGAAGTGGTCGTGACCGAAGACGCAAGCGACGCAGGTACCCACCGCGCCAGTCACGTTACCGGGAGTGGCGTCCCAGGAGATTGAGTTTATCCCCGCCGTGGGAAATCCAGGATTGGTGCCGGTCATGGTAACCGAGCCGCTCGGGAAGTTGATCGTGTGGGACGCTAGCATACCTCCAAAGACAAAGTCGACCGTGATGGTATTCGTCGAATCCATGGCC
>Ga0114950_10003383_pt1 | contig 12280 bp, 10 predicted proteins | sample N075metaG_FD_83503 | JGI IMG/M metagenome (GOLD analysis project Ga0114950, IMG submission 83503) | Deep subsurface microbial communities from Kermadec Trench to uncover new lineages of life (NeLLi) - N075 metaG | ecosystem: Environmental > Aquatic > Marine > Ocean trench > Sediment | place...
ACGACGCCGGCGGCCCCCTGGAGTTCGTCCGCAACGGTCAGAACGGCCTGGTCATCCCTCCCGAGCCGGAGCCCCTGGCCGCCGCCATGGACACCCTCTCCCGTGATCCTGCAATGGCAGAGCGCCTGGGCCGCCGCGGACGGCAGGATCTTCTCGACCGGAACATGAACTGGGACCATGTCATCGATGCCCTCCTTCGTTGAGATCCGGCCCTGTCCGTGAACAAGCCCCGTCTCCTCTACGCCAGTCCGTTTCCACCCCGGCGCACCGGTGTGTCCGATTACTCCCGGTGCCTGGTGCAGGGACTCAAGGAACACTTCCAGATCACACTCCTCCTGGACAACGACACCCTGGATGATCCGGCACTGCGGCATGAATTCCAACGCCTCACCTACCGGACCGGACAGATCGATTTCGCCGCCTACGACCATGTTCTGTACAACCTCGGCAACAACCAGCACTTTCACGCCTACATCTACGACGCCTTTCTGAATCATCCGGCGCCGGTGATTCTCCATGACGTGATCCTGTACTACATGACCGTGGGCTACTACAGGACGTCGCCCCTGTTCTACTCGCGCCTCTATGAAATAGGCGGAGCCGCTGCCGTCAGCGTCGTGAAAGACTGCCACAAGACCGGCCAGGACCCTCTGACCTTTGCCCGCCCCCAGGAACTGCCACTGAACCGCGAGGTCCTCCGCCGGGCCCCGCTCATCTTCGTCCACTCGCAGGATGCCAGGGGCCGCCTCATGCGCGGGGGCGCCCGTGACGTACGGCAAATCGCCATGGTGGACATGGGCGCACAAGCGGCGAGCCCCCCCCCCGGTGCCGCGCCTCAATCATCCCCCTCCTACCTCGCGGATCGGTTCGGCATCCCCGACGACGCTCTGGTCATGGCCTCACTGGGGATCATCGCCCCGACCAAGCAGAACCAGGTCCTCTGCCGTGTTCTCCCTGCCCTGCAGAAACTCACGTCTCATGCGATTTATTACGTCATGGCCGGCGAAGGAAACCACGCCGATGAGTACCTTTCAGACCGCATCATCAAGACCGGCTACCTGGCCACGGCTGCCTACGAGGACGTTCTTCAGCGCTGCGACCTGGTGGCCAACCTGCGCCACCCCAGCATGGGAGAGACATCCATCAGCCTGATCCATGCCATGTCGGCCGGCAAGCCGTGCCTCGTGACGGATCAGGCGTGGTTCGCCGAATTGCCCCATGACGCCGTCATCAAGATCCCGCACCGGAACCCCCTGTCTGAAATCCCGGCTGTCATGGCTCCCTATCTTCAGGGTCGCCGGGATCTGACCCGCGTGGGTGACAATGCCCGCGCCTACGTCCGGAAGCACCACGACCTGTCCCGGATCGCCGCCGCTCTCGCCCGGGGCCTCAAGGAAAGCCCGCCGCCGATCGGCCGCCTCTAGTGTCTAGTCCTTCCAGGCCACCACCGCGTAGTCCTGAGGACCCAGCAAATGGCGCTCCAGAAGCGATTCTGCACTCCCGGTAGCTGTTTGCGCATCTTCCCGGCGTGGGTGAAGTTCCAGGACCCTGCAGCGCGCGAGTCCCACGCTCTTCGCCACGTAGCAGAGAAGGAGGCTGGGGATGGGCCGGTGATGAGTCGGGTCCAGGAAGAAATCCCCGCTGCTCACCAGGATGTTCGCCGGGTTGGGCGTCTCGAATATAGCCACGCCGCCAGGGGCCAGAACGCGCACCGTCTCCTGCAGAAGCCCCAACCAGGCAGCGAAGGGGAGGTGTTCCAGGAGATGGAAGGCGGTCACGGCACCCACGCTGCCGGCCTGAAGACCAGCGAGAAGGAGACCGGCTTCTCCCTCTTCCACGCTCAAGCCCCTGCCGCGGCACTCCCTGACGAATTCCTGATTCTGTTCCAGGCCCCGGGCAGCGAACCCGTTCTCTACCAGCAACTCCAGCCATTCGCCGCGGCCGCACCCGAGGTCCAGAACAGGCAACCCGTTCTTCGCCGGCACCGCCTCCCGCACGTAAGGCAGGTAGATACTCTGGCGCTCCCTGACGAGAGCCCGCGAACCACGGAAATGGCTTTCCAGCCGCGGATAGACCGCCGCCACGGCCTTCTCCCGGCGCCGCCCTTCGGTCTGAGCCGCCCGGACGGTGGCCAGAGGTTGCCGCATGCCCGCCACCTCCGCCTGCAGGGCGCCCAGGCTCCGGCCCAGATCAGCGGCCCGGTCGGTCACGGCCAGCAGGCGGTCCCCCAGTTCACCGACACCGGCGCCATGGTCCTCCAGGGACCGCCTCAAGCCGGCCAGGCCCTCCGCCACTTCGGTTGAGGTCCCGCGGAGCCTCTGGATTTCATCCTGAAGAAGCCGGTGCCGGGAGTCCAGATCCCGATTCAATGACGCCCCCAGTTCCTCCCGTTCGGCCCGCGCCCGCTTCGCCTCATCGTCCCCGAGGCGGATCAGGGTGAGCAGATCGCGGATGCGCCCCGGCGCCCTGTAGAGACCGTAAGCCCACCGGGCCGCCCGGCCCAGAAAAGGCAAGCTCCGGACCGTACTCATGATGCGCCGCGGGAGGGAGGACCGTCCCGCACTGGACATGAACCAGGATGACGCCGGCGAGCCGGTCCTTCGCGCGCGTTCCTGTTCAACGCGGATAGCGTCCCGGATCTCCTGGATGCGGGTGATGGACCGCAGTGCCTTCATGACGACATTCTAGGTGACATGGATGCGGCGCACCCGCAGTCCCAGCAGGCGCGGATCGCCTCCCTCGCCTGCGGCACTTGCCCGCCAGCCCGGAACCGTCACGCGCACCAAGCCGGCACACCCGGACACCTCCGGTGGGATGGGAATTCGCAGACAGGTCCAGCCAGCCCCCCCGGCCACCACGAACCGGCCCAGACTGACGGGGCCCATGGAGATATCAGCCTCGGTCGCCTGGTCTCCACGAGAATCGGGACGGGCACCGACTTCCAGCTCCAGGAAACTCCCTCGCAGGTCGATGATGAAACCGAACGATGGCCGCGTCCAGGCAAACCAGTCCTCCTGGCCGCGCTCCGCCGGGTACCAGCCCTGGAAAAACCAGGGTGGCGTGCTCTCTCCCACCTGATACATGCGGGGAGGCTCTCCCCCGAAAGCCGCCGTGAGGGTCCCGGTCCACGTCTGGAGGTCCTGGAGCGGCACCGGTGCTGTGACATCCAGGGTGGGACGCAGGAAGGCGGTGCCGGTGAACCTGGCCGCCGGCGGAGACAGGATCCTGAATACAAGGAGCCGATCGATCCAGTCGAAGGAATCGTGCACATGGCTTTCCAGGGTGTGCAGAGCCACCGTCAGACTGTACTCACCCGGTCCCAGGTTCAGGGGAATCCGAAACCCGACTTCCAGAAGGTCGCCCGGCCGGCAGGATCCGGTCGAGACCTGTTGCTGCCAGGTGTTGGTGCCATAGACATCGTTGCCCAGACGATCCCGGATCAGGAGACCCACCGTGGGCTCATTCACATGGTCGAGGAAGAGTGCCCGGATGCGCACAATCCCCTCGTCCCCCGCCATGAAGCTGCGGCAGGCCGTGCCGCTCGCATCGGTGAGGGAGAAACCAGCCACCAGGGCACGGGAGTTGCCGCTGCGGCGGGAATTTCCCTCCGTGCCTGACCGCCGGCTCACCCGGGCGGGAACACCCTCCATGTTCAGGATAGCCCGGCTGCTGCGCCCCCGTGCCACCAGGCTGTTGTAATGCTCCAGAACCGAGTCCGGCGACCCCCAGTCCAGGCACCTGCCTTCCACCAGCAGCAACGCCTCATCGCAGAGGCTTTTCACGGCCAGGGGATCGTGGGACGCGAACAGAAGGGTGACGCCATCCCGGCGAAAGCGGCGAATGCGCACCAGGCATTTCTGGGTGAAGTAGGCATCCCCCACTGCCAGAGCTTCATCGATCACGAGAATATCGGGATCCACATGGGCCACCACGGCGAAGGCCAGACGCAGCAACATGCCCGATGAATAGGTTCGCAACGGTCGCTGGATGGCATGCTCCAGCTCGGCGAACGCAATGATATCGGCCATGCGATCCTGGATTTCATGATCTTTCAGGCCCAGAAAACGACCATTGAAAACGATGTTCTCCCGGCCTGAAAATTCCGGCTGGAAACCCATTCCCAGCTCCAGAAGAGACGCCACCCGGCCACTCACCTCCACACGCCCGGCCGTGGGAAAGAGGGTGCCCGAGACGATCTTCAGGAGAGTCGACTTGCCGGCGCCGTTGGCTCCCACCAGAGCCAGGGCTCCGCCCCGGCGCAGATCAAAAGTCACGTCCGTGAGAGCCGGGATGGTCTCGTGCCGGCGATAGCGACCCAGGGTGCCCCACTCCACCAGCCGATCCCAGGGTGAGGCGAAGGAGGCGAAGTCCTTACAGAGACCCTGCACCTTGACGGCCGAACCCGCGGCCTGGGAGGACGACCCCGCCACCCCGGACTCAGAGTTCATCGGGGATCCCATGACGCAGAGCCGCATAACAGGCAAGGCCTGCCGCCAGTACGGCCAGAGCCAGCACCGCCACAACGGCCGTGAGGCCCGGTCCGGGAAGACCATGGTTCAGGATGGCCTCCTGCTGACCCTGGGCGATCCGGGCCAGAAGGTTGAAGCGCAGCATCCGGCGCGCGGGAGATGGGAGAATATCCGCGACGTAGACGATGGGCGTCAACCAGAATCCGACCTGCAGGAGCACCGTGACGATCTGGCCCACATCGCGGAAGAAGACATTCAGGGTCGATGCCACGAGCCCCAGACCCATGGCCAGAACAAGTTGCAGGACCGTGAGCAGAATCCAGGCCGCCAGAGCCGCAAGAGGCGGCAATTGCCCGACGGCCAGAAGAAAAAGGAGGAAGAGGCACATGACGATGGCGGCATGCACGGCGGCCGTACCGGCCACATAGAGGTGGAGAAGAATGTTGGGGAACGCCATCTTCTTGACCAGATTGGCATGCTCGAGAAAAACAGTCGTGCTGCGCCCCATCACCTCAGTGAAGAGATTCCAGGGAAGCAACGCCGCGCAGAGGTAAATCCCGAAGGCGTACGGGGCATCTGTGTGGCCGGCCAGACGGGCGCCCATGAGACGGGAGAAGACCAGGATATAGATCCCGATCATGACCAGCGGGTGGACCACTGTCCAGGACAACCCCAGCAGAGAGCCCCTATAACGGCCGCGTAGATCGGTCCGGATCATCTGCCAGAGAAGATCCCGATACCCCAACAACTTGACCAGCCCGCCGCCGAGGCCGGACAGAAATTTCCAGGTGGACCTGACCGCGGAAACCATGCAGCAACTCTACACTCTACGCACCACCATGGTTAAAATGATCGTCGTGAAACGATTGTTGCTCTGCCCGCCTCTTTATCCGCCCAGCCGCGGCGGCAGCCAGGCTCTGTTCGCGGACCTGGCGGAGCTGTGGCGCCGGGATGGAGGCGAGGTGGTGGTCTGCACCAGCCGACTGGACAGCCACCAGGACGTGGCCGACCCGGAACGTGAGGGCATCACGGTGCGGCGGTTCTCGGCCCGCTCCTGTGTGACCCGGCCCTGGCAGGGACGCCTTCTGGGAGCCGCCGCTCGCTGGGGGCCGATTCCCTGGCGCGCGGCCGTGGGCTTTCCCCACATCCTGACCCGTGGCTACCGCCGCTACCTCCGCCGGGAGCTTGCCGGCCGGCATGGCCCATTCCATCTCATGGTCGGCGGCGTCCTGCCCCACACCCATTTTCTGGAGCCGGCTGTGCGCTTCGCCGGTCGTCACGGCATCCCCTGGGTCGCCGTGCCTCTTCTCCACGCCGGCCTCCTGGACGTCAAACCTCTTCGCCATGTGGCGGGACCGGCTGCCGGCGCCCTCCTGGCCAGCGCCCGTACCGTGGTCGCACTGACTCCCGCCGAGATCCCGGGACTCCTCTCCCTGGGCGTCGCCCGCGGGAGGATCACGATTCTCCCCGCCGCCCTCATGGATGAAGCCACGCCACGTACCGCCGGCGGCACGGCGCCGGTCACTCCCGGGCACCGGCCCTACGTGCTCCAGGCCGGCGCCCTTGCCGCCGACAAGGGAACCGACATACTCCTGGCAGCGCACGCGCGCCGGGTGAACGCCGGCGCTGCCGAATTTCTGGTTCTGGCTGGACACCCGCGGCCGGAGGTGAGCCAGCTGCTGGCCAGTCTCCCGCCTGCAGTACGCCGTCAGACCCTGCTGGTGGAACGGCCCGGCGAGGATCGGTGGCGGCAGATCATGTCCGGCGCCGCTGTCCTGGTGCAGCCCGGCCGGGCCGATTCCTTTGGACGGGTGATCCTGGAGGCCTGGCGGGAAGGACGCCCGGTCATCGTGGCCGCCGCCGGCGGCCTCCCCCACCTGGTGCGCGCCGGCCGGGATGGCCACATCGTCCCCGCCGGAGATATCCCGGCGCTGGCCGCTGCTCTGGACACTGTCTTCGGAAGCCCCGCGGCAGCCGCCCGCCTGGGAGCCACCGGCCGCAGGCGCTTCCTGGAACATTTCACCTGGCGCTCGGTCTACCCGCAATGGCGGCAGGCTCTCTCGGCGGCCATGGCCGGTTCAGCCGCATGATGCGGGTCGACGTGGTCATTCCGACCTGGAACGGCCGCCATCTTCTGCCGTTCTGCCTCGAGGCCCTGACACGCCAGCAGGATGTGGCCCTGGAGATTCTCCTGGTGGACAACGGTTCCACCGATGACACCGTGGAGTGGCTGGGCCGGCACCATGCCCACATCCGCTGCCTGTCCCTGCCGGAGAATCAGGGGTTCGCGGCAGCGGTGAACGCCGGCGTGGCCGCCTCCGGCAACGACTTCGTGCTGGTCTTGAATAATGATGCCGCGCTGGCGCCTCTCTATGTCTCCACACTGGCGACCTTTCTCTCCACCACACCTGCCGCAGCGGCGGTGCAGGGCCGCATCCTGCGACATGTGGACCCCACCCGGATCGATTCCCTGGGCATCTGTTTCGATGCGCTTCTCCGCGCTTTCCAGTGCGGCTACGACGAACCCGACCCCGGCCCCGGTCCACCCTGTCAGGTTTCCGGCGTCACCGCCAGCGCCGCTCTCTACCGGCGCTCGGCCCTGACCCAGGTGGCCGACCCCGGGATACCGCCCGCTATCTTCGACCCGCGCTTCTTCGCCTACTATGAAGATGTCGATCTCTCCCTGAGGCTGCGAGCCGCGGGCTGGGAAACCTGGCTGGAGCCGGCCACCTCCTGTCAGCATGTGGGCTCGGCCACCGGCGGTGAGGGGTCCATGGGCAAGGCTTTTCTCCTGGGGAGGAATTACCTGCTGTACACCGCCCGCCACCTGGGCGGTCCCGGCCTCCTCCGCCTGACACCGGGACTGCTGGGCCGAGGCTTGCGGCGGCTGCTCACCTGGCCCCTCCATCCGCGCCGGGATACCGCCTTGTGGGCCGGTGAGCTCGCGGCGTTGCCGCGTCTGCCCCGCGCTTTCAGACTGGGGCGTCACGCCCGGCGGCCCCTCGCCCCCGGCGCTGCCACACCACCGCCAGCGTCATCATATGGACAAAAAAAACCTCACTGTCATCAAAGTTATCCTCGAAGAAACCCATGACCATGAATCCGGCCAGGGCAGCCAGCGCGCCACGCACCAGATCGCTGTCGCGTCCCCATGCCAGCAAACTACGGCCGCGGGCAAGGCCGCGTCCGTAGAAGAACAGCACCAGAGCCAGAAGGGGCAGGCCACCTTCCGCCGCCAGCGTCAGCCAGGCAGAATGGAGGTGGGAAGCTACCCCCGGACGCTGATAATCCGGATCCAAGTAGCCGGCCACGACCCGGCGCGTGCCATCGGGTCCCACTCCGAGCCAGGGATGGTCACGAACCATGGCGGCGCCGGCCCGCCACAACTGCAGCCGGTCCGTGACGGAAGCCGCCGCTGCGGAGGGCGGTTGGTTCCCGCCACCCGGGAACCACGGGAGACTGACGGCCGCTCCCACCAGCAGGACCATGAGAACCGCACCGGGTCGACGCCATCGCCGCCAGCGTGGGTGAGGTGAGGTCAAGACAAGGGTCGCCAGGCCGCACACGACAGCGAGAATCGCCGAGCGGGTCAGGGTGGCGGTGAGGCCGCCCAGGCCCGCAAGGGCAGCCGCCCGGCCGAGCCGCCTTCCCCAGGGCTCACCCACCAGGGGAGAGAGGCCGGGCCGGGGCAAGGCCTGCAGAACCATCACCAGGAGGACTCCCGCGAGGGTCATGTGATGACTGAAGGGGCCACGGACCCGCAACAACGGGTTCCCATCCCATAAAAACAACAGCTCAACCATCGCCCAGAGGCCCAGGAGACCGGCCTCCAGAAGCATCAAAGCCCGCATCAGTTCACGGTCATGGGAGGCCAGAACCGCCGTGGCCAGGGGCGCCGCCAGGAGCAGGAGCCCGGAGGGGAGGCCGGCCAGAGCCTGCTGCCGATCCACCGCGGCCAGGGCCGAGATGATGTTCCAGGACATCAGCAGGCCCAGAAGAATGGTCAATTCGGCGTTGGGAAGCAGGTCGCGCCGCCGTCCCGCAAGCAGCAGGGCCAACCAGGTCAGCACGGCCAGGGCCAGCATCAATTCCATGGCTGTGATGCTGGCGGCGGCCATGACCGCCCCCAGGGTCAGCCAGCGCACCGTGTGCAGAGATCGCCCCGCAGGATTCATTCGCGCCTCCCAGGCCATTGTAGGCGCTCTGGTATACTTCGCCGCCACATCACCGTGGAACGAGCCACGGGGTGGCGTCGGATGCCTCCATGCAGATTTCCATCATCATCGTATCCTGGCGATCTCAAGACCTGCTCAGGGCCTGCCTGGAATCACTCAGGACCCACGCCTCCTTCTGCCAGCAGATCGTGGTGGATAATGCCTCAGGCGATGACACGTCCGCCATGGTCAGCAGGCAATTTCCCCGTGTGCGCCTCCTCTCCCTCAAGGAGAACCACGGCTACGCCGGAGGCTGCAACCGCGGGGCTGCCGTGGCCCGGGGTGAGACACTTCTTTTTCTCAATCCGGATATCCGTGCCTTGAACGGTTCGGTGTCGACTCTGGCCACCACCCTTGCCGCCCATGAGAATGCCGAAGCCGCCGGCGGCCTGCTCCTGGATCCGGACGGCTCTCCCCAGGCCCGCTACGGCCCCCGCGACCTTCCCGGGCCGGCTCGTCTCGCTGGCAGCCTTCTCATGGGCGCGCCGGCCGAAGCCCCGCCCAGCCCCGATGGGCCGGTTCGCCAGGTCGCCCAGGTGGCCGGCGCCTGCCTCATGGTCCGTCGGCGGATCTTCCGCCGCCTGGGTGGATTCGATGAACAGTTCCACCCTGTTTTCTTCGAGGATGTGGACCTCTGCCACCGCCTGGGAAAAGCCGGCCATGACATCCTTCACGTCCCGGCGGCACGTTTTACTCATGAGGGTGGGGGCTGTGTGCGACGCATGAAGCCGCTGGATCACTACGCAGCCTGGTTCGATAACCTGGTCCGCTACGCTCGCAAACATCATGGCAGCAGAGCGGCGGCCATGCTCCACGCCCTCACCCTGCCGGCCGCCACCCTGCGCCTTGCCGACACCCTGGCGCCCCGGGGAGGCGGTCTCTTCGGCCGCGGCCCACGCGCGACCGCCTGTCTCCAGATCGCTTCCAGGAGTCTGACCGGTTGGCCCAGACCGTCGCAGTTCACGTCCTGACCTACAACTCACGGCCCTTCCTGGAGCCATGCCTGGCCGGCCTCAACGCCCAGACGAGAAGACCGGATCGCCTGTTGTTCATCGACTGCGCTTCCCACGATGGCACCGTTCCCTGGCTGCGGCGCGCCGCTTCGCACCATGGGGGATTGGACCTCCTCCTGCTGCCACAAAACCGGGGTTATGCAGGCGGCCACAATGAAGGCCTCCGGCAACTGGCCAGCGATTTCGTTCTTCTCCTCAACCCGGACGTCCGCCTGCATCCCACCTACCTGGAGGAAACGCTTGCCGCATTCAACCGGCACCCCCGGGCGGGTGCCGTCACCGGAAAACTCTGGCGTGGGGACGACACCCTGAATCCACTGGCCGGACCGATTCTGGACTCCACCGGAATGATCATGACCCGCAGCCAACGTCACCTGGATCGGGGGGCCGGGGAGCGGGACAGAGGGCAATTTGATCGGGAAGAGGAGGTCTTCGGAGTGTCCGGGGCGGCAGCCGTTTATCGCCGGACCATGCTGGAAGATCTCGAGGTGGGCGGGGAGATCCTCGACGAAGCCTTCTTCGCCTACCGGGAAGACGCCGATCTTGCCTGGCGGGCCCGACTCATGGGCTGGTCCGCCATCTACGCGCCCGCGGCCACCGCCGTTCACCGTCGTCGCATCCGGCCCGGAAACCGCCGCCAGGTCCCGGCCCTGATCAACAGGCACTCGGTGAAGAACCGATTTCTACTGCGCCTCAAGAATCAGACGCCGTCCAACTTCCGCCGGACCTGGCTGGCTGGAACCCTCCGTGACTTTTCGGTCATCGGCTACGTCCTCCTCCGGGAATGGTCCTCGGTGCCCGGCCTCCTGGAAGTGGTGGTACGACTGAGAGAGACCCATGGCAAACGCCGCATCATCATGGCGCGACGGCGGGCCACCGACTGGGATGTGGATCGCTGGTTCGGGGAACCCGCATCTCTCGATCTCCGGTCCTGAGGCAGCTCGATTCCCATCCCGCTCACGACAAAGGCAGATGGATTATCACTGGCCATTCTCGGCACACGGGGCGTGCCTGCCCGTTACGGCGGCTTTGAAACCTTTGCCGAGCAACTTGCCAGCCGGCTGGCCGCCAGGGGGTACAGGGTCACCGTCTACGGGCGGAGTCGCTACGCTTCGGCCCCTCTGGCAGGCGTTGAGAGTGTCGTCCTGCCGGCCATCTACACCAAACATCTGGAGACCGCCAGTCATACGTTTCTATCAACTCTCCACTGCATGAAACGGCGGCCCGATGTGGCCCTCATGTGCAACACCGCCAATGCCTGCTTCCTTCCTCTCCTGCGGGCAGCCGGCATTCCCACCGTTCTCAACGTCGACGGCATCGAGTGGCAGCGCCGCAAGTGGGGACGCGGGGCTCGCGGGGTGCATCTCCTGGCGGAGCATCTTGCTGCCGCCTGGGCAGACCGGGTGGTGGCCGATGCCCGCTTCATCGCCCGGTACTACCGGGAGCGTCATGGTGTCGTTCCGGCCCAGATTGCCTACGGCGGCGATCTGCCGACCCCCGCAGGCCGCGCACTTCTGGATGAACTGGGCCTGAAGGAAGGTGGTTATGACCTTTGCGTCTGCCGCTTCGAGCCCGAGAACCGGCCCTTGACCGTGGTGCGGGCTCATCGCCGCCTGCAGCATCCCTTTCCCCTGGTCATGGTGGGCGGTGCCCCCTACGCCCGCCGCTATCAAGAAGCCCTGCGCCGGGAAGCGGGCCCCCAGGTCCGGTTTGCCGGGTTCCGTTTTGGCAATGAGTACCGGCAACTGCTCTTCCATGCCCGCGCCTTCCTCTATGCCGGCGAAGTGGGCGGAACCCACCCGGTCCTGCTGGAAGCCATGGGCGCCGGACGCCTGGTTCTCTACCACGACACCCCGGAGAACCGGGAGACGGTGGGAGATGCCGGGATCCCCTTCGGTCCCGGCGGCATGGAAGCCCTTCAGACTGTGTGGGAAGAACTCCAGACCCGGCCTGAATGGCCGCGCCTGTATGGTACCCGCGCTCGCGCCCGTGTGCAGAAGCATTTCCGCTGGGACAGGATCACCGACGCCTATGATGACCTGCTGAGACAAATAGCCGTGGCCGGGCCTTAAGGGGCTCCCCCCCCGGGGAGAGGGGGTACCAAGGTGGCCGCGGCCGGCGGCGTGACCGAGATCTGCACGCCCGGGCCATAGCCTAAGAACGGCTGCCAGATGGGCCCGTCGCTGAATTCTCCCAGGCCGAAGTTGAGAAGTGTTTCTCCCACCACCGTGGGATTGTCCACGATCTCGATGGTCGTGTCCCCCACTCCCACCACGCGGAACCGCAGGCGGGCGATCACCAGTTCGGGACATGGGTTGCACCCCCCGCCCTGAATACCGTCATTCTTCAGACCGTTGGGCACCGTCAAGATGGTATCCCGGTAGGAACGGATGGCGAAGCGGACCAGACCGGGAGTACCGGGCACCTGCTCCGCCACGAACTCCTGCGCATTGGCGGTGTTGCGAGGGTTACCGGTCGTACTGCGGACAAGATCGAAGTTGCGCGTCCCCTGCGCAAGATCCACACCGGACATGCGAACCACAGAGGGATCAAATTGGAGGTAAAGGGACAGGCCGGTCACCCA
>Ga0114950_10003387_pt1 | contig 12259 bp, 11 predicted proteins | sample N075metaG_FD_83503 | JGI IMG/M metagenome (GOLD analysis project Ga0114950, IMG submission 83503) | Deep subsurface microbial communities from Kermadec Trench to uncover new lineages of life (NeLLi) - N075 metaG | ecosystem: Environmental > Aquatic > Marine > Ocean trench > Sediment | place...
CCCCCCTCAGAAAGTTTAATCAACCACCGAGCGGCGGCCTTGGAATCCTTCCTTACCCCTTTCCCTTCGTGATGAATCGCCACGAGTGTGCGCATGGCATCCCGGTTGCCCTGTTCTGCTGCGGCCCCGTACCAAAGGACGGCAGCGGCCATGTCGGCGTCTGCGCTGTCCGGGTCGGCCAAGCTTTCCGCCAGGCGCAGCTGGGCTGCTTCAAGTCCCTGCTTCGACGCCTTCTCGTACCAGATTCGAGCCGCGCTCGGATCCTGGCCATCGCCTTCCGCTGCAAATCGGTCGCCGAGGTCGAGTTGGGCCTCTGCATCCCCTCCCTCGGCGCGGGAGAGCAGTTCGTCCGACGGACCGCAGGCCACCGTCGACAGACCCACTGCGATGGCCAGGAAGACGACCGGATATAAACGGTGAGATCCGCACAACCGTGTGTGCCAGCAGTGTTTTCGCCCGTTTTTTTGCCGACACGGGGATCGTTTACGAAATGAGAACATCGAGGCGGAGCCTAGCGAAAATCCGGCTTGCCCAAAGCGGCCTCCGGGAGGCTTTGGCGCAGGCTTCTGGAGGCGAAGTTCCGCGTCCTACGGTCGAGTTGGCTGACGGTGGGAATCTAAAGCTGAACTTCATTTCGTCCGAAATGAGGCGGGAATCGACAAAACGTTCGCAGCATTTGACGATCAGACCAGGGGAAATCACAGGCAGACTGTGATCCGAATTCAAACGCGAAAGACGGTCGGCAATGGGTGTCGGAAATGCCGATTCAAACAACAATTATCGAGCCCAATTCCTTTGTAAGCGCACAGGGTTGTCCTAGTCTCTGCGGCGCTTAGCCCGGTGTCAGGCTGTTCGAACGCAAGCAGGCCTCGCCGTCGTCCAAACTGGAACTACGGCCGAACCTGCGGCCGAAGCTGCGGCCACTGAGAGACGGAAGCACAACGAAACCCGATGTCACTTCACAAGATCACCAAGGGGCTTGACCTCCCGATTGCTGGAGAGCCAATCCAAATCATCCGCGAGAGCCGCATGCCCACCCGTGTGGCCATTGTCGCCGACGACTTCCCCGGCCTGCGACCGGGAATGCTCGTGGAAGAGGGTGACACCGTAAAGCGGGGCCAACCCCTGTTCGAGGACCGCACCCGCAGCGGCGTGATCCATACCTCCCCAGGTGCCGGGCGCGTGATCGGCGTCTACCGCGGCGCGCGCCGGGTGTTGCAATCGGTCGTGATCGACTTGAGCGACAACGAACGAGCGGGGACACCGAGCGATGGGGAGTTGATTTCGTTCGAGCACTACTCGGGTCGGCCCGTGGATCAGCTAAACCGCGAGGACGTCGTGGCGCTGCTCGTCGAATCGGGAGACTGGACGGCCTTTCGCACCCGACCGTTCAACCGAACCCCGGCAACCGACACGAATCCCGCGGCGATCTTCGTCAACGCCATGGACACCAACCCCCACGCACCCCTGCCCGAGGTCGTGCTGGCCGACCGACGGGAAGACTTTGATCGCGGGCTATCGGTTGTCGCAAAACTGACCGATGGCAAGACATACCTCTGTCTAGATCCGAGTTCGGAGATCGAGCAAGGGGTCAACGCCGGGGTCACGGTCGAACATTTTTCGGGCCCCCATCCTTCGGGAACCGCCGGCCTGCACATCCACACCCTCGAACCCGTCAGCCGAAACAAGACGGTCTGGACCATCGGCTACCAGGACGTCGCCGCGATCGGGTCGCTGTTCGCCACCGGGTTGCTCGACGTCAACCGGGTGATCTCCTACGCCGGACCCCCGGTTGCGGACCCGCGCCTGCTGAGGACCCGCCGCGGCGCTTCGGTCGAGGACCTCGTCGACGAAAAATTCGACGGTGATGAGGTGCGGTACATCGCGGGTTCTGTGCTTTCGGGCAAGAAGGCCATGGGGAATACCTTTGGCTTCCTGGGTCGCTTCGATTGTCAGATCAGCATCTTGAAAGAAGGTCGAGAACGCGTCTTCATGGGTTGGTTGCTACCGGGTCTGAACTCGTTTTCTACCCTCGGTATCTATCTTTCGAAGTTCATTCCCAACAAGCGCTTCAATTTCACGACGACGACGAACGGATCGCCCCGGGCGATGGTACCCATTGGCATGTACGAGCGCGTAATGCCAATGGATATCATGCCGACTTTCCTGCTGCGCTCCATGTTGGTCGGTGATCTCGAACGCGCCGAAGAACTGGGCGCCCTCGAGCTGGCCGAAGAAGACCTCGCGCTGTGCACCTTCGTTTGCCCGGGGAAAGCCAACTACGGGCCGATCTTGCGCCGGAATCTCGAGTTGATCGAGAAGGAAGGTTAGTAGGAACCGATGAAATTTCTTCGAGACATTTTCGACGAGATCGCGCCGAACTTCGAGAAGGGCGGGCGTTTCGAAAAGCTCTATCCGCTCTGGGAGATGCAGGACACCGGCATGTTCACGCCGGGAGATGTGACCGAGACGGGTTCGCACGTCCGAGACGGCATAGACCTCAAGCGGATGATGATCACTGTCGTCATTGCACTGGTGCCCTGCGCCGGCATGGCGATGTACAACACCGGATATCAGGCATTGCTCGCTACCGCCCACGGTGGACTCGCACTCGAAGACTGGCGGATGGCAACCTGGGCGGCCTTGGGACTGGCGTCGGACTTCAACAGCCCGCTTTCTTGTATCGTTCTGGGCGCCCTCTTCTATCTACCGGTGTATATCACGGTCATGCTCACCGGGGCCGTGGTCGAAGTTGGCTGTGCGATCGTTCGCGGACACGAGGTCAACGAAGGTTTTCTCGTGACCGGCATGCTGCTGCCCTTGACGCTACCCGCCACGATTCCGCTCTGGATGGTCGCATTGGGGATGGCCTTTGGCCTGGTCTTCGGCAAAGAAGTCTTTGGCGGCACCGGGATGAACTTCTTGAATCCCGCGCTGGTCGCCCGAGCTTTCCTGTTCTTCGCTTACCCTGCGTTCATGAGCGGTGAAGGTCCCTGGATCGCCGCAGACCTCACGGGCGTCGATTCCTTCAGCGGCGCGACCTTGCTCGCCCAGGCGGCGGAGACCAGCAGCGCGCTTGCGAACGCGGACTGGTGGGATGCCTTCTACGGCTACATACCCGGGTCGATGGGCGAGACCTCTGCCGTCGCGTGCCTGATGGGATGTGCCGTGTTGCTCTGGACCAAGATCGGATCCGGCAGAACCATGGTCGGCGTGGTGGTGGGCACGATCGCGATGTCGCTCTTGCTGAACTTGGCCGGTTCGGAAACCAACCCGTTGTTCGCCGTCCCGTGGTACTGGCACATGGTGTTGGGGGGCTGGGCCCTGGGGACGGTCTTCATGGCAACGGATCCGGTCTCGTCTGCCTTCACCAATACGGGCAAGTTCTACTACGGACTGATGATCGGCATTCTCTGTATCCTGATTCGCGTAATCAATCCCGCTTATCCAGAGGGGATGATGCTCGCAATCTTGTTCATGAATATGTTCGCTCCGTTGATTGATCACTTCGTCGTACAGGGCAATATCAAGCGGAGGCAGGCCCGCAATGCAGCATAGTCCCCAGTACATCATCGGCTTTACCGCGGTCGTGTGTCTGGTCTGCGCCGTCTTCGTCGCGGGTTCGGCGGTATCGCTCAAGGAGCGCCAGGACGCCAACATCGTCCTCGATCGGCAGAAGAAGGTGCTGATCGTCAGTGGACTGATGGGCGAGCGGGACAAGCTCTCTGCAACCGAAATTACTGAATTGTTCAAGGCGAGAGTCACGCCACGGGCCGTGACCCTGGCCAGCGGAGACTACGACGACGCAATCGACGCCGCGACCTACGATCAGCGCAAAGCCGCAAAGGACCCCGCAAGGAGTGCGGCCGTCCCGCCCAACGCCGCAAAGGTCCGCAGAGTTCCCACCGTGGGACTGGTGTTTCAGGTGCGATCGGGCTCGGGAGCGGTCGAAGCCATCATCATTCCAATCGAGGGCATGGGGCTCTGGTCGACCCTTTATGGTTATCTCGCGCTCGGACCAGACACACGAACGATCAAGGGCATTACCTTCTACGAGCACGGCGAGACGCCTGGGCTCGGAGGCGAAGTAGACAACGCGCATTGGAAGTCTCGTTGGAAGGGTCGCCTGGCCTTCGACGAACGCTGGGTTCCGCGCATCGGAGTGATCAAGGGAATGGCGGGCTCTGTAGAAGACGATCCCTACCGGGTGGACGGTCTCTCGGGGGCGACGATTACGAGTCGCGGCGTGGACAGCCTGGTCAAGTATTGGCTCGGGGATTCGGGTTTTGGCCCCTATCTCGCCAAGGTGCGAGCAGAACAGGGCTAGCGAACCGCGGCGAAGACATCGCCAAATATCGGGAAAGAACTGGGCGGAGGAAATTACATGGCAGCGAATTCGGCGGAACGCGAGGCGCTTCTCGACCCGCTGTTCAACAACAATCCAATTGGGCTTCAAGTGCTGGGGATCTGCTCTGCACTGGCAGTCACGACCAAGATGGAAACAGCGCTGGTCATGAGCGTGGCCGTCGTCGCGGTTTGCGCGCTGTCGAATCTCGCCGTTAGTGCGATTCGCGAACACATTCCCCCCAGCGTGCGCATCATTGTTCAGCTCACGATCATCGCGTCCCTGGTCATCGTGACGGATCAGGTCCTCAAGGCGTTCGTCTTCGACATCAGCAAACAACTTTCGGTGTTCGTCGGCCTGATCATCACGAACTGCATCGTGATGGGGCGCGCCGAGGCCTTTGCCATGCAGAACCCGGTGAAGTTGAGCTTCATCGACGGAGTCGGAAACGGCCTCGGCTATGGCGTCGTCCTGATGGTGGTCGCATTCGTGCGCGAGTTGTTTGGCAGCGGCAAGCTATTTGGTTTCACCGTCCTGAAAACGGTCAACGAAGGCGGCTGGTACGAACCCAACGGCTTGATGCTGCTGGCACCCGCCGCGTTTTTCTTGATTGGCTGCTTCATCTGGGTCGTGCGGGCCTGGAAACCCGAGCAAGTGGAGGAAGAGTTCCGTGTTGGAACATTATTTGAGCCTGGCTACGAAGGCCATATTCGTTGAGAACATGGCGCTTGCCTTTTTCTTGGGCATGTGTTCATTTCTGGCAATTTCAAAGAAGGTCGAGACTGCGATCCAGTTGGGCTTCGCGGTCATCTTTGTGCTCGCGGTTACCTGTCCACTGAACCAGCTGCTCAACACTGTGCTGTTGAAGGACGGCGCGCTCTCCTGGCTGGGCCTGGGAGACATCAATCTCGGCTTTCTGACCTTCTTGACCTTGATCGGCACGATCGCGGCCACGGTGCAGATCGTCGAGATGGTCATGGATCGTTTTTCACCGGCGCTCTATAACGCGCTCGGGGTGTTCTTGCCCTTGATCGCGGTCAATTGCGCGATTCTCGGCGCTTCGCTCTTCATGGTCGAGCGCGACTACACCCTCGCAGAGAGCACGGTGTTTGGGATCGGTTCGGGAATCGGCTGGGCGATCGCGATCGCAGCTCTGGCCGCCATTCGCGAAAAACTCCGCTACAGCAACGTGCCCGCACCGCTGCGCGGGCTCGGGATTACCTTTCTTCTGGTCGGTTTGATGTCCATCGGCTTCATGGCCTTTTCAGGGATTCAGCTCTAACTCATTTCCAATTTCGGTAAGCCGCCAACAACCGGGCGGAAAAAAGGGCCCAGGGTTTCGCAGATATGGAAACAGTCTTTTTCGGAGTCGTCGCATTCACGCTTTTGATCGTCATGCTGGTCGGCGTGCTGGTTTTTGCCAAGGCCAAGCTGATCCCGAGCGGTGACGTCACGATCCTGATCAACGGCGATCCCGAAAATTCGATCACGACCGCGGCCGGCAGCACGCTGCTCAATACCCTGAGCGCGAACAAGATCTTCGTTCCCTCGGCCTGCGGCGGAAAGGGAAGCTGCGGAGTCTGCACCGTCAAGGTCCTCGAAGGCGGGGGGGCGATGCTTCCCACCGAAGGAGCGTTCATCAGCCGCGGCGAAGCTCGAGAAGGCTGTCGACTCTCCTGCCAGGTCAAAGTCAAGCAGGACATGGAGATCGAAATTCCCGCCGAAATCTTCAGCGTTCGCAAGTGGGAGTGCACGGTTCGCTCGAACAAGAATGTTGCGACGTTCATCAAGGAACTGATTCTCGAACTGCCCGCCGGCGAGAGCGTTCCCTTCCGGGCGGGGGGCTACATCCAGATCCAGGCGCCGCCCCATACCGTGTATTACAAAGATTTCGAAGTCGAAGAGGAGTACCGCGGCGATTGGGATCAATTCGACCAGTGGCGTTACGTCTCCGTAGTCGACGAAGAGGTCATCCGCGCCTACTCGATGGCGAACTATCCCGAGGAAGAGGGCATGATCATGTTGAATGTCCGCATTGCCTCGCCACCGCCTCGCACTCCGGATGTTCCGCCAGGCGTGCTGTCTTCGTGGATGTTCAACCTCAAGGCCGGAGACAAGGCCACCATCTCGGGTCCCTTTGGTGAGTTCTATGCCAAGGCGAGCGACAATGAGATGATCTTCATCGGTGGCGGCGCGGGTATGGCGCCGATGCGCTCGCACATCTTCGACCAGTTCCGCAGACTGAGCAGCGACCGCAAGATTTCGTTCTGGTACGGTGCGCGGAGCCTGCGGGAGTCGTTTTACAACGATCACTTCGACAAGATCGCCGAGGACTTCGACAACTTTCAATGGCATCTTGCACTTTCGGAACCCCAGCCCGAAGACAACTGGACCGGGCTTACGGGGTTCATCCATCAGGTGCTGTACGATAACTACTTGAAGGACCACAAGTCGCCCGAGGATTGTGAGTACTACATATGCGGACCGCCGATGATGAACGACGCCGTCATCGCGATGCTCATCGATCTCGGAGTGGAGAACGAGAACATCATGTTCGATGACTTCGGCTAGGCCGACACCTTCTCCGACCGCCAACCCTCGCCGAACTCTGGACAAGCGGGCACGCATCGCCCTGCCCTTGTGTGGGGTGCTGTTGCTCGGGCTTGCGGTTCACCGGCTGATCATCGCCGATCCATCCCCCCGCCCCTATTTCGAGTTCACCGGCATGACCATGGGCACGACCTACTCGGTCAAGGTCGCGACAGAAGACCTTTCCGAATCCGGAAAGGCAGCGCTAGCACGAACGATCGATACCCAGCTCCAGCAAGTGGATGCTCTGATGTCGACTTATCGCGAAGATTCCGAGCTTTCTCGCTTCAACCGACACACCTCGCGCGACCCCTTCGAGTTTTCCAAAGAGACGATGGAAGTCTTTCGCGTCGCTCTCGAGGTGAGTGAGATGACCGACGGCGCCTTCGACATTACGGTTGGGCCGCTGGTGGCGGCCTGGGGATTCGGCGCGACCGATCGCCCCACACGGCCCCCGAGCGAAAAGACGCTCCGAGAACTCAAGCAGCGGGTTGGGTTCGCCTTGCTCGTCTACGATCCGGCGCGGGCCACCGTCGCAAAGGTAGATCCGCGGATCGAATGCGATCTGTCCGCGATCGCCAAGGGCTATGGAGTCGATCAGGTCGCGAGGGCCATTGCGGACCTCGGTCACTCGAACTACCTGGTCGAGATTGGGGGCGAGCTACGAGCCCAAGGTCAAAAGCTCGATGGACTCCCGTGGCGGGTCGGAATCGAAAAACCCGACTCAGCCGCCCGCGAAAGCCACGAAATCGTATTGCTCAGAAACGTTTCCCTGGCGACATCGGGGGACTACCGGGACTACTACGAAGCCTCTGGTCAGCGAATATCCCACACCATCGATCCCCGAGTGGGTCGACCCATTGCGCACCGACTGGCATCGGTGAGTGTGCTCCACCCAGAGGCCATCTGGGCAGACGCGTTGGCTACGGCTCTCAACGTCATGGGACCCGTGGATGGGCCCGCCTGGGCCGAGGCCCACGGAATTCCCGCACTGTTCATCGTGCGCGACGACCCAGCCTCGCACCAGGACGCCGGCGGTTTTCACTCGCTCGCGAGCAGTGCCTTCGAGGCTTTGCGCGCCTCGGAGTAGTCCCGGTCGGGTGCCGGCCATGCAAGATTGCGGAGCCATGCAACATTGCAGGTTGCTGGGCCCTGCTACTATGCCGGCGGCCTTGAGCTTTTGACCCCCGCGACCGAAACAATGGGTAGACCCAAGAGAAGGCGGAAATTCAACCCATGCAGACCTTCATCGCAACCCTGATCCTTTTTTGTCTAGCCGCGGCCGGCATGGCGGTGGGTTTGATCTTTTCAAACCGGAGCTTGCGCGGTTCCTGTGGTGGAACGGGCAAGGACTGCAGCTGCAGTGATAAAGAACAGAAGGAATGTCCGTTGAAGAAGGAACACGAGGCGCACGCCGGAGCTCACTGAGGGGGCGCGTGAATCTCAGACAGAATCTCGATCGTCTTCGCAGCCCAGAGGTTTTGGTCTGCGTTGTGCTTGTCATCATGGCCGGAGGGTTCGTCGCGAGTCGTCTACCCGAAGACTCTTCCTCGCGAGCTCGCGTCGAGATGCTGGATCCAAAGACTCATTCCGAAGCTTCGGCTACCCGCAGAGACCACTCGGTCAGACGGGTGGACGACGCGTACGACGGTGGCGTTGGCTTCGTCGTACCCTACCGCCCGGACTGCCCACCCGGAACCGAACGTCGCGGCGGCGAACCACCCGCGGAATTCAAAGAATGGTGTGCCAGAGTCGGCCGGGATCAGGATCTCAAGCACGGCTGGTACGCCGAGTGGTATCCCGACGGACGACCTTCGAGGAGCGGCGCCTACGAAGAGGGTCTCCGGGTCGGAGTCTGGACGCGCTGGTATCCGAACGGAAAAAAGCGAGTTCAGGCCGAGTTCGAGCACGGACTCCAACACGGCAAACTGATTTCCTGGGACCAGGACGGCCGTCAACTCGGAGAACAACTATTTCGCGACGGATCCGTCGTCAAACGGTCCCCTCGAGAACCTCGAGATGCCCAGCCTCACCGTCCACAACCTCACCAATGACTGCCCGAACCGCCACCCCGTTCGCCTCGAGTTCCTCGAGCAAGCGGCTTTCGTTCTCCGGGCGAACCGCAATCACCAGACCCCCGGACGTCTGAGCATCCGCGAGGATCAGGCGATCGTCCTGGGACACCGATTCTGCGAAGCGCGTAGTGGCCTCGATGTAGCTCAGGTTCTTCTTGCTTCCGCCCGGCACCACTCCCTCGGCGGCGAGCCGAGCGGTTGGTCCGAACCTCGGCACCGATGCAGCGTGGAGCCGAGCCGACAAACCACTCCCCATCATCAGGTTGTAGACGTGCCCCAGCAAGCCAAAACCCGTGATGTCGGTCGCCGCCCGGGAACCCGCGGCCAACGCCGCGTCTTTGGCACCCTTGTTCAGGGTCTGCATCGACGAGATGACTTCGTCCATCTCGGCTTGCGAGAGCTTTTGATGTTTGATCGCCTGGGCGGCGATTCCCGAACCAATGGGCTTGGTGAGTACGAGCCGATCTCCGACTCGGGCGCCCGTCTGTGAGAGAGTCTGCTCTGGATTCACGTCTCCGATCACGCACAACCCGTACTTGAGCTCGGGATCGAGCACCGTGTGTCCCCCGACGATTGCGCAACCCGCTTCAGCGGCCTTGTCGACCCCTCCCTGGAGAATGCGCGTCAAGATCTCGGGCGGAACTTCGTCCTCGGGAAAACCGCAGATCGCCAGTGCGACTCTGGGCTCACCCCCCATCGCGTAGATGTCCGAGAGCGAATTTGCCGCCGCGATCGCCCCATACTGCTCGGGATCGTCGACGATCGGAGTGATGAAATCCACCGTGAAGGCGAGCTTCGATACACCACCCGTGTTCACGAGCGCAGCATCGTCCATCGGGCCGACTTCTGTATCGACCCATGGATTCGAAAAGCTATTCAGTTTCGACAGGACCTGACCCAGGCCCTCAGCACTCAGCTTGCGCGCTCAACCACCGGCGGGAACGAGCTGGGTCAGTCGAATTTCACCCATGTTGCCTCCTATCGATCTTGTCATGATCGTGTAGTGATCTTGTCGTGATCTAGTAGTCGCCTGCTGGATCGAGCTTCGAATGCCCGAATAGCGAGCGGAGCGCGGTGAATCGAACGTGCAAGGCTAGCAGCCAGCGAGAATTCAACAATCGCCTACTCCCGGCTCCCCCTTGATCGAGCGCGACTTCCTGGAATCATTGGGCCATGAGGCTGCGCATCCAGATGCTCTGTCCGGCGCCGCCGGGTTCGAGGAACGGCAACCGGATCACGGCCCTGCGTTGGTCGCGCTTTCTCCGCTCACTCGGACACACTGTCGAGCTGCTCCACGATCTCGAGGATCCTGCGACCTTTGCGCGTGCCGATGTCCTGGTACTCCTTCACGCGGCGAAATGTGCGAATGCGGCTCGCCGGTTTCGCGAACGCTACCCGGATCGCCCGCTGGTGGTGGCGCTCACGGGAACCGATTTGTATCGAGACCTCGCGAAAAAACCGCGCGCGCGGCAGTCTCTCGAACTCGCAGATCGAATCATCTTGTTGCAGCACGCGGGACTCGCGAACCTCGCTCCTCGAATTCGTCGCAAGTCTCACGTGATCCATCAGAGCAGTGTCCCGGTGGCCGTGCAGCCCTATTCATTCAAGCGTCACTTTCAGGTCTGTGTCGTGGGTCACCTGCGTGCGGTCAAGGACCCGCTGCGCTGCGCCATGGCCGTGCGCGCGCTGCCCGCGGAATCGAGGATCCGCGTGACCCATATCGGCCGTGCGATGAACGGTCGCTTTGCGGCGCTTGCCTTGCGAGAAGATCGCAACAATTCTCGCTACCGCTGGCTCGGAGAATTCAGCCACGCTCGCACCCGACGTCGAATCGCCCAGAGTCACCTGCTTGTGCTGACCTCGCGCATGGAAGGTGGCGCCAACGTGATCAGCGAGGCGTGCGCGGCGGGGGTCCCGATACTCGCTTCGAGAATCGAAGGCAGTGTCGGATTGCTCGGTGAGAAACACCCGGGAATGTTCGAAGTGGGAAACACCCGGGAGTTGAGAAGCCTGCTTTTGGACGCCGAGAACGACAAATCGTTCTATCAGAAGCTTCGACACGCGTCCATTCGATCGGCGCGGCAGTTTGAGCCCCGTCTCGAAAGAGCGGCTTGGCGTGCACTGCTTGCGAAGCTCCGCCGCTGAATTTCCCGGGTCGTCGGGTTTCGAGTCTTGCACCGTGGGCGCGCGTTCTCGCAAGCGCACGTCGAACGCGCTTGTTCGTACAACCCACTTGGAAACCTAAACTTTTTCTCCATCCAAGCCGTTATTCACAGCGTGGGGCAAGTGGGCGCAAACCCCGAAACCCACCGCCGTTAAAACCGTTGCGCCGGGAGTCGGATTGTTCAAGTTCGCCTGGAACAGAGATAAGGCCGCAGGTAGCACGAGCCGCATCGGACTCGCGCTCGAGGCCGACGGTTTCACCTTCTGTCACCTGGTCAAAGACCCCGGTTCGCCGCCACGCGTGAAGCTGTGCAGATCCGTCACAGCCTTTTCACCAGAGGAACGGAGAACGGCCCTCGCCGAACTCGTGTCGGAAGCGAAACTCGCAGGAACCCCGTGTGTCGTCGTACTTCCGGCGGAGTCCTATAGCCTGCGACTCCTTGACCGACCCAAGGTGGAAGACGATGAGATCTCGAGTTCCTTGCCCTGGTTGCTCAAGGATGTCATCGACTTCGATCCATCCGATGCGACAGTGGACTACTTCGACTTTCCCTCCGACGCGAATCGGGGACGAGACCCAAGTCTGTTCGTGGCTGCAGCTCGTAATGATGTCATCGATGAAGTTACGGATCTACTGGACGAATCGGGTCTCGAAATCCAAGCCATCGACATCGCTGAGCTCGCGCTCCGCAACCTGACTCTGGTGATGTCAAAGCAGGTGGCCGGTACGTTGCTGCTGCAGCTGCGGCCGAAGGGTGGCGTGCTGGCGATCTGTCACGATTCCAAACTCTATTTTGCGCGTTCGATCAGTACCGGGACGAGTCAAATCGACGACGCGATGGGCCAGGAGATCGCGCTCGACGATTCTGAGGCCCCACTCAGCGATTACGTGCGCGGTCTACTCGACGAGTTGCTGCTCGAGATCCAGCGATCCCTCGACTACTACGAGAGCGAAATCGGCAAGGCTCCCGCCTCGCGCCTCGTCATCGCTCCGTCATCGACGGAGATCTCGCACTACATTCCGTATCTCCGTGAACAGCTTCGTCCAGTCAAAGTCAGCCAGCTCGACCTCCACGAGCTGGTCGAA
>Ga0114950_10003393_pt1 | contig 12251 bp, 9 predicted proteins | sample N075metaG_FD_83503 | JGI IMG/M metagenome (GOLD analysis project Ga0114950, IMG submission 83503) | Deep subsurface microbial communities from Kermadec Trench to uncover new lineages of life (NeLLi) - N075 metaG | ecosystem: Environmental > Aquatic > Marine > Ocean trench > Sediment | place...
GGGCCCACCAATTCCTTGGCGTCGAGATCCAGGCAATAGTGCGAGAATCAATCTGGAAGTGATCGTTTTCGGCGGAGACACAGACGTGACGAAGCGGCCGATGACGGCGATGGCACTGCTCGCGATAGGGCTAACCCACCGGTCAGGGGACTGGAGGGACAACCGCGAGATCTACATCATGAATGCCGATGGCTCGAATGTCCAAAGGCTCACGTTCAATGAAGTCTGGGACTCACATCCTCAGTGGTGATCACGTCCAGTTATCCGGTTCGCGGCAAAGAGCGCATCCAGGAGCTCGACATACTGCGCGGTTGGGCCATCTTCGGGATGCTGATCGTGAATGTGTGGGTATTCCAGTCCGTTAACCTGCCCCCTTTGCCCGTCCAGTTGACACAAGTGTGGACCGAAACTGCTGACAAAGTTGCTTTGTGGCTCATTGATTCATTTGCGTCCGCAAAGTTCTGGAGCCTCTTCTCCTTCCTTTTCGGTTTAGGGTTTGCTCTGCAGATGAGTCGGGCGAAAGCGCGCGGCGTTGGCTTTATTTCTCTCTATCGGCGAAGGTTGTTCACTTTGTTACTCATCGGTTCGGTGCAGTTCCTGCTAGGACCGTCGAGCGTTCTTCCCACTTACGCGGTCGTTGGTTTCTTTCTGCTTCCTTTTCGTACTTGGTCACCGAGATTAATCCTCGTTGTTGCGGTTCTTTGCTTCCTGGTAGGAAACATTCGCGAAGTCCTCGACCTTCGGGATCTCGAGCTTCGCCGAGCCGGTCAGACAGCACAGGAACTGACCCAGCAGGATGCACAACGTGAGGCGCGGCGTGAACGGACTGTCCGAGTTTACACTGAGGGAACCTTCAAGGACGTTGTCGCATACAACGCGGATCGGTACGCGGGGAAATACTTTTCGTTAGACCATTACTTTGGTGCGCTCAGAGGGGAATTCCCCCTCTTCTTGCTCGGTCTGTATGTGGGGCGGCGTCGGGTTCTTGAAGATATCCCCACACACCTGCCATTCATACGAAAAGTTCTGTGCTGGAGCCTTGGCTTGGGCGTGCTGAACCTGGCGGTGAACGCGGTTTTCTTGTCGCTCTGGATGAATCCTGAGTTTTCTGTTTCTTATCTCATTGAGGCTGGAATAGATATGTTGTGGCGCGTTGGCGCACCGGCGTTGGGCTTCTTCTATGCTGCTGTCATTGTTATTTTGGCACAACGGGAGGCGTGGAAGCGTCGGCTGGCCCCACTGGCGGCAATCGGACGCATGGCTCTGAGTAACTATCTACTTCATACGCTGATCCTCCTAATCCTCTTTAACAACTTCGGACTCTACGGGAAGATCGGGCCTGCAATGGGCTTGGCCGTGGCTGTTGCCCTGTACGCCTTCCTAGTTGTACTGAGCCTTGGGTGGATGCGTAGATTCCGGTTTGGTCCGGCGGAATGGCTTTGGAGAACAATTACCTACGGCAAACTCCAACCGATGCGCGTGCACAAAGGTCCATGAGTGCTCCCGTACTGAATCTATGAAGCAAGAGCCCCTAGCCGGTTAGCCTTCTAGTGCTAATCGCAAGAGAGCTCTGGAAGGAGCGAAAGGAGGCTTGCCCGTATGCCATTACGGTTTCAGGTGTTCCTGGAAGTACCAACGGGTGGCGTCGCTCCAGTACCGTCCGCTTGTTCCCGAAGGGAAGTGGTCCTGCTCTGGCATGACTAGCAGGTCGTAGGGTTTGCCCGCTCGGATGATCGCCTCCGACATCTTCATGGTCGAAGAGAACGGGATGGCGTCGAGGGTGCCGACGATGAGGAGCAGCTTGCCTTTGAGGTTCTTCGCCAGCAGAAGATTGGAAGCGTAATCATATCTTTCTTTATTGTTCTGTGGCAGCCCCATATATACCTCCATCGCATTCCCGTAGTACGGGTCAACGACCGGAGCACTGGCAACACCGACGTGATAGACATCGGAGGCAAGCAACATGGAGCGGATGGTCAGGTAACCACCAAATGAGTGACCCGTTATTCCCACCCTCCCCAGGTCCATATAGGAGCGTTTCTCGGCCAGCTGCTTGAGTGTGGCCATGTGGTCAGGAATCTCATGACGACCGATGTTCCCGTAGACCAAGTCCTGGAACGCCTTTCCTCGCTCCGGGGTTCCGCGGCCATCCACCATGAAGGTGATAAACCCCAACTGCGCGAGTGCCAGCGCGCTTGCAGCGGACCCATGAGGGACGAAACCGCGCTGGACCGCAGCGACGTGCGGCCCACCATAAATGACCTCGATAACTGGGTACTTCTTGTCCGGGTCAAAGTCATACGGTTTGTAGAGGGCCCCGTAGAGGGCAGTGTTCCCATCGGCCGCCTTGACCGCGAACTCTTCCGGCGGTCTCCACTCCAGGTTCTTAAGCGCATCAATATTCGCTTGCGACAGTGTTTGTAACAGCTCGCCATCGGCGGTTCTTAACTCTACGACCGGCGGCCGGTCCAGACTTGAGTGTGTGTCCAGAAAGAATTCCTTCGATGGGGCGAAATGGATCGCATGCTGGCCAGGGGATTCAGTGAGACGTGCAAACCCCTTCCCTTCCAGGTTCACTCTATACAAGTGAGTATCGTAGGGCCGCTGCTTGTCGGTGTGCGCCGTGAAGTAGATCCAACCTCTTTTCTCGTCCACCGCCTCAATTCTCACAATCGGGAAGTCGCCTTTCGTCAGTTGCCGGATCAGGTTTCCGTCCCTGTCGTACAGGTAGAGGTGATACCAACCGCTCCTTTCAGACATCCAAATGAATCTGTTTTCATCTTCAAGCTGCGAAAACATCGACTCAACAGCATAGAAAAGTCCGATTCCTGATACGAACGTCTCTTGCGTCTCGGTGAGGACCACCCGTGTGGATCCGCTCACGGGGTTTGCCGCCATCAGTTCCACGGTTTTCAACTCACGGTCGGCTCTGAGGAAAAGCAGTTCCGACCCGTCATGCCACCATCCGACAATGTGTAGGTGCTGATTCAGTTCCTTGCCGGTGTCGATTCGTACCTGCTGTTTGGAGAGGATATCCACCACGAAGAGTTCGGTACGGGGCAAGGACGCGCCCGCCGTGGTCGTCGTAAAACTCGACTCCGGGCGTACCCACTCCACCTCCGCGGTCGGTAGCAACCAGTGGACGACGGGGATCCTCGGCACTTTGCGGTAGTCTACCTTCTTCACCGCCAGCTTGAAGCTGTCCGGTGACCACCGGGCTCCTCCTCTCTGGATGTCCCACTCGTAGTCTTTAACGCCGTCGGTGGTGATCTGCACGCTGCGGCCGTCGTAGGTGGAGCGTAGCCAGAGGTTGTGCTGCTTGACTCCAGCGAGCCAGCGGCGGTTCGGGGAAAACAACTCCAACAGGATCGAGTGGCCTGCCGGGTCTTTCAAGATAACCTGCGGGACTAGTCGGACTTCCTCCTCCTCTTCCAAGGCAGGCAGTCGCTTGATCGTGTAGGTGTCGAGCTGGAGGGTAAACTCCTTACCCTCCACGGTGAACTTGACCGCCTTCTCGCTTTCATCCAGAAAAGTGAATTCCTCGAAGGGCAGCCTCTGGTAGGGCGGCTCGTGGCCCAGCAGCGGTGCAAGTGTCTGGCGCAGACGCGCGATGTCGAACAGCGGCGTCTTCGTGTTGGCTTTAGGATCGACCCTGTAGATGATGGTGCTGTCGGGATAGTCTTCGGCGTAGCAGAGACTCGTCCCATCGGCCATCCAGTGGGGCTTTATGGACCCGCCTTTGACATAGGAGGGAAACTCCAGGTAGCGGAAGTACATGGCCTCCCGCTCGGATTGCTGCGCCTCCTGCGCGCCAACGAACGGCGTGATACCCCCTAGGCTGACGACCAGAATGACAGCCGTTGCTCCTCTTAGTCTAAACATGCCTGTCTCCTGTACTCGCTTTAGCTTTGGCTCGGACCAAAGAATCACACTCTCACAATCTAGGACTGATCATGAGTCTGTGATGCTAAGAACACCCGCGAGCTGCTCGATCGCTTGCTGACGATGAACCTTGGCTTACCCCCGTTTCGCCATTCTACGCAGACTCTACGCAACCGTAATGTCCCGAAACTCGATCGTCGAATTCCTTACGAGAAGCCGCGTGATTTTGGGACGATCCAGTAAAAGAAAACTACGGGGTGGACGACGGCCCAGATGAGCCGCAGAAGGAAAATCGGTGCCTTTTATCCTTATTGAATGGGATTCGGTGCCGGAGTATACTCGGCTGGCTCAGGTATGGGGATCCACACGGCAAACGAAGTTTTTGGTAGGCACAGTCAAATGGGGATAGCGGTCAAAACAATAAAGAGGAGGGGTGGAATGCGTCGTCTTAAGCGTTACCTGCTGACTGGTTGTGCGGTCGCGGCGGCCGCTATTTTGCTTGTGTCGTCGCCGGCATTGCTCGCGACCGACGGCCCGGACTGGCACTTCAACGGAACGGTCATCGAGGCCTGCAGTTGCCCGATGTTCTGCCAGTGTTACTTCAACACCGAACCGGCGTCCCACCCGGACCACGACGGCAAGCACTTCTGCCTGTTCAACATGGCCTACAAGGTCAATGAGGGCCATCACGGAGAGACGGATCTGTCCGGTGTCAAGTTCTGGGTCACCGGCGATCTGGGCGCCGATTGGAGTGACGGAGCAACAGAATGGGCCATCGTCACGTTCGAGCCCGGCACGACCGATGAGCAGAAAGCCGGCATTGTCAATGCTCTGGGGCACATCTTTCCGGTGGAGTGGAAATCGTTCGAGGTTGCCGAAGACGCCGAGATCGAGTGGGAGGCGAGTGCAGATCACGCCGAGGCCAGGCTCGCTGGCGGCAAGAATGCGGAGATCATCCTGACCAAGTGGGAAGGGATGGGCGGCAAGACCGGCGTGCTCGAGAATGTTGCCTATTTCGGCGCCGCGCGAAACGACGGTTTCAAGATGATGCCCAACGAGATCGAAACCTGGAAGGTCGGGGACAAGGCGTTCAAGTTCAGCGGCACGACGGGCTTCATGATCACGATTGATATGTCGTCCGCGGACGTGTCCAACTAGAAAAACCGACCACCATTCTCATAAGCGGCTGAACCCGAAGATTCTGGCCGTTCTCCGCGGGTGCGAGGGAGTTGTACTCCTCCACCGATTTGAACGGCGTGCTATACATTTATTCAGCCGACCGTCGTTTCAAGTCTCTTCCCGGAGATAATCGATGACCGCGTCTTGTTGACGCGTGATCCATCCGGCCATCGCGGCCACCAGGATCTGCCAGGGATGGATCGCCGTTGCCATCCGGTGATCGTAGCCAGACACGGGGTCGATCGACAGCTATCGACGTGATGGTGAGTGGGCTAGAATTGCCCGGATTTAGTTCAGTCGAGTTTTTGGACACTACGGGGCCCATCAGTTCAAGCTGTTGTGATGCAATAGCTTGCGGCGATTAGAACTTTACGGTTTCAGGTGCTCCTGGAAGTAGCGCCGAATGGCCTCTCTCAAATAGTGGCGCGGAGGTCCCGCAGCGATGCCGCTCCCGATGGCGTGGGTTTGTTCGGGCAGCACAATCAGGTCATAAGGTTTCCCTTCCCGGGTGAATGCGTCGACCATCTTCATGGTCGCCGAGAAGGGGACGTCGTCGTCGCTGGTCCCATGGATGAGAAGCACCTTGCCTTTGAGGTTCCCCGCCAGCAGAAGATTGGAGCCGTACTCATACCCCTCCTTATTATTCTGAGGTAGACCCATGTATGGCTCGATCGACCTGCTAAAGTCCGACATGGCGACTGCTGGGGCGCTGGCAATACCGACGTGATAGACATCGGGGGCAAGCAACATGGCGCGGATCGCGAAGTAGCCGCCCCACGAGTGACCCAAGATACCGACGCGGCTCAAGTCCATATAAGGCCGTTCTTCGGCTAACTGCTTGAGCGTCGCGAGATGGTCGGGAATCTCGTGGCGACCGAAGTTTCCGTAGACCACATCCTGGAACGCTTTGCCGCGATCGGGGGTCCCGCGCCCATCAACCTGGAATACGACGAAGCCCAACTGGGCCAGCGCCTGGGGATATATGACGCCCCAGTCCGTGAACGTAGCTGGCACAAAGGTCATCTGCGGGCCTGCATAAATCGATTCAATCACCGGGTACTTCTTGTCCGGGTCGAAATTGAAAGGCTTGTAAAGGACACCATAGAGGTCCGTTTCCCGATCGGCAGCTTTGACTACAAACGTTTCCGGTGGCTTCCACCTAAGGTTCCGCAGCGCACCAATATTGGCTTCCGACAGAGTTTGTAGCAGCGCGCCGTCCGCCCGCCGCAATTCCACGACGGGCGGTCGGTCCAGACTGGAGTGTGTGTCCAGGAAGAACTTCTTCGAAGGAGCGAACTGGGTGTCGTGTCGGCCGGTTGCTTCGGTCAGTCGGGTGAAACGCTTGCCATCCAGGTCCACCCGGTAGAGGTGCGTGTCGTAGGGTCGCTGCTTGTCGCCGTGGCCGGTGCAATAGACCCAACCCGCCTTCTCGTCAACGGCAATCACCTCTACCACCGGGAAGTTTCCTGTAGTTAGCTGTCGGATCAGGGTTCCATCCATGTCGTACAAGTAAAGGTGATTCCACCCATCGCGTTCTGACATCCAAATGAATCTCTTCCCGTCATCAAGCCATGTGAACGGCCGCAGAAATTTGGTCCACTCAACGTAGTAGACCTGCAGTCCGATAACGAACGTTTTCTGGGTTTCCGTAAGGATCACACGCACGGTGCCAGTCGTTGGGTTGGCGGCCATGAGAAACATTCGTTTCAACGTGCGGTCGGTACGGAGGAAAAGCAGTTCCGAGCCGTCAGGCCTCCAGCCGACGATTTCAATGTACTGGTCCAGTTCCTCGCCGGTGTCCACGCGGACCTTCCGCTTAGAGCGGATATCTACGATGTACAGTTCAGTCTGGGGGAGCGGCTTGCCCGCCTTCCTCCAGCGCATCCACTCGACCTCTTCCGTCCGCCCAGTCCAGTGGACGATGGGTATTCGCGGCACGTTGCAGTAGTTGACCTTCGTTACAGCCAACCGAAAGCTATCAGGCGACCACTTAGCGCCTTCCACATCCCATTCGAAGTCCTTGATCCCGTCGTTTGTAATTTGCACACTTCGGGCGTCGTGAGTGGATCGCAACGTGAGGTTGTGCTCCGTTACGCTGGCAAACCATTGGCGATCGGGCGATAGCACCTCCATGACAGGGGGCCAGTGCGCGAAAAGGCCTTTGCGAACAGCGCGTGGCGCGAGCCGCATTTCCTCTTCCTCGGACAAGGTAGAGGCGCGCGTGATCGCGTAGTTGTCCAACTGCAGGATGAACCCGATGTTCTCTACGGTGAATTCGACCGCCGCCTCGCTCTCGTCCACGAAGTTGAATTTGTCAAAGGGAAGTCCCTGGTTGGGCGGCTCGTGTCCCAGCAGTTCAGCCAGAGCCTGGCGCTGCCGCGCGGTGTCGAACAGGACGTTCTTGGTGTTGGCGGTAGGATCGACCTTCCAAATAACCGTGTTGTCGGACGCGCCTTCCGCATACCAGAAGCTGCTCCCGTCAACCATCCAATGTGGCTCGATTGACCCACCTGTCACATAGGAGGAGAATTCCAGGTAGCGGTAGTACAGTTCCTCTCTTTCTGTTTGTCCGCCTTGTTGAGCAGGAATTGGGCGCGGTTTGCGGACATCTATTCTTGATTCCTCTTCGAGCAACTCAGGCGTCTCACCCTCCGAAGCAGCTTGGCCGTCCACCGCTTGCGACGCTGTGGATCGAGACATCACCTCACGCCCCGATTCCGCCCGCTCGCCAGCGCGAGCCAGAGGTGCGACCGCCACGAGGCCAGTGACAAGAAAGACAACCATGATTCTTCTTGTCTTGAAGAACATCCTTACTCCGACATTTCCATTGTTACCTTGCCCGGTCTCAGGGGTATGGTGAGGCCCGCCTCGTGAACACGATCTCCTCCACCTCGGGCTCCAAGAGACTCCGGATATGGTCGATCTCACCCTGAAGGTTGGTGCCGAATCCGACCTTGATCTTCCAATCCGGCCAGCGGGGAGTCGGGACGAACTCGAACACATCGTAGTAAAGATGCTCCAACGCTGAGGACACAGCCTCGTTCGATACCGTCAGTCCATCATTCCTTAGCTCTACGCGAAGAACTCTGGTCTTCCCCCAGTTTGACGCCGCCTCAGTTTAGCGGGATATGATCTCGCCAGGAGGTGCCAAATGGGGGATCGGACGACCAGGTCGGCGATGACCTCCACGACCCGGGGTCGGCCGGGAGATCGACGCTTGTACGTCCACTTCTTGGCAATCAGTTGCCGGTGCCAGCGAAGGTGGTGTCGGGAGTGACGAGCGATGCAACCTCGCTGAGCGCCCGCCGTCCGACTTCGAGTTGTGGTCTCCTACGCGGACTGGGGCTCAGCCGCCATAGCCCCACTTCTGCTTGTTCTTATCGACCTGTTCGGAGGTCGGCTGGGGCTTGTCCTCATTTGGACACACTTCGAACGCTTCGGTGTGCTCCATCATCTTGTAGTTGAGAGGGGTGTCGTCACGGAAGACATCCGGCACGTCGTCTTCCTCGAAGATGGCGGTCCACGGACACGCCGGCTCACACGCGGAACAGTCGATACATTCATCCGGGTTGATGTACAGCTGGTTGGGAAAGCTCTCGTGGTCGTCTCCCGTGTAACGGTAGATGCAATCCACAGGGCAAACCGTCACGCACTCGGTATCCAAACAGTCCCGGCACAGCCGTGAGATGATCCAGGTCACTTGAATTCACCTTCAGCGGGCTCCTCGAGCTTTTGCTGGACGCTACGCACCATGTTGTCCATGGATTGATCTCGGTCGGTCCGAGTCCCGAGTTTGACAAACGTCGAGATGCGTAGCGCGCCCATGGAGTGCACCGTCTCGAGACAGCGCTTGATTGCGCCCATGACCTCGTCCCAATCGCCCTCGATGTTGGTGCCGTGAGCGTGAAGCTGGGGCTTCAGTCCAGATTCCATCAGGACCCGCTCGCAGGCCGCGATGTGATTGGAAAGGGATACACCCACGCCGATCGGGATGATGCTGAGCATCGCGTTCACCTTCATGGCTTGTCCTCCACAGTGTCCAGGATCCAATGGCGGGATGGTCGAGTGAACGCCGACGGGGGTTTTCGCAAGCTACAAGTATACTCGGCGTGTCCAAGCTTCTCAGCGTGGGGATACCATGGCCCTTGCCGATCACGAGAAACGGACGACCGCAGGAGATTCCAATGATCACCGTTACCGAAGTCGCCAAGAAGAAGTTCCGGGAAACCATCGAGGCCGTCACGCTCAAGCAGGGCGAAGTCCTGATCGTCTCCTGTTACGAGCTGGGCCACCAACCGCTCGCCGCCGCCTCCGCGCTCGGCTTTCTCGAGCGAGCAGGCTACCGGCCCGCCGTGTTGGACCTCTCCGTCGACGGTTTTGACAAGCTGGAGGGTCGGGAGGCACCGGGCCGCGTCAGGCTGGCCGCCATCTCGGTACCGATGCACACCGCGCTACACATCGGTATCCGCGCCGCGCGGAGAATCCGGCAGGCCTGGCCCACCGCGCACGTTTGCTTCTATGGTCTCTATGCCACGCTCAACGCGGAGTATCTGCTGGAGGAGTTGGGCGACTCGGTGATCGGCGGAGAGTTTGAAGAGCCGCTGGTCGGGCTGGCGGACGCCCTTGTCGAAGGTCAGCCGCTCGAAAAGGTGGCGGGGTTGTGGCTGCGTGGGCGCGCGGCGAAGCCGTTCTTGAAACGGCTTGTCTTCCCGCTCCCGAGCCGGGATTCGCTGCCCAACCTAGGACGTTACGCCAAGCTCGAGGCGGATGGCGAGACACGCCTGGCAGCCGCGGTCGAGGCCAGCCGCGGCTGCTTGCATCTCTGCCGCCACTGCCCGATCCCACCGGTGTACGGCGGCCGTTTCTTCGTCGTGCCCCGCGAGGTGGTCTTGGAGGACATCCGGGGACTCGTGCGCGACGGCGTGACCCACATCACTTTCGCCGATCCCGACTTTCTCAACGGACCGGGACACTCGATGGCCATCGTCCGCGAGATGCACGAGCGGTATCCCGCGCTGACCTTCGACATCACGACCAAGGTTGAGCACATCTTGAAACACCGGCGGCTGTTCGACGAGCTGGCCGCCTGCGGTTGCCTGTTTGTCATCTCTGCGGTGGAGTCGTTGAGCGATGAGGTGCTGGACCACTTGATGAAGGGCCACAGCAAGGAGGATGTCTTTGCCGCGCTGGGGATCCTCCGCTCTGCCGGGATCGCCATGCGACCTTCGCTGCTAGCCTTTACGCCGTGGACCCGGCTGGAGGACTACCTCGACATCCTTGAATGGGTAGACCGAGAGGACCTGGTCCACCACATCGATCCCGTGCAATTCTCCATCCGCCTGTTGATCCCTCCCGGATCCGCACTGCTGAAGCTGGAGGCGCTGCGGCCGTCCCTCGGCCGGCTCGAAAGCGGTAAGTTCTCGTACGCTTGGAAGCATCCGGACCCACGGATGGATCGGCTGCACCGCGAAACGACAGCTATCGTGGGGGAAGCGGCGAACGCGAACGAGGACGCACGAGAAACCTTCGCGCGGATTCGCGACACGGCCTATGCCTTGGCCGGAGACGTTGCTCCGCCACGCAGCATCAGTTCCCCGCCTGCCAGAGCCAGATCCCGCCCGCCTCGCCTGACCGAGCCCTGGTTTTGCTGAGCGGAGCCCCTCGAGGGTCCGGTGGATCCTCTTCACACCCTGGCCTGAAGACCCTTGCGCCTCCCGAGTGGGTGCTAGTATCAGCAGAAATCAAAGAGGAGGTCTCCCATGGCACGTTTGCTGATCATTGCGACGCACGGCTCGGAGGACCCGACCAAAGCGGGTCTGGCTTTCCTGCTGGCCAAGGGTGCCGTGGAAGGGAACCACAAGCCGGAGGTGATCCTGGCCGGGGATGCCAGCGTTCTCGCCAAACAGGTCGTGGCGGAAAATGTCCATCCGATGGGGATCCCGCCGCTCAAGGAACTGATTGCATTCGCGCTGGACCATGGCGTCCCGGTATATACCTGAGGGCTGTGCGGCCGAGCCCGTGGGGTTACGGACGAAGATCTCGGGTGGCTAAAGTCGAAGTGGGTAACACCGAAAGAGGTTACGCAGATCGCGGTTGAGGTGGACCGAGTCATCAGCATCTAGCAACCGCATCTTTCCCTCGAGCGGCGGGACAATGCCTGCCCAGGAAGCGGATGAGTGGCATCGACGGATCGTGGCCTGCTAGGGGACGAGTTGCTTGCCGCTCACGTCGGTCACGGACAGTGCGTCCACCGGGCAAACCCGGCAGGCCTCGATCAGCTTGTCCCGGTCGACGTTTCCGGTGTCCTGGTTGAACCGGCAGATCTGATCGTCGTCGAGCTCGAAGACCTCGGGCGCCACAACGATGCAGTTATCGGTGGCGATACAGGTGCCGCGGTCAATGACGACCTTCAGATCCCCGAATTGCCGCTCCAAGGTGTCCAACATGGCGCCCGCATGATGTGCGAGGAAGGATCGGAGGTCAAGGCGTTCATGGCTTTCCCTTGCGCAGGAAGAAGGGCAGCTTCTTCGAGAAGTCCACCGGCATGCCTTTGCGCACGTTATCGAGGACCTCCGGCGTGATGCGGCTGTGGCCCTCACGGCGCGCGAAGTCCTCGACGCGCTGCATGACGACATTGCGAACGAACGATGGAATGCGGGCCATTCTGGCCTCGGCCTCGGGCGTCCACTCCAGTTCGAGCTCGGCCTGCGCGCCGCCGTACGTCATCTGCGGGATCACCACGATCGGCGTGTCGATGGACGGCTCGTAGCTGCACGATTCGTCGGCTGCCATGACGTCGCCGCCGCTGTCCGCGTACGCCCTGGCCCGGCAGCCGCCGCAGACTCTGCGGTACTCGCAGTCGCCGCACTTACCACCGAGCCCACCGCTGCGGAGCTGTCGAAACAGCTCCGAGTCATTCCAGATCTCCGCAAACGACTGCTTCCGGAGATCGCCGGCCTCCGCAGGCAGGTACGGGCACGGCGTTAGCTTCCCATCCGGCGTGATCCGGCAGTACTGGATCCCGCACGGACACCGCGTCGAGTAATTCATCAACGGCGACTGGGGATCCAGCTCGTGCACGTGGCGCATCAGCTGCGGCTGACACTTGCTACGGACCAGCATTCGGCCGCGGTACTCCTTCTGCAGCCGAACAAGCTCACGCAGAACGGTATCGTTCTCTTCGGGCGGGA
>Ga0114950_10003401_pt1 | contig 12245 bp, 11 predicted proteins | sample N075metaG_FD_83503 | JGI IMG/M metagenome (GOLD analysis project Ga0114950, IMG submission 83503) | Deep subsurface microbial communities from Kermadec Trench to uncover new lineages of life (NeLLi) - N075 metaG | ecosystem: Environmental > Aquatic > Marine > Ocean trench > Sediment | place...
CATACTTGGCTGAATACGCCATGATCAGGGTGTTGTAGAAGCTGCCCCGTTCCAGTTCGCTGCGGATGGCGCCGATGCGACCGTCCATCATGTCCGATGGAGCGATCACGTCCGCTCCTGCGGCGGCGTGTGACATGGCCTGTTTGACCAGTATCTCGGAACTCACATCGTTGAGCACATAACCGCGGTCATCGATAATACCATCCTGGCCATGGGTGGTGAAGGGGTCCAGGGCTACATCGGTAATCACGCCCAGTTCCGGTAGCGCATCCTTGATAGCGCGCACGGCACGCTGCACCAGGCCATCGGGATTCCAGGCTTCATCCGCATTGAGGCTCTTGTGTTCGGCGGGCACCACCGGGAAAAGCGCGATGGCCGGAATTCCCAGCGCGGCTACTTCACTGGCCTGCTGGATTAACAAATCAACGCTCAGGCGCTCAACTCCGGGCATGGAGGGCACAGCTTGCCGCTGATTTTCGCCGTCCAGGACAAAAACCGGATAGATAAAATCTGCCGGAGAGAGTTGTGTTTCGCGCACCATGCGACGGGTAAATTCCTGGGCGCGCAGCCTGCGCATTCTCGTGCGGGGAAAAGGTCCGCGCTGTGAGGTGAATCCCATAGTGTTGTCCTCGATTATAATCCGGCGAAGGCCGCTGTCGCGGCCGCGATGGTTTGCTCGATATCGATGGCGCTGTGGGCGCTGGACATAAAGCCGGTTTCATAGGCGGCGGGAGCCAAGTACACGCCTCCCTGGAGCATGGCGTGGAAGAAGCGGCTAAATTGTTCGCCATTGCAGGCCATCACCTGCTGATAATTACTGACATTGGTCTCGGTGGTGAAAAACCCGCCGAACATTGTGCCCACATGATTGGTGGTGAAGGCGACACCCGCCTTCGCTGCCGCATCGCGCAGCCCCGTGCTGAGTTGCTCGGTGCGGGTGAACAGAGGCTCATAAAACCCAGGCTGGGAGATTATGTCCAGCGTGGCAAGGCCGGCGCTCATGGCGATTGGATTACCAGATAAGGTACCCGCCTGGTAAATTGGCCCCAGCGGCGCAATCTGCTCCATGATGTCACGGTTGCCGCCGAAGGCGCCCACGGGCATACCGCCGCCAATGACTTTCCCCAGGGTGGTGATGTCCGCATCAATGCCGTAAAACCCCTGCGCGCCGGTGAGGCCGAAGCGAAAGCCGGTCATCACCTCATCGAGTATTAACAGTGCACCGTTATCGTTGCAAACTTCCCGCAAGGTCTCGAGGAAGCCCGGGACAGGGGGGATACAGTTCATATTGCCCGCCACCGGTTCCACGATAATGCAGGCAATGCTATCGCCATATTCTGCGAATGCCTCGCGTACCCCGGCCGGGTCGTTGTAGGTCAGTGTCAGGGTGTGCTTTGCCAGGGCCGCGGGGACGCCGGGGGAGCTGGGGACGCCCATGGTCAACGCGCCGGACCCCGCCTTGATGAGGAGGGAGTCGGAATGCCCGTGGTAGCAACCCTCAAATTTCACAATGGTATCGCGCCCGGTGACGCCGCGCGCCAGCCGGATGGCACTCATAGTGGCCTCGGTGCCCGAGTTCACCATACGCACCAGATCCATGCCGGGCATAATGTCGCACACGCGTTCCGCCAACTGTGTTTCCAGTTCTGTGGGTGCACCAAAGCTCAGGCCTTTCTCGCTCGCCCGGATAACCGCCTCGCGCACGGCGGGATGGTTATGCCCCATGAGCATTGGACCCCATGACAATACATAGTCAATGTAGCGTTTGCCCTGGGAATCAAATACATAGGCGCCATTGGCGCGGTCGATGAAGATGGGCGTGCCACCCACTGCCTTGAATGCGCGTACGGGGGAATTGACACCGCCGGGGATGGTTTTTTTCGCGCGCTCGAACAACTGCTCTGAACTGGACATTAATATTGGCTCTGAAGACGTTGGCGGACATTATACTCATTTATTGCCGATTCTACTTTATGCGCGAGGCGGTCTTGGCACGGAAAACGCCTTTGCAATTGGTAAGACTTTTATTGGGCTGGCACTGGACAGCGTGATGCCCTAAAAAGCCTTACCAATTGCAAAGGCTTTTACAGTGAATGATTCGATTACCAAAAGAGTGTCTTGTCTCTCGCTACTAGAATATAGCTGAATAGAGCTTGAGGACTTGAAGAAAGCTTTCTGAGGCTGGCACTGGAAAGCGTGATACCTGCGAAAGCTTTCTTCAAGTCCTCAAGCGGCGATAGAACCCCTATTCCAGAGCCTCCGGGGCGTGCCGTAACCCGGATCAAAATGGTTTCAGTACCGCCAGAATGACAATAAGAAATAGAAAAATGACCGGCACTTCGTTAAAGAAGCGGTAAAAATTATGACTGTGGGTATCCTGCTCAGTGTTGATAAGGACAACATAACGACCGCATTGAAAATGGTAGACCACTAGAAAAGCGACGCCCGCCAGTTTTACCCACATCCACTTTGCTTGTAGATAGTACTCCGGGTTGGTGCTGAGCATGGCCAGACCCAGTGCGATTGCAATGACCATGAAAGGGGTGACAAAGCGGTACAGGCGGCGCGCCATTATCGCCAATTGCGCCCTGGTAGAAGCGTGCTCACTGGCCGCGTAGTACACAAAAATACGCGGCAGGTAGAACAAACCCGCAAACCAACACACCACGAAAATAATATGAAGGGCTTTAAGCCAGAGCATGTGTTGTCCTTTGTATAAAGTGCACTAAAGTTTGGTAAGGCCGGACAGGGAAAACTTTTCAATGGTTTCGTGCGTTACGATACCCTGCAACACGCGCTTGCCGCCAGCATCGCGAGGGTAAACGCAGGTCGCTTCCGCTGTGTTGGATCGCATACTATCGAGCGCCTGGCGCAGGGTAGCCTGAATGGGTACGGTAGATACACTCCATCGTCGGATGCTCGCCTCGGTAAGGTCGGTGGTTTCATCATCGGCGGGTTGCTCCGTAAGCCACTGCGCCAAATCCGATCCTCTGACCAGATACAGCGGTTCGGTGTCGCGTTCAACAAGACACCATTCGGGCATTGTCATCAGGAGCGACTCGGCTGTGGCAAAGGGCAACAGTACTGGCACTCTCTCGACGCTGGTCTCCATGGTTGAGCTAACGTCGGTTCGGTGCAAGAGCTGGTTTACCGGGTTGGTGGGTGGCAGCTTTCGCAATTGTTTGAGCATCGTCTGGTGCGCGGAGCGTTGAGAAAATACGCCGGTATTGGTGAGCGTTGCGGCGACAATGGCCAGCAGTGCCGGCATTGCGACGCTGACCGTCTGGGTCAATTCAATCACCGCAAGAATGGCTGCCAGGGGCGCATTGAGAATCGCGCCCATCGCCGCGGCCATTCCAATGACAATATAGAGCGTGTTATCCGAGGCGAGATCCGGCGTGGCATATTGGCCCAGTAGCCCCAGCATGGCGCCGATACAGGCCCCAATAATCAGGCTCGGGCCAATAACCCCAATAGGCAGCCCGACGCCACAACTGAAAGCGGTTGCGAGAATTTTACAGCCAACTACCGTAATCAGCAGGGTGATCGCCAGCTCTTCGTGTAAAACGAGGTTCAAGGTGTCATAGCCGACACCCAAAATTTCGGGTGCCAGCAGGCCCAGACCACCGGTCAATATGCCGGCCAGGGTGTAGCGCAGGGCAATGGGCCAGTGCAGCAACCGGGCAGATATCTTGCTGATACTGATAAATATTGTGATGGCGAAACCACAGCAGATACCGAGCAAAACGATATAGGGGATTTCCCACAGAGAATTGAGCTCGATTTCAGGTATCAAGAACAATACGGCGCCACCGCCCAGGGTGCGGCTGATGGCGGAGGCCGCAACGGCGGCCAGCATGATGGGAATAAAGCCCATCACGGTGTACTCGGCGATGATTACCTCCATGGCAAATATTACCCCCGCCAGGGGGGTGTTGAAGGCTGCAGCTATGCTCCCCGCTGTGCCGCAGGCAATAAGTACGCGTAAGCTGTTGTTGGGCAGCCCCAGCTTTTGTCCCAGCTTGCTGTTGATTGCCGCCCCTAAATGTACTCCCGGCCCCTCTCTGCCGCCAGATTGGCCCGTGGCCATAGCAAAAGCGCCGCCGATAAATTGCACGATGGCGTTTCGATGGGACAGGATGCCGTAGTGGGTATCCATGCGGCTCAGTACATGAACGATGCCGGTCTCCCGATCTTCGGGTTTCAAAACGGACATCGCCAGCCCCAGCACCAGGGCGCCCCCCGCAGGCAAAGCAAAAATAGCCCACGATGGCAAGGTCTCAAAACCTTCCCCTGCGCCGCCGACGCCCCATAAGCCGGCAAGTTCGACAATGGCGCGTTCGAACGCCAACACGATTAGCCCGGACGCTATGCCGCCTATTATTCCAAGCACCGCGTAGGACAATATAGACTCGGTATTGGTCAGTGTCCGGCGATATTTGAAGAGCAAGCGTTTCACGGTGGGCTCACACTGTCAGCTAAAAGGCCAATATTACCAGTTATCTCGCCGCTTATTACTTTTATACTGTGCGGCCGTTTCGAGGTTTGTAGCGGGTTGGGCACACACAACAACTGACGTAGATCGTCAGCACCGGGACACAGTCATGGTAAGGGTAGGTATAGTTGGGGGTACGGGATATACGGGTGTGGAGCTACTGCGCCTGTTGGCATTGCATGAGCAGGCAGAGGTGGCCATCATTACATCCCGGGCAGAGTGCGGCCGTCGAGTCGATGAGCTGTTTCCCAATTTGCGCGGCCACTACCAACTGGAATTTTCCAACCCCGATGTCGCGCAGTTGACGGGCTGTGACATCGTGTTTTTCGCCACTCCGCACAATGTCGCGATGAATTTGGTGCCTGAATTGCTGGCTGCGGGCACGCGGGTGATCGATTTGTCCGCCGATTATCGAATTCGCGACCCTCAGCTGTGGTCGCACTGGTACGGCGAGCCGCACGCCAGCCCTGAATTGTTGTCCAGCGCCGTGTACGGCCTACCCGAGGTTAACCGGGCACAGATAGCGGGAGCCCAACTGGTCGCCTGTCCCGGCTGTTATCCCACATCAGTACAATTGGGATTTATTCCCTTGCTCGCCGGCGGCCTGGTCGATGCTGCCAGCTTGATTGCCAGCTGTGCATCGGGCGTGAGCGGTGCGGGTAGGCAGGCGAATATAGACAACTTGCTGAGTGAAGTGTCGGACAGCTTTAAGGCTTACGCCGTCGGCGGCCATCGGCATCTTCCTGAAATTGAGCAGGGCCTGGCCGATGTTGCCGGTAGGGACGTTGGCCTTACCTTCGTTCCCCACTTGTTGCCTATCATTCGCGGCATTCATGCGACCCTGTTTGCCCGAATGACTGCTCCGATTGATGATCTGCAAACCCTGTTTGAAGACCACTACGCAGATGAACCGTATGTGGATGTTCTGCCCGCGGGCACGTTGCCCCAGACCCGTTCAGTCAAGGGTGCTAATCGATGCCAACTGGCGGTAGCACAACCGCAAAATCGCGACACGGTGGTGGTAATGGTTGCGATCGATAATTTGGTCAAGGGCGCCTCCGGCCAGGCGATTCAGAATATGAATATCATGCTGAATCTACCCGAGACCATGGGTCTGGCAAATATCGGCTTATCGCCCTGAGGCAGCAGCATTATGGGAAGTGAGAATTACCACACCGTAATCAAGTACCAGCATGTCAGGCATCGCGAGATAGTGGTGTTGGTGGCCACCGTATTGTTCGCTGCGGTGCTGGTGGCGGGGTATCTCCTCGGGCAGCGGTCGGCATACACCAGTATGGGGCTGGAACCGCCTGTCTACAGCGACCCGGAGAGCTCGCAGTCCGGTGGGGGGCTAGAGTTGAAGGCGTTACAAGATGAGCTCGATGTGCAGCAGGTTCAGAATGAGCTGGATCGTACCGCCCTGGAAATGGTGCGCAAGGAGCTCGCCTCACAGCAAAATGAGATAGGGGATTTACGTGAGGGGCTCAGTTTCTACAAGGGTTTGATGGCGCCGGAAGAGAATGCCCACGGCCTGAGTTTAAGAAAGCTTGAGCTAATAGCAACCGGAGCGAGCGATCGCTTTATCTTTCGCCTGGTCGCGCAACAAGAGGCCCGTAAGCACACAACATTAAAAGGCTCCCTATCGATGGAAGTGTTTGGGACCAAGGCCGGGGAGGCTGTATCCTACCCTCTGGCGGATCTCAGTGCGGATATCGAAGACAATAACGTGGCTCTGCGTTTCCGCTATTTTCAAACCATCGAGGGCGAATTGGTGGTGCCCGCCGGGTTTAATCCCCAGGGCTTCAGGGTGATTGCCAGGGCGAGTTCACCACGGAAAGTTGAGCTCAGGGAGCAGTTCCCCTGGGAAGTACAGCGGAGATTTAGCTATGTTGGGAAGTAAAAAGCCGACTTCGGGTGGCAAACAATCGGTATTCGGTAATTCCGGCAGTACCACACTGCTGTCGCGCGACACGGTAGTCGTCGGTGATATTCACTTCAGCGGCAACCTGGAGATCGAAGGTTTGGTGCAGGGTAATATTATTGCCCTGCCCGAGCAGGATGCCTTTGTGAGAATTGTGCAGGAGGGGCGGGTTGAGGGCGAGATTCGCGCTCCATCCATAGTCATAAATGGCGCTATCGAGGGCGATGTATATTCCAGTAAACACCTGGAGTTGGCCTCCAAGGCCAGGGTTCACGGCGATGTGTATTACACCCTGGTGGAAATGGCAGCGGGCTCTGAAGTGAATGGCATTCTCAAGCACGTTGTTGACTCCCCGGGCCAAACAAAGACACCGGCCTCAACTGGCGGGGTGCCGACCAAGGCAACCGCCCAGGGGGGCGAGGGTCGCAGCACCGTGGGTAAAGTTGACTAAAATAGTCAGATTTAAGATAATTGAGCGTGTTTGATAATTTACTGCACTAATACTGCACCAACAAACGGCCAGCTTATGGCCCCTGAGTATGATTATGTCTGTAGCTGAACCCTTCAATCCTGTCAGTATCAATCTCTCCGCCAGAGCGGTGCAGAAGGTTCGTGAATTGGTAACCGAAGAGGAAAACGAAGAGTTGAAGCTCCGCGTTTTCGTCACTGGCGGCGGCTGTTCCGGATTTCAATATGGTTTTACATTCGATGAATTGATGGCCGAGGATGACACCTCTGTTGAGAAAGACGGCGTGACGGTCCTGATTGACCCCATGAGTTTCCAGTATCTCGTCGGTTCCGAGGTAGATTATACCGAGGGCCTGGAAGGTTCCCGTTTCGTCATTAACAATCCCAATGCCACCGCCACCTGCGGCTGTGGCTCTTCATTTTCGATCTAATCTACTCCCGTGAGCCATGATCGCGCGGATTAGAGCGCTCGCTCTATCGACTATGCTGTTGGCGAGCACGGTGTTTGCGCAGGATATTTCTATGGGCGAGACGCTCAATGAGCGGCTCTATGTGGCGGCCATTACCCTACACACCACCGCGGAATTACACACTGTTTTGCAGCGCGCCGATCAACTGTTGGCGGAGGGCGTCGCCTTGCAGAGCGACCCTGCAACAGTCACCTTCATACTGCACGGCCCCGAGGTGATCAGCCTGCTGCGAAAAAACTATCTGCAAAACAAGGCAACGGTCGATCTCGCTGCGCGCTTGTCCGCATTGGGGGTGGTCGAGATCAAAGCCTGCAAGACCTGGATGGGGGGGCACAGTGTGGCCGAGGAAGATTTGCAACCTTTTGTCGGCACGGTGACCTATGGCCCCGGTGAGGTTCTTCGCCTGGTTGAAGAGGAAGATTATCTCTATTTCTAGAGTTTAGCGCCGGGAAACACGCCTCCCAGCACACGCGGCCCTTCGGCGCCGGTTACCACCGGGGCATTCCCCGCCAGCCCCGCCAGCGACTGCTGGGCCAGCCAGGCGAATAGTGCCGCTTCCACCCAGTCCGGGTCCATGCCCAACGCCGCAGTGGTCTCCAGTTTTGCCGGCGCCAGTGCTTTATACAGCCGGCGCATCAGGTCGGCGTTGTGCGCACCCCCGCCGCAGATATAGACCTCGGTAATCGCCACTTCGCAGTTTGCCAAACCCTGGGCAATCGTGTCTGCCGTGAACTGCGCCAGAGTGGCCTGGACATCATGGGTAGCCAATAACTCAAGCCCTGGGTAGCAGCGCTCCAGCCATTCCAGATTAAACGCTTCCTTGCCGGTGCTGCGCGGACCGGATATGGCCAAATGGGGGTGTTGCATCAGTTGTTGCAGTAGTTCCGGAAGCACTTGCCCCTCAGCCGCCCAGTCGCCCCCCCGGTCATAGCGCTCATCCCGGTGCCGCTCTATCCAGTGATCCAGCAGAGTATTGCCAGGACCCGTGTCGAACCCCATGCGAAGCTCTTGCCCCGCCAGCACCGACCCGTTGGCGATGCCGCCAATGTTAACGATGGCGCGGTTGACGCCAGCTCTGGCAAATGCCGCCGCGTGAAAAGCGGGAGCGAGGGGCGCGCCCTCACCACCTGCGGCTATGTCTCTGCGCCGAAAATCTGCCACGGTGGTGATTCCGGTAATCTCGGCGATGGTATTGGGGTCGCCGATTTGCAGTGTGAAACTCTCGCTGGGCGGGTGACCCGCAGAGGGAGGGCGGTGGCGTATGGTTTGACCGTGACTGCCGATGGCGGCGATCTTGTGCGTGTCGATATCGGCATCGCCCAGCAGCGCCAGGGTCGCTGCGCCAAATAGCTGACCCAATTCCCGGTCCAATGTGCCCATCTGCTCAATTTCGTCCGGGCCGGGGTGACTGAGTTGGGCAATGCGTTTACGTGTGGCGGCGGGGATGGGGTGGCTGCGAGTTGCCAGGACAGAAATTTCGGTTGGGGAGCAGTGAACGACGGCGCTATCGATGGCATCAATGCTGGTGCCCGACATCAACCCGACAAACAGTGACCCGTCCACGGTGGGTTTAATGCGCGGCGGAGCCGCGCATGGCCAGCTGGTTGCCTGTTTGCAGCGAGGCCAATTGCGCGGAAGCTCCGCTGATCGCTACTTTGAAATTTGGCATTTCGAGTGCCGGCAGAGTTTTCGCCTTGGGTAGCTTTTTGTGGATAGTGCGCGGGTTGCGGTGTACCCCGTTCAGGAGAAACTCATAGTGTAAATGAACCCCGGTAGCGGCACCCGTTGCCCCTACGGTGCCAATAACCTGGCTCTGCGCGACCCGCTGGCCTTTTTTGACCTTGCGTTTGTGCAGGTGTAGATATTTTGTTACGTACTGCTCCCCGTGTTGGATGAACACGTAATTGCCATTGGCTTTGTTGTAACCCGTCTTTATGACCCGACCCTCTCCGGTAGCAAATACCGGGGTGCCTCTGGGCGCGACGTAATCAGTGCCGCGGTGGGGTCGGGTGGTTTTGTAAATGGGGTGCAGGCGGCGCAAGTTGAAATTAGAACTGATCCGGGTGAAATCCACAGGGGCCATCAAAAATGCCTTGCGCATGCTTACCCCCTCCTCGTTGTAATAGCCTCTATCGCCCTGTGAATCCTCAAAGCGATACGCGCTGAAGGTTTTGCCCTGGTTGGTAAAAGAGGCGGCAATGATTTCGCCATCGCGGTATTTCTCGCCATCCAGATACAGATCCTCGTAGAGCAAGTGGATGGTATCGCCTACCCGGGGGTCCAGCACAAAGTCGATGACCCCGCCAAAAATATTGGCCAATTCCATGATCATATACTGGGAAAGGCCTGCTTCCTGGCCCGCAATGAACAGGGACGAGCGGATCTCCGCGCTGGCCCACGCCTGCCTGATTTCCGGTGTGCGAACGTCGCGCTGGCTGTCGAAGCCCTGCTCGCTGTTTCGATAAGTGACAGATTCCAGGGGAGAAATGATATGTCGGACCGCGATCAATGCCCCCTCTTCGTCGGCGTTGAAGGCAATAGTCTGGCCCGGGAAAATGCGCGTGAGTGATTTCCCCTGCGCGGTTTTCTTGGTAATGCGGTAGATGTCCCGGTCGCTGTATCCCGCCCGTTTGAAAATCAGGGAAAGGTTGTCGCCCGATTGAACTGTGATTTCATTCCAGTGCGCCGCTGGCTCGACGCTTCCATCGGGTGCGCTGGGCTCATCGATTGCCTCGGTTGTGTTAGCGCTCACCAGGCTCGGCGCTTCGGTTGGGATCACCTGCTCCTCGAGTTGCGCTCGCTTATTGGCTTCTACGTCGCTGGTGGGCAGTACAAAAACCGCTATTGCGGCACAGGCAGTGATCGTGCCTGCCGCGAGTAGGTGTTTGCGCGATAGGCGTTTTTCGCTGCGAAATACGGTGGCCCCCCGCAGTTTTTTCGCTGCTGGCATATCCCCAGAGTTTTCCCTGACTTTCGATGGGGGCAGTATATCGAAAAACTGCCTTGGTGTCAGAGGGTGCTCCAGCTCTTCTTAGATCGCGCTTCGAATGCAACTTTGACTATCTACCGACACTAAAGTCCATCGTAGTTTCAGGTCGCACCCGATTGCTACCAATGTCTCCGCTTATCCGGTATCGTTGGCGCCCTTTAAATTCACTGACATCAGAGAGTGAGAGCCGTCCCATGAGCAGTGCATTATTAGCCGATCTCCGCGCCCGCGGTTTGATTTTCCAGATTGCCGGGGAGGACGCGCTCTCCCAGTGGTTGGATGGTGGCTCGCGAACGCTCTATTGTGGCTTTGACCCCACCGCGGACAGCTTGCATATTGGTTCCCTGGTACCCCTGTTGATGCTGCGCCGATTCCAGTTGGCGGGGCACAAACCGTTGGCCCTGGTGGGCGGCGCCACCGGCTTGATTGGTGACCCCAGTTTCAAGGCCGCCGAGCGCCAGCTCAACACGCCGGAAGTCATTGAAGCTTGGCTGGACAAAATAAAAATTCAGGTGGCCCAGTACATCGATTTTGATGCGGGTGAGAATTCGGCTGAGGTTGTCAATAATCTCGATTGGACGGCTGACCTGGATGTGCTGACGTTTTTGCGTGATGTGGGTAAGCATTTTTCGGTCAACGCGATGATCCAGAAGGAGTCGGTCAAGCAGCGTATCGACCGCGAGGGCAGTGGCATCAGCTATACCGAGTTCAGTTACATGATCCTGCAGTCCTTTGATTTTGCCCAGCTGAGCCAGCGCAACGATTGCACGTTACAGATAGGTGGTTCGGATCAGTGGGGCAATATCACCGGGGGTATTGAGCTCGCCCGCCGCATGTACTCTAAGCAGGTGTTTGGCCTGACCATGCCATTGATCACCAAATCTGATGGGTCCAAGTTCGGTAAATCGGAAACGGGTACCATCTGGCTGGACCCCGCTCGAACATCGCCCTATGCCTTCTATCAATTCTGGCTGAACACTGCGGATGCGGATGTTTATAAGTTCCTGAAGTACTTCACCTTTCTTGCCGTTGAGGAAATTGACGCCATTGAAAAAGAAGATGGCGAGCGGCAGGGGCGCCCGCAAGCGCAGGCTGTGCTGGCGCGGGAGATGACGCAGTTGGTCCACGGCGATACCGGTCTGGAAGCCGCTGTGAGAATTACCGAGGCCCTGTTTACGGGCGCCTCACATAGCCTTTCTGAAGCCGATCTCTTGCAGTTGCGCCAGGATGGCTTGCCGGCCAGTACCCTGGCGCGTGACGGACTTCCAGAGACGCTCACCCAATTGCTGACGGAAGCGGGCATGGTGAATTCCGGCAAGCAGGTTAAAGATGCCCTGGGCCGCAAAGCGGTGATCATTAACAACCGCGAGTTGGGCTGGGAGGACAATGGTAACGTGTCTGCGGCACTGGCTTTGGATCTGGCCCTTTATGGCAGGTTTTATCTGGTGAAGCTGGGTAAAAAGAAATACCACTTGTTTGAGGTAATTTAAGCCGGGTTGCGGGGCTGTGGCGGCCGGTCGATGGGCGCCGGGTCTGGCAAAAGTTGGCAATTTATCAATTAACTTGAAAAGTACTTGCCCTTCGAAATTCGTCTGCGTATAGTTCGCGTCCCTTGGAGTCGGCGGGCACCATGGGAAGCACCAAAAAACTCTAAAACTTTCAAAAACTTAGGGTTGAAAGGTGGACTGAAAACTGAACTGTATACGGCAGTGAATAGTTTCAAATATTTCTTGCTAAAACATGAGTGCTCAGTATAATACGCGTCCTCGGTTGGGGTGACCCCCAGCTGTACTCGCGCCCTGGCGGTGCTGAGAGTTGTTTAACAAGAAGATGAAGACAGATGTGTGGGCACTTGTTGGAGTAGTTGTCACAACTATTCAGATACAACAAGTGACTCATTGA
>Ga0114950_10003402_pt1 | contig 12244 bp, 9 predicted proteins | sample N075metaG_FD_83503 | JGI IMG/M metagenome (GOLD analysis project Ga0114950, IMG submission 83503) | Deep subsurface microbial communities from Kermadec Trench to uncover new lineages of life (NeLLi) - N075 metaG | ecosystem: Environmental > Aquatic > Marine > Ocean trench > Sediment | place...
GACAACGTGAATCTGATTGTGACGCTGATCTGCCCGATTGCGATGGAGGAAGGCCAAAGGTTTGCCATCCGCGAAGGGGGACGCACGGTGGGTGCCGGCGTCGTGACCAAGATTATCGAGTAGGTGGCCGGATAGAGCGTAAGAGACCAGCACGGAAGTTTAGTAATTTTATTAGGCCAGTAGCTCAATTGGCAGAGCAGCGGTCTCCAAAACCGCAGGTTGGGGGTTCGATTCCCTCCTGGCCTGCCAGCTGAGCGGGATTCTATTTTTGAGTACGAGTGCAGAAACATCGGGAGAATCGGCCATCGACTGGCTGAAATGGCTTGTCGTTTTCGCCATGGTTGGCGGCGGTATTTTCGGCAACTGGTACTATCAGGATTGGGCCATTTTGTACCGGGTTGTCGGTTTGTTGGTTATAGCAATCGGCGCTTTGGGTGTGGTAGTGCAGACTCAAAAAGGGCGTGCTACCTGGGATCTGATGAAAGATGCGCGCGGTGAAATACGCAAGGTGGTCTGGCCGACCCGCCAGGAGACCTTGCAGACCACGATGATCGTGCTCGTGCTGATCCTGGTTTTTTCGCTGATATTGTGGGTGTTGGATTCAGGCTTGAGTTGGTTGGTTTCCACGGTGATTGGGTAGCGGGTTATGTCGAAGAAGTGGTATGTGGTGCATGCGTATTCTGGATTTGAGAAGAAGGTCTCCCGAGCGTTGCAGGAACGCATAGAGTTGTCGTCGCTGCAGGATTTTTTTGGTGAAATCATGGTGCCCGTGGAAGAAGTGGTTGAAATGCGCGGTGGCCAGAAGCGTCGTAGTGAGCGCAAATTTTTCCCAGGTTATGTGCTGGTCGAGATGGAACTCAATGACGACACCTGGCATCTCGTGAAGGAAACGCCGCGAGTAATGGGTTTTATCGGCGGTAAGGCCGAGCATCCGGCGCCGTTGACCGAAAGTGAGGCGCAAGCCATTCTCGACCGGGTCGCTGCGGGTAGTGATAAGGCAACGCCAAAGACAATTTTCGAGGCTGGAGAAATCGTGCGCGTCATCGATGGGCCGTTCAACGACTTCAACGGTGTCGTCGAGAAGGTGAACTACGAGAAAAGTAAGGTTCAGGTTGCCGTGACCATTTTTGGCCGTTCGACCCCGGTGGAGCTTGACTTTGGTCAGGTGGAGAAGGGTTGATTTCGAGATCTTGAGCAGTCGAGATTGGGTTTTGAGCAGGCAGTGGGAAGTGTACCTGCGCACCAGGTGGCGCGATAAGGGCACGTTATACCCGAAAGGAGAGAGAAGCGATGGCGAAGAAAGTTGAGGCCTATATCAAATTGCAGGTTCCCGCGGGGCAGGCCAATCCGAGTCCGCCTGTGGGTCCGGCACTCGGCCAACATGGCGTAAATATCATGGATTTCTGCAAGACGTTCAATGCCCAGACGCAGAACCTGGAGCAGGGAATGCCTACTCCCGTGGTGATTACCGTTTATGTAGATCGCAGCTTCACCTTTATCACCAAAACGCCGCCGGCCTCGGTTCTGTTGCGCAAGACGGCAAAAATCGATAAAGGCAGCGGCACCCCTAATACCGTCAAAGTAGCGAAAGTCAACCGGGCGCAGTTGGAAGAAATTGCGAAGATCAAAATGCCGGATCTGACGGCCTCCGACATGGATGCGGCGGTGCGCACCATCGCTGGCAGTGCCCGCAGTGCGGGTATCGATGTGGAGGGCGTGTAAATGGCGAAACAAAGCAAACGAGCACGAGCCATTGAGGAAAAGATCGATCGGTCCCGGGCGTATCCAATCGAGGAAGCCGTGGATCTGTTGAGCGAAATTTCCAATGTGAAGTTCAAAGAATCCTTCGATGTTTCCGTCAATCTCGGCGTAGACCCTCGCAAATCCGACCAGGTCGTTCGTGGTGCGACCACCTTGCCCCATGGTGTGGGCAAAACGGTGAGGGTTGCGGTGTTTACCCAGGGCGATAACGTCGAGAAGGCGAAAGCGGCCGGGGCAGATCTGGTGGGTCTCGAGGATCTCGCGGAACAGGTAAAAGGTGGCAAGCTCGATTTCGATGTGGTGATTGCGACACCGGATGCGATGCGCATCGTGGGTCCACTTGGCAAAATTCTAGGCCCCCGGGGACTCATGCCCAACCCCAAGACGGGGACGGTGACGCCCGATGTGGAAACGGCGGTTACCAATGCCAAGGCAGGGCAAGTGCAGTTTCGAACCGACAAGGCCGGCATCATTCACGGCAGCGTTGGCCGGGTGGGTTTTGCGAGCAAACAGATCAAAGAAAACGTTGAAGCCCTCGTGGTTGATTTGAAGAAAGCCAAACCGGCTTCGGCGAAAGGTATCTATTTACGAAAAATCACTCTGTCGACCACCATGGGTCCAGGGGTGTCCATCGACCAAACGTCGCTGGACGTGTGAAGAATTTTGGAGGTAACCGGATGGGGCGATTGCCCTGAGCCGGGACCCGTCAAATACCGTAGGCGGCCAGACACTGAGAAATTTTGTGTGCGGCCTTAATTTCCTACGCAGACGGTTGAATCCGAAAGAACGTGAACGAATGTATCGTCTCGTGAAATTGGGTCGCCGTAAGGGCTTGAGAAAGCTGCACATGGCAGCATCCGTGCTCTTTATAGCTGAGCTTCAGCTAGTTGAAGGAATAGGAGAGTGAGGAAGTTGTCAGTATTGGAAGAGAGGTGGATATCGGCGATATCCAAGGAGCAACCATGGCATTAAGACTTGAGCAGAAACAAGCGATTGTTGCCGAGGTTAAAGAAGCCGCCGCGAGCGCAGTATCGGCGGTGCTTGCCGACTATCGCGGTTTGACGGTGAGTGAGATGACAGAGTTACGTGCCAAGGCACGTTCGTCTGGCGTTTATCTCAGGGTCGTCCGCAATACGTTGGCCAAGCGCGCCCTGGAAGGAACCGACTTTGCTTGCCTCGATGAGGCACTGGTTGGACCGACTATGGTGGCGTTTTCGCAGGAAGACCCGGGATCTGCCGCAAGGCTCATCAATGAATACGTCAAGCGGTACAAATCGTTGGAGGTCAAAGCGATTTCGATCGATGGAGTGCTGTTCGGTCCGGAGGAGATTGCCAGATTGGCAAGACTTCCCACCCGGGACGAAGGTTTGGCGTTGTTGATGAGCGTCATGCTCGCACCGGTTACTCAACTCGCGCGCACCTTCAATGAGGTGCCTGGCAAGTTGGTGCGAACGCTGGCCGCAGTTGGCGAACAGAAACAGGCGGATGGTTAACCAAGGTTCAAGAAGACGAAATTCAGGAGTAATTACCAATGGCATTGTCAAAAGACGATATTTTGAACGCCATCGCAGATATGAGTGTGATGGAAGTTGTGGAGCTGGTTTCTTCGATGGAAGAAAAATTCGGCGTATCGGCCGCGGGGCAGTAGTGGCAGCACCGGCCGCGGAAAATGACGCCGGAGCGGCCGCCGAGGAACAGACCGAATTTGAGGTAGTACTTGCAGGCATAGGCGAAAAGAAAGTCACCGTGATCAAAGCGGTAAGGGCAATCACCGGGCTCGGTTTGAAAGAAGCCAAGGCGGTGGTTGATGAAGCACCTTCCTCGATCAAGGAAGGGCTGAGCAAGGACGAAGCAGAAGAAATCAAGAAGCAGTTGGAAGAAGCCGGCGCGACTGTTGAGCTCAAGTAAGGGCTCGCGGTCAAACGACTCGGGCTGGCGCCCGTCTCCACAACCCGGAGAAGGTGCCGGCCTTTCGTCGTTGCGGACGATTAATTGTGAATACGTAACCCAAGCACGCGCGGGAGATTCGAATGGCGTATAGCTTTACTGAGAAGAAACGGATCCGTAAGGACTTTGGCAAATTACCTGAAGTCATGGAACTACCGTACCTTCTTGCGATTCAGGTCGATTCCTATAACAAGTTCCTACAAGTGGACAAAAAGCTCGGTGAACGCGCAGATGTCGGTTTGCATACCGCGTTTCGCTCGGTCTTTCCGATTGTCAGTTACTCGGGAAGTGCGGCACTGGAGTATGTGGACTACCGATTAGGCGTACCTACCTTTGATGTCAAAGAATGTCAGATGCGGGGCATCACCTACGCGGCGCCATTGCGAGTCAAAGTACGTCTGATCATCTACGACAAGGAGTCTTCCAACAAAACGGTCAAGGACGTCAAAGAGCAGGAAGTCTACATGGGCGAAATTCCGCTCATGACCAAGAATGGCACCTTTGTCATCAACGGCACTGAGCGTGTCGTCGTGTCGCAATTACATCGCTCTCCGGGCGTGTTCTTCGATCATGATCGTGGCAAGACTCACAGCTCCGGCAAGCTGCTCTACTCCGCACGGGTGATTCCCTACCGTGGTTCCTGGCTCGATTTCGAATTCGATCCGAAGGATTGCATGTTTGTTCGAATCGACAGGCGCCGCAAACTCCCGGCAACCATTGTCCTGCGGGCGTTGAACTACACGGCAGAAGAAATCCTCGATATATTTTTCGAAAAGAACGTCTTCCATATGAAGAAGGATGGCTTTTCCGTCGACCTGATCCCGGAACGCATGCGTGGCGAGATGTCGTCGTTCGATATCACTGATCGTTCCGGCAAAGTCATAGTCGAAGTGGGTCGGCGCATCACTGCACGGCACGTACGGTTACTCGAAGACAGTGGTCTGAAGCGTCTCAATGTACCGAGGGAATACCTCATCGATCGGGTGATCTCCAACGACATTGTCGACAAAGCAAGCGGTGAGATTCTCGTCGCCTGTAACACCTTGATTACCGAAGAAGTGTTGGAACAGTTGCTGGAAGCGGGTGTGCGCGATATCCCGACGATCTATACCAACGATCTCGATTGTGGACCGTACATTTCGGACACGTTGCGCATCGATCCCACGAGCAACCGCCTGGAAGCGCTCGTCGAGATTTATCGCATGATGCGTCCCGGCGAGCCCCCAACTAAAGAAGCGGCAGAAAATCTCTTTACCAACTTGTTTTTCTCTACCGAGCGATACGACCTCTCGGCGGTTGGCCGCATGAAGTTCAACCGGCGTCTGGGTCGGGAAGACATAACGGGAGAAGGAATTCTTCTCAATGAAGACGTCATCGAGGTGCTGCGCACGCTCATTGCAATTCGTAATGGCAAGGGTTCGGTAGACGACATCGATCATCTCGGCAACCGTCGGGTACGTTCGGTAGGAGAGATGGCCGAAAACGCGTTTCGCGTCGGTCTGATCCGGGTCGAACGGGCAGTCAAAGAACGGCTGAGCCTCGCGGAATCGGAAGGTCTCATGCCGCAAGACATGATCAACGCCAAGCCGGTGGCCGCAGCAATCAAGGAGTTTTTTGGTTCCAGTCAACTGTCTCAGTTCATGGACCAGAACAATCCGCTGTCGGAAGTCACCCATAAGCGTCGGGTATCGGCCTTGGGACCCGGCGGGTTGACCCGTGAAAGAGCCGGATTCGAGGTGCGCGATGTTCATCCGACGCACTATGGCCGGGTTTGCCCCATTGAGACCCCTGAAGGTCCGAACATCGGACTGATCAACAGCCTGGCGACCTACGCGCGTACCAATGAGTACGGTTTCCTGGAAACGCCATACCGGCGCGTGGAAAACGGCAAGATAACCAAGAACATCGATTACCTGTCGGCAATCGATGAGGCGGAATACGTCATCGCTCAGGCAAGCTCGCCCATCAACGCGAAAAACCGGTTTGAGAACGATCTGGTGGATGTCCGTCATCAGAACGAGTTCCAGAAAATGGCTGCAGAGAACGTGAACTACATGGATGTGTCGCCCAAGCAGGTGGTTTCGGTGGCCGCTTCCCTGATCCCGTTCCTTGAGCATGATGATGCCAACAGGGCCCTCATGGGTTCCAACATGCAGCGTCAGGCGGTGCCGACCATCCGCACTGAGAAACCGCTGGTTGGCACGGGAATGGAACGCGCCGTGGCACGAGATTCCGGTGTTTGCGTGATCGCAAATCGAGGTGGCACGGTCGATATCGTGGACGCCGGGCGAATCGTGGTACGGGTGGCGGATGCGGAAACGGAGGCTGGAGAAGCGGGTGTTGATATTTACAACCTGACTAAATTCACCCGCTCCAATCAGAACACCTGCATCAACCAGCGTCCGCTGGTCAAGCCCGGTGACCGCATCAGCAAGGATGACATTCTGGCCGATGGACCTTCGTGTGACATGGGAGAGTTGGCGCTTGGGCAGAACATGCGCATCGCTTTCATGCCCTGGAATGGATACAACTACGAGGATTCGATTCTCGTCTCCGAGCGAGTCGTGCAGGAAGACCGGTTCACGAGTGTCCATATTCAGGAACTCACCTGTATCGCCCGAGATACCAAACTCGGACCGGAAGACATTACCTGTGACATCCCGAACGTGGGCGAAGGTGCGCTGTCGAAGCTCGACGAATCGGGCATCGTATATATCGGTGCGGAGGTGATGTCCGGTGACATTCTGGTCGGCAAGGTAACGCCAAAAGGCGAAACTCAACTTACCCCGGAAGAGAAACTACTGCGGGCCATCTTTGGCGAGAAAGCGTCGGATGTGAAAGACACTTCGCTCAGAGTACCCAGCAGTGTCCAGGGTACCGTGATCGACGTGCAGGTTTTTACCCGCGACGGGGTTGAAAAAGATCAGCGTGCCAAGGATATCCAGCAACAACAACTGGCGCAGCATCGCAAGGATCTGGACGACGAGTACCGGATTGTCGAGGTGGCAACCTTTGAGCGTTTGGAAAACGCGTTACTCGGTCAGAAGGCGGCCAGCGCGCCAGGTCAGACGCGAGGGCTCAAGATAGATGCGGAATATCTGGCGAGCCTCACTCGCGATGATTGGTTCAAGATCCGCATGTCCGACGACGTGCTCAATGCTCAGCTTGAGCGAGCCGAGGCTCAGCTACAGGAACGTAAAGCCCAGCTTGACGACGTATACGCGGACAAGCGCTCAAAGCTCGAGAGTGGCGATGACCTTGCCCCGGGTGTGTTGAAGATCGTCAAGGTTTATCTCGCGATCAAACGGCGCATTCAGCCGGGTGACAAAATGGCGGGACGTCATGGCAATAAAGGGGTGATCTCCGTGATCATGCCCGTTGAAGACATGCCATTCGATGAAAATGGTAATCCGGTAGACATCGTGCTCAATCCGCTCGGCGTGCCTTCCCGCATGAATGTTGGTCAGGTGCTGGAAACCCATTTGGGCTGGGCGGCTAAAGGCATTGGCGAGAAAATCGGTGAGTTGATCGATGCTCAGGCGAAAACGGCAAAACTGCGCGAATACCTCGAGAAAATTTACAACTCGGTGGGTGAGCACAAGGAAAACCTGAAGTCTCTCAAGGAGGGCGAAATTAACGAGCTTGCCGAAAATCTGAGAGGCGGTTTACCAATGGCGACCCCGGTCTTCGATGGGGCTGCCGAAAGTGAAATCAAGCAGATGCTCGAACTTGCGGGTTTACCCACCAGTGGGCAGACAACGCTCTACGATGGCCGCACCGGTCTCAAGTTCGATCGACCGGTAACCATTGGTTACATGTACATGCTGAAGCTCAACCATCTGGTTGACGACAAGATGCATGCGCGTTCCACAGGTTCCTATAGCCTAGTCACTCAGCAGCCGTTAGGCGGTAAGGCGCAGTTTGGCGGGCAGCGGTTCGGCGAGATGGAAGTGTGGGCACTCGAGGCTTATGGCGCCGCCTATACGCTGCAGGAAATGCTTACCGTCAAGTCTGACGACGTCAGCGGCCGCACGAAGATGTACAAGAACATCGTCGATGACGATTTCAGCATGGAACCCGGTATGCCGGAGTCGTTCAACGTGTTGGTGAAGGAGATCCGTTCTCTTGCCATCGACATCGAGCTGGAGAGTGAATAGCGCATGATCGATATCAACAACCCTATTCGTTTGCTACTTAAATCCGACCGGGAGGAGAGATCTTGAAAGACCTACTCAACCTACTGAAGGCTCAGGGAAACGCTGACGAGTTCGATTCGCTGAGAATTGGGCTTGCGTCCCCGGAGATGATCCGATCCTGGTCGTTCGGTGAGGTGAAAAAACCGGAGACCATCAATTACCGCACCTTCAAACCTGAACGCGACGGTTTGTTCTGTGCCCGCATTTTTGGTCCGAACAAAGACTACGAATGCCTTTGCGGCAAGTACAAGCGTCTCAAACACCGCGGAGTCATCTGCGAGAAGTGCGGCGTGGAAGTAACCCTCTCAAAAGTGCGGCGCGAACGCATGGGTCACGTGGAGCTTGCAAGCCCCGTTGCGCACATCTGGTTCCTGAAATCGCTGCCCTCTCGTATCGGCCTGTTACTCGATATGACGCTGCGTGACATCGAGCGCGTTCTGTATTTCGAGTCTTTTGTCGTCGTTGATCCGGGGCTTACGGACCTCGAGGTCGGTCAGCTTTTGACCGACGAGGAGTATTACCAGAAGCTCGAAGAATTCGGCGATGAGTTCGACGCTCGAATGGGTGCCGAAGCGATCCGGTCACTACTGCTGGCGTTAGACCTCCATGAACAAACGGCACGGTTGCGCGAAGAGATTCCTGCGACCAACTCTGAAACCAAGATCAAGAAGCTCTCCAAGCGCTTGAAGCTGATGGAAGCGTTTCTCAGCTCCGGAAACAAACCGGAATGGATGATATTGATGGTCTTACCGGTGTTGCCTCCGGATTTGCGGCCTCTGGTGCCGTTGGATGGTGGTCGTTTTGCAACTTCGGATCTGAACGATCTTTACCGGCGGGTAATCAACCGCAACAACCGTCTGAAGCGCCTGCTCGATTTGTCGGCACCGGATATTATCGTTCGTAACGAAAAACGCATGTTGCAGGAATCGGTTGACGCGCTGCTCGACAATGGCCGTCGCGGCCGGGCCATCACCGGTTCTAATAAACGTCCCCTAAAGTCCCTGGCTGACATGATCAAAGGAAAACAAGGCCGTTTCCGGCAGAATCTGCTTGGCAAACGAGTCGACTACTCGGGTCGTTCGGTGATCGTTGTCGGACCCACGTTGCGGCTGCATCAATGTGGTCTTCCCAAGAAGATGGCCCTGGAGCTGTTCAAGCCGTTCATCTTTGGAAAGCTGGAGGCGAGGGGGCTGGCGACGACCATCAAAGCCGCCAAGAAGATGGTGGAACGCGAAACGCCCGAGGTATGGGATATTCTCGCCAAGGTAATTCGTGAGCATCCAGTGTTGTTGAATCGCGCCCCTACGCTGCACCGCCTGGGTATTCAGGCATTCGAACCCGTGCTGATCGAAGGCAAGGCCATTCAGCTGCACCCGCTGGTCTGTACGGCTTTCAACGCGGACTTCGACGGCGACCAGATGGCCGTTCATATACCCCTGACTCTCGAAGCTCAGCTCGAAAGTCGGGCACTGATGATGTCGACCAACAACATCTTGTCACCGGCCAGCGGCGAGCCAATCATCGTTCCCTCCCAGGACGTGGTACTCGGGCTTTACTACATGACCCGCGAGAAGGTGAACGGAAAAGGCGAAGGCAGTATATTTGCGGATGTGAAGGAAGTGCACCGCGCCTACTATTCGGGCCAAGCCGACCTTCAGGCCAGGGTCAAAGTTCGCGTAGAGGAACACGTTGTCGCCGAAGATGGCTCTGTGTCGGTCGAACGCAACCTGGTGGATACTACGATAGGCCGAGCGCTTCTGTCGGAGATCTTACCCCCAACGCTTGGCTTCGAGATGGTCAACAAGACGCTCGATAAGAAAGAAGTCTCGAACTTGATCAATGCCTGTTATCGAAACGTTGGCTTGAAGGAAACCGTTATTTTTGCCGACCAGCTGATGTACATGGGATTTGCCCACTCCACGGCATCAGGCGTATCCATCGGTGTGGATGACTTTGTCATCCCGGAGAGTAAGGATGCGATCATCAGCGATGCGCGGGCAGAAGTTGCAGAAATCGAGTCGCAATACGCATCCGGCCTGGTCACCCATGGTGAGAAATACAATAAGGTGGTAGACATCTGGTCGCGGGCTAACGATTTGGTTGCCCGTGCCATGATGGACGGTATTTCAAAGGAAACAGTGATCGGCCGCGATGGTAAAGAAGAAGAACAGGCTTCATTCAACTCCGTATTTATGTACTCCGATTCCGGAGCGCGGGGATCGCCCGCACAGATTCGCCAGTTGGCCGGGATGCGCGGACTGATGACGCGGCCGGATGGAAGCATCATCGAAAACGCGATTACCGCTAATTTTCGCGAAGGGTTGAATGTGAACGAGTATTTCATCTCAACTCATGGTGCTCGTAAAGGTCTGGCGGACACGGCGCTCAAAACCGCTAACTCCGGTTACCTGACGCGTCGTCTGGTAGACGTTGCTCAGGACGTTGTCGTCACGGACTTTGATTGCGGCACCACCGAAGGACTTCTGGTGTCGGCCATTATCGAGGGCGGTGACGTCGTAGAGCCATTGGGTGATCGAGTGCTCGGTCGAGTCGTAGCGGAAACCGTCTATGAGGTCGACGGCAAAACCGTGTTGATAGAAGCCGGTACGATGCTCGAAGAAGCCTGGGTCGAACAGCTCGATAACATTGGTGTGGACGAAATCATCGTTCGCTCGGCCATAAGCTGTAAGACGCGTTATGGAGTTTGCGCTATGTGTTACGGGCGAGACCTGGCTCGCGGGCACCAGGTCAACGCGGGTGAGGCTGTCGGCGTTATTGCCGCGCAATCCATTGGCGAGCCGGGAACCCAGCTTACGATGCGCACATTCCACATTGGTGGCGCTGCCTCGAGGGCAACGGCCATCGACAGCGTCCAGGTCAAGCATGGCGGGGTCGCTCGTCTGCATAATCTGAAGACGGTTATTCGTGAAAGCGGTGATCTCGTGGCGGTATCCCGCTCCGGAGCGATTGCCATCGCCGATGATCACGGTCGCGAGCGCGAGCGCTATAAGCTGCCCTATGGGGCGGTGATCAGCATCAAGGACGGAGATACGGTAGAAGCCGGGCAAATCATTGCGCAGTGGGACCCCCACACTCATCCGATCGTTACCGAAGTGTCGGGAACGGTGGAATTTGAGGGTATGGAGGAAGGGCTTTCCATCAACCGACAGACCGATGAACTCACGGGATTGACCAATATCACTGTACTTGACCCCAAGGACCGACCGAGCGCGGGCAAAGATATTCGTCCGGCTCTGCGGCTGGTGGATGAAAAAGGCAACGAGATTGTGTTGCCCGGTAGCGATATACCCGTACACATTTTTCTGCCGAACAACGCCATCCTCAATCTCGAGGACAAAGAACAGGTCGGCGTGGGCGATATCATTGCCCGCATTCCTCAGGAAGGCTCGAAAACTCGGGATATCACTGGAGGTCTGCCGCGTGTTGCCGACCTTTTCGAGGCCCGAAAGCCGAAGGAGCCGGCTATCCTTGCGGAAGCCACCGGCACGGTCGGCTTCGGTAAGGAGACCAAGGGTAAACGCCGGTTGGTCATTACCCCCGCGGAAGGCGACCCGGTTGAAACCCTGATTCCGAAATGGCGCAACATCGGTGTTTTCGAAGGCGAACACGTGGAGCGTGGTGAGGTGGTCTGTGAAGGCCCGCCAAACCCACACGACATACTGCGCCTGAAGGGTGTGCCGGAGCTTGCGAAGTACATCATCAACGAGATCCAGGAGGTATACCGGTTGCAGGGTGTGACCATCAATGACAAACATATCGAGGTCATTGTTCGGCAGATGCTGCGTAAGGTGGAGATTGTCCGTTCCGGCGAGTCGGAGTTGATTCGAGGTGAGCAACTGGAGTACACCCGGGTCAGGGCCATCAATGAAGCGCTCGAAGCGCAGGGTAAGGAACTTGTGACCTTCCAGCGTGTGCTGCTGGGTATCACCAAAGCGTCGCTGGCAACGGAGTCGTTCATTTCTGCGGCTTCCTTCCAGGAGACGACGAGAGTGCTGACGGAAGCTGCGGTGACCGGTAAACGCGACTACTTGAGGGGCTTGAAGGAAAACGTGGTGGTCGGCCGGCTCATACCTGCAGGTACTGGACTGACCTACCACAGTGAACGCAAGAGCAGGCGCGAACGGGAAATTGCCACCAAGCTTGCCGAGGCACAAGGAGCAACGGCGGCGGAGGTCGAACAGGCCTTGTCTGAAGCGCTCAGCGAGAGCGATTGAGCCTGCGCCCGCTTGCCTAGGTAAAGAAGCAACGGTCGGATACTTGCATCCAACCGTTGCTTTAGCCGACTAACATCATTAAGATCTCGCGTCCGATTTTGGTCC
>Ga0114950_10003404_pt1 | contig 12243 bp, 11 predicted proteins | sample N075metaG_FD_83503 | JGI IMG/M metagenome (GOLD analysis project Ga0114950, IMG submission 83503) | Deep subsurface microbial communities from Kermadec Trench to uncover new lineages of life (NeLLi) - N075 metaG | ecosystem: Environmental > Aquatic > Marine > Ocean trench > Sediment | place...
CTCGGCGTCGTCTTGCGCGACGTGCACCGTTCGCATCACCGGTACCGCCAGCGAGCCGGCATCGATGCTCTGGTGGAGCTGCTCCCGGTAAAAGCGCAGGTTCTCCTCGAGGAGGTCGAGTGATTCGATCGGAGACGCCAGATACGGGAGCCCGTAGCGCGCCGCCTGCGCCAAACCCTTGCGGCCGAAGGCGGCCACAGCCATCGGGGGGCAGCGGCCCTTCCAGGCCGCGAGAATCTGCTCGAGGCACTGATCGAAGAGGTCGCGTTTGCTCGCCCCGTCGATTCCGAAGCCCGAGAACAGGGGCGCGCGGAATCCGCGCCCTAGACCCAACACCACGCGACCTCCCGATATCGCGTCCAGCGTCGCGACGTCCTCGGCCAGCTGTCGCGGATGGTGAATCGGAAGCAGCAGGGAGGTCGTCGCAAGGCGCAGCCGTCGGGTTCGCGCGGCGAAACCCGAAAGTGCCAGCAGGGGTCGCGCACAGGCACCCGGCGCGAAATGCATCTCCGGGAGCCACACCGAGTGGAGGCCCAGGTCCTCGGCGCGCACGACCCATTCGAGCTGGCGTTGCCAGTCCTGCGGCGTCGTTATACCACCGAGCGAAATTCCGAGTTCGAGTCCCTCGATGCCCCAGCGCGTGCGTTCTCCGGCTCCCGTCAGCACTCGGCGTTGTCCGGGTCAGCCTCGCGCGGGCCCTCGTCCGGGCTCTTGCGTTCGGGTGTCGCTCGAGACGCGCCGGCGCTCTGCGCGGATTCCGCAATGTAGGGCAGGATCGTCTGCACCATGTCGACCTTGGCCTCGAGCGTACGTCCCAGGCCGGAAAGCAGGCCGACCACGCGACCCACGAAGATGAGGTGAGACGGAACGCGCACGATCGGGTCTTGGCGGATCAATCGCACCAGGTCATCGGCGGCACCCCGCACCGCGTCGCGTTCGAGGTAGCTCTGGTTGCGCAGCCGCGTCGCGACCTCGAGCAAGCGCTCGGCGATGGCGGCGAGGGGCTTGGCCGAGTTCGCACCGCCGCTTCGTGTCTCGAAGCCGAGTTCGACCAGTGCGCGAGTCATCTCGTCCGTGCGTCCCTGCAGCAGAGCCGATGCAAACGACACGACGCCCCGCTGGAACTCTTTTGGCAGCTCCTTCGCGAGTCCGAAGTCGAGGAATACGATCCGGGTGGGGGGGCCGGGTTGCACCATGAGATTGCCCGGGTGTGGATCTGCGTGGAAGAAGCCGCGGCGCAGAATCTGCTCACAATAGGCTTCGATCAGGGTGCGCATGATCGAGTCGGGCGAAAGCCCCGCCTTTCGCAGCCCCGCGGCGTCGCTGATCTTGATGCCCTCGATCAACTCCATCACGAGAACGCGTCGGCTCGAGTGCTCCCAGTGAATCGCGGGGACATAGAGGTCGTCTCGATCGGCAAAGAAGGCCGCTATGCGCTCGGCGTTGTGTCCCTCGTTGATGAAGTCCAGCTCCATGGGGACGTGGGTGCCCAGCTCCTCCACGAGCGGCATCAAGTCGAAGTCCCGCTCGATCACTCCCACGGCGCGGAAGAGGGTTCGGATGTTTGCGAGGTCCGAGTTCACCAGCGCGGCAATCTCTGGGTACTGCACTTTCACCGCCACCCGCTCGCCGGTGCGAAGGCGCGCCTCGTGCACCTGAGCCAGCGATGCCGAGGCGATCGGCGTTTCCGAAAACCACTCGAAAACGAACTCGAGCGGGGCCTGTATCGCGTCCTCGACGCAATCGCGCACGATTTCGAAGGGCTTCGGGGGTACACGATCCTGGAGTTTCGAGAGCGTCTCGACGTATTCGGGGGGTAGAACGTCCGCACGCGAACCGATGAACTGGCAGCCCTTGAGGATCAACCCCCGCAGTTCGATCGCGCAGCGGTAGATCGATTCGGCGGATTCGCGGTTCAAGCGCGACCAGCGCTGCGCCATGTCGGGCGGGCGGATCCGACGGGCGACGAACTGCTGGGACTTGATCCCGAGATAGACGCGAGCGAATGTGACGCCGGTTCGTTGTGCTCGGTAGATGCGTTCCGCGATTCGCTGCGGCCCTGACTGCGGTCCGCTTAGTCCGCTCAATCCGCTCAATCCGCTCAACATGTTTGGCGCGGCCCTCTCGCTACCAGAGCTCCGGGCGCGTTGTGGGGCAAGACCAGGCTCCCTCGCTGCCGTCGTCGTAGGCGTCGGGGTACTCCTCTGCGTATTCCGCGTCCTCCTCCGCGTATTCCTCTTCGTCCCATGGTGGGTTGTAGGCACACTGGATCCATTCGGTCGAGACGAACTCGAGCACGTAGCTGCTCCCCAAACTGCGGTACTCGAAGGGAATCTCGGGATAGCCCAGGGCATAGAAGAAGGAGAATCCGACTGCCGGGAATGGGATTTCGTCGAGGTATTTCTTCTCGACCAACTCCTCGAGTTCGTCGGGGTAGGTGTCTTCCTGATCCATGAACGCCGCGAGCGCGTCACTGACCTGTGCGGCGATCACGAAGCGCGTCGCGTTGTAGTCGCCGGCGGCCATGGCGCGGCCGGTGAAGAGAGGGAAGTAGGCCAGCGCCGCGCCCAGCGCGATGTAGCCCGCGCGGCGCGCCAGGATGCTGCTCCGCTTTTCACTGCGGACGAGACTCACCAAGCCGACGCTGATCGCGCCCGCGAAGAAGAGCGCGCTTAGAAGCTCGATGTCTGGCAGAGAGAAGCGGAAGCTGAACCAGCCGACCGGAAATGCCAATCCCGCGGCGACGAGCAGTAGACCGGTCCCAGGGCGGCGCTCCAGTGAGGCCACTCCGGATACCGCGAGCGCGACCCCGAACAGGATCCCTATCAGAATGAAGGCGGCATACTCGAAGCCGAGCACCGGCAGCGCCGGCCACGGGGAGAAGTTGAAGAACAGATCTTCGTCCCATCCTGTGGCGTGGCGCTCGAGGGCGATGATGGCGAAGGCGAGCGGGAGGTAGCTCAGGCTCCGGCCCTTCCAGCCGAGGCGCAGCCAACTCTTCGCCAGCAGCGGTGCCGCGATCGTGGAGCCAATGGCGAGCGCGGTGCCGGCGAAGACGATGGAGCCACGCCAGTGGAAGAACTCCCACACGCGATCCGCCTCGCTGAAGCCGTAGAACGAGAACAGCAGCACGGCCATGACGCTCGAAACGGCCAAGGCTCGCGCGACCGCCGAAGCAGTCTTCAAGAAGACTCCCGTGGCCAGCAAGCCGGCGGGAAGCAGCAGGATGAGAGCGCCGATACGCCAGTCCTCGGAGAGCTCGCCGATCACCGGCCAGCCATTCAGGAAGCCGGTCGGCAGGTACCAGGCCATCGGCGCGTTCGCCTTCGGCAGTCCCAAGCCTTGGTGGCAGAAAAGACTGTATCCAAGCAGTGCCGCGAGCAGCACCCAGCCCGCGGCCCCTCGCTCGTCTTCCTCGCTCACGCGTCACTTCCCTCCGCTTCCTCGTCGTGATGGCTGTGGTCGTGGCTCTGGTTGTCATCGCCGTTTTTGGGCAAGAGCCGAATCCGGGCACTCACCTCCAGTGTGCGACCGCTCAGTAGTTGATCCGCGACCCGAGTGAGGTCGATCGATTTCAGTGTCCGACCCACCTCCGAGGCGATGGCTTCCGTGAGGTCGGTGCGCGTCCGCTCGCTCTGGCTGCTCACGAAGTCGACCCACTCCTGCGGCAGCGTGTCGCCGAATGCCTTGCGGATCGTTTGTTCCGTCGAAAAGAATCCCGCCAGTCCCAGCGCGACGGCCTTTCGAAGCATCTCGGGGATCGCGCCGCTCTGGTCGGCCTCCTCTGCCGTCAGCTCGTCTGCGGCAAAGTCGTCCTCGGCGCCCTGAGGGTCGGATCGCTTGCTTGCCCCGCCACGCGAGGTCGCAGCTCCGGTCTTTTTCCTCGACCGCCGTCTGTCACTCTCGCTGGTCATGTTGAAACGCTGCCCTGGAAAGGGTGTGGACTGCGCGGATGTCTGCGCTGCTCGTCCGCGACATCACGCGCTGCAGGATCGTCACGATTCGTCACGGTTCGACGGTCGAGCATATCATCACTCGGGCGGGCTGGTGACCGAGACCGAGCGACTGGGCTTCTTCGCCCGACTCGAAGCCGAGTCCGCGGCGCCCTGAGGTCGGACGGATAGCCAGCGGGCGAAGTCGCCCTGCTCGACCCCGGCCCTGGGAGAATCTCCTGGCGACCCCGAAGGACGGGTGAATCGCACGGATCGGAGTTCTCGAAATCCAATCCCCACGGGCATGCCATTGGGGACTCTTTGCGCATCCCTCGGGGGTACCGTACCCTGGTCTGGCACTGGTTCACCCCAACTTTCGGGAGTCCGAATGGCAGTCGTTGCGCCCATCGAGCCCGCCCCGAGCGGTCGGCGGCGCCTGCGCCTGTCCCACCCAGCCACCCTGGAGTGGATCGGCGAGGTGGAGCTCCACACTGCCTCCGATGTTTCGCGAGCGGTAGAGCGGGCGCGCAAGGCCCAGCCCCAGTGGGCTGAACTCGGTTTCGAGCAGCGGGGACGCTTTCTTCAACGGGCCGTCCAGCAGCTGGTCGAGCGCCAGGACGAATTCGCCGACGTCATCGTGCGCGACACGGGCAAACCCCGTATGGACGTCCTGGCCACTGAGATCCTCGGCTCTTGCGACGCGATGACCTACTACGCCAAACGCGCCGCGCGAGTGCTGGCGACCCGAACGGTTCCGCTTCATCTGCTGAAGACGAAACGTCTCAAGGTGCTGTACCGGCCGATGGGCGTGGTCGGCATCATCACGCCCTGGAATTTCCCTTTCCTTCTCTCGCTGAATCCCACCGTTCAGGCCCTGATGGCCGGGAATACCGTGGTGCTCAAGCCGTCGGAAGTGACCCCTTTCTCCGGGCAACTGGTAGGCGAACTCTTCAAGTCGGCTGGGTTGCCCGAAGGTGTTCTGCAGCTGCTGATCGGTGATGGAGAGACGGGTGATGCGCTCGTCAACTCGGCTGTCGACAAGATCTGTTTCACGGGGTCTGTTCGCACCGGACGGAAAATTGCCGAGACCTGCGGTCGACTCCTCAAGCCTTGCACCTTGGAGTTGGGCGGCAAGGATCCCATGATTGTCTGTGCCGATGCCGACCTCGAGCGGGCGGCCAACGGTGCGGTCTACGGCGCCTTCGCCAACTCGGGCCAGATCTGCATCTCTACTGAACGAGTGTATGTAGTGGAGAGCGTGGCGGACGCCTTCATCGAGAAGGTGGTCCAGAAGACATCCGCGTTGCGGCAGGGTGCTTCGGGCGAGTTCGAGATCGGCAGCATGATCTGGCCGCCGCAGCTCGACGTGATCGAGGAACAGATGCGTGACGCCGTCGACCGCGGCGCCGTGGTGCGAACGGGAGGCCGCCGCAACCCGGATTGCAAGGGTTACTTCTACGAGCCCACGGTCCTCACGGACGTCCTCCAGGGGATGGCGATCATGCGCGACGAAACCTTCGGCCCGATTCTACCCATCATGCGCGTGCGGGACGAGCAGGAAGCATTGAGCCTCGCCAACGACTCGGCCTATGGTCTGAACGCCAGTATCTGGACCAAGAGCAAGCGCAAGGGCTTCGAGCTCGCCAAGAAGATTGAAGCCGGCTCCGTCGTGATCAATGACTGCCTGATCAGTTATGGAGCAACGGAGTTGCCCTTCGGCGGAGTGAAGGACAGCGGTATCGGCCGCGTCAATGGAGAGGTCGGGCTGCGGAGCTACTGTCACACACAGTCGGTTGTCATCGATCGCTTCGGTGGGCGAAGCGAGGCGATGTGGTTCCCTTATTCGCTGCGGAAACAGCAGCTGATTCAGCGCATGATGCGCCTGTTGTGGGGAACATCCCTGGGACGCTGGCTGTCCTGAGGATGTTCATAGGAGCGCAAGGAGCGGTATGATCGAGACGATTCTGGTTGCAACGGACGGTTCAGAGGCGGCGAGCGCAGCAGAGCGCTGCGCGATCGCTCTGGCTTCGAAACTTCGCGCTCGCCTGTCGGGTCTCACCGTGGTTGAAGATCGCGACGTGAATGCCCCTGCAAGCGGCGACTTGAATATTCAAGGCTTCCCCGCGTCCGAGTTGGCCGCCTTCCATAAGGCGCGCGCCGAGGCCATCGCGACCCGCTTCGGCCAACGTGCCAGCGGCGAGGGACTGAGCGCGATCTGTGAAGTCGCCACCGGAGTGGCGTGCGACCGGATTGTCGAGCGCGGTCACAGCCTCGGCCTGACGGTTGCCGGCCGCGACGGCAAGGGTGCGCGCGGGGCACTGATCGGATCGACCATCGATGCGGTCGTGCGCAAGAGCGCGACGCCCACCCTGGTGGTACCCGCCGGGGCTCCAATCTCCGGACCCATCCTGCTGGGTTTCGACGGTTCGCCCGGTTCTCGCATCACCGCGAACCTTGCAGTGCAGCTGGCCAACGGCCTGGGTGAAGCGCTTCACGTCTTCGTCGACTCCAAGGACAAGGGCCGCGCGGTGGCGCGCTTCGACGAGGTGCGCCAACTCGTCGGCGGGCTGTCCGTGCCGGTGCGCGAGAACTCGTCGACGCTGGGTCGGCCGGATGTGAAGCTCGTCGACACGGCGCGCGAGATTCGGGCGGGCATCATCGCGATCGGTGCTTTCGGTCGCAATCGCATCTCGGAGTACTTTCTGGGCAGCAACGCCATGAGCGTCGTCCGCAGCTCACCCGTGGCTGTTCTGCTCGCGCGTTAGCGGGAAGTTCTTCGCAATGTCCAAGCTACGGGGCGCGCGGCTCGGCCGCGTACAGTTGTAGGTCGGGGCAGTGCCCTCGGTTGCCAATCCCCTGCGTCTCGGCGATCTCGCAGCGGAGCTGGGTCGCGAGGTCGAGGGCGACGGAGACTTTCTCGTGCGCGGAGTCGCCGGCCTCGGCGACGCCACGGCGACGGAGCTTTCGTTCGCGCGCGACGGTCTTTCGGATGAGGTCGCTGCCACGGCTGCCGGTGCGCTCATCGCAGCGCCCGGGATGGACGTCGGAGGGCGTCCGGTCATTCGCTCCGCCAACCCGAAGCTGGACTTCGCGCGGGTCTTGACCCGCCTGATGGCCGACGCTTCTCCGGCCGCGGGCATCTGCAGCGGAGCGATGGTCTCGCCTGGCGCCGATGTTGATTCGAGCGCTTCGATCGGGCCCGGAGTGGTCGTGGCCGAGGGTTGCCGCGTGGGCGCGCGCACCGTGATGCACGCCAACGTCACGCTCTACGCCGGAGTCTCGGTCGGTGCCGATTGCGTGCTGCACTCGGGCGTCGTGCTGCGAGAAGGTACCACGCTGGGAGACCGCGTCTTGTTGCAGCCCGGAGCGGTGATCGGGGGGGATGGGTTCGGATACGTTCACGCCGAGGACGGCGCACTCGAGAAGGTCCCCCAGGTCGGCTGCGTCGCGATCGAAGACGATGTGGAGATCGGCGCGAACGCGGCGATCGATCGCGCTGCGCTCGGCGAGACGCGGATTCGCCGCGGTGCGAAGATCGACAATCTGGTGCAGATCGGTCACAACTGTGACGTCGGAGAGGGCGCAGTGGTCATTGCCCAAAGCGGGCTCAGCGGCAGCACGGTGGTGGGTCGGGGGGCGATGATCATGGCGCAGGCCGGTTCGGCCGGACATCTGCGCATCGGCGAGCGCGCGTTCGTGGGCGCACGCGCGGGGCTCCACAAGGACGTGGCAGATGGTGGGCGCGTTTGGGGAGCGCCGCAGATGGAAGAGCATCGCTGGCACAAGGTCGTCGCTGCGCTGTCCCGTCTGCCCGATGCGCTGCGGCGTTTGCGCGTGGTGGAGCGAAAGTTGGGGTTGCGCGGTCCACGAGACGACGCAGAGGGGAGCGGCGAGCAAGGGTGAGGGCAGACGAATCTACGGTGGCTTACCCCGCTTCCTCGTCTCAGGACCCTGGCACTCGAGAGAGGCCCACGCCGCTCGCCCAGCTGCGCGCGAAGGCCAATGGCGACATGAGCGATGCGGCCCTGCGGCGCTTCGTACACCGTCTGGAAGCCGACTCGCGGGCCGGCGCCCGCGCTCTGGCCAACGAGTGCGCGCGCCGCCTGGCGAGATCGCGGGAAGACCGTCGCCGCGTGAGAAAGCTCTTCGCGTTGAGGCGGCGGCTGCGCGAGGGAGGGCTGCGTTTCATCGCGGGCGTGGACGAGGTCGGAGTCGGGCCGCTCGCCGGGCCGGTGGTTGCCGCGGCCGTCGTGTTGCCGGACGAACTCGAGCTGCCGGGCCTCGACGATTCCAAAAAGCTGACCGCATGCCAGCGCGAGCGGCTGGCTCGCGTGCTTCGCGAGCGGGCCCACGGCTGGGCCGTTGGCGTCGTCGCGCCCCAGGAGATCGACCGCGTCAACATTCTCCAGGCGACCCTGAAGGCGATGCGCCGGGCGGTCTTGGCCTTGCCCGCGCACTGCCGGCCGGAGCATGTGCTAGTCGACGCGCGGACGATCCCGGGCGTCGCGGCGCCGCAGACGGCACTCGTTCACGGCGATGCCATCGATGGCTCGATCGCGGCCGCCTCGATCGTTGCCAAGGTCTATCGCGATGCGCTGATGACGGCGCTTCACGATCGCCACCCCGAGTATGGCTTCGCGAAGAACATGGGCTACGGCACGGCCGTTCATCTGGCCGCACTTCGCGCACACGGCCCGTGCCCGAGTCACCGCTGGTCCTTTGCACCGGTCGCTGCGGCCGGCCGCCGCTGAGTGGAAGCCCGCTGCCATGGCTCCGCCCTTCCTTCGGATCCGCGAGACGCCCGAGGACTTCGTGGTGGAGGAGATCCTCAAGTACCATCCCAGCGGCGAAGGCGATCACACGTTCTTGTTCATCGAGAAGCGCATGCTCACGACCGAGGACGTGGTGAAAAGGATCGCCGCTGAAGCGGGCGTCGCGTCGCGCGACGTAGGCTACGCGGGACGCAAGGATCGTGTCGCCATTGCGCGCCAGTGGTTTTCGGTTCCGGGGCTGGCTCCCGCCCGCGCCCGCGAGTTCAGCATCGAGGGAGTCCAGGTCCTCGAGGCCGTGCCCCATCGGCACAAGCTTCGGACCGGTCAGCTGAGGGGGAATCGCTTCGAGATCCGGGTGCGCGGTGTGGACGCGGCCGCGGCGCGGCGAGCGCGCGAAGCGCTCGAGTCGGTAGAGCGAAGTGGCATGGTCAACCGCTTCGGCAGCCAGCGATTCGGGCGCTCGGGCGACAACGCGGCGCGGGGGCTGGCGCTGTTGCGCGGTGAGGGACGGCCTCCCAGTGGGCGCGGCAAAGGGCGAGGCGGAGGACGCGCGGCGCGCTTCCTGGTCTCTGCGCTGCAAGCCGAGGTCTTCAACGAGGTCCTGAGAACACGGCCGCTCGCTCTGGACCGAGTGGAGTGCGGGGACGTGGCGGTCGTCGTAGCGAGCGGGGGACTCTTCGTAGTCGAAGACGAAGCCCGCGAGAACGAACGCGTGGCGTGCTTCGAGATCAGCCCCACGGGACCGATCTTCGGCCGCAAAGTCACGCTGCCGTCCGGCGCGCCCGCCGTGCGAGAAGCGCAGGTGCTCGCCGCACTCGGCGTGCCCTTGCTCTCGGAGCTGAAGCTTCCGCGTGGACTCTCCCTGCGCGGTGCCCGGAGGCCTTTGCGGGTGCGGGTCGACGACATCCAGATGACAGAGGAAACCGATGTGTTGACGTTCCGTTTCGGGCTTCCCGCGGGCAGCTATGCGACCGTCTTCCTTGACCAGCTGCTGGGCCCGCTCGATGATGCTGGTTGAGGTTCGGCACGCTGGCTGTCGAGGGTGTATCCTGGGCGAGCGAATCTGGAGTCAGGAACCCGGCGCGCGAGCTGCTGAGGAACCCAGCGAGTGCGCTTCCCACACCCAACCCAACATGAGCAAGATGAGGCCCCCCCCCAATGAACATCGCCAGCCACGTAGGCGAGCTGATCGGCCACACGCCCTTGGTTCGCTTGAATCGCGTCACGGACGGATCGAAGGCCACGATCCTCGCCAAGCTCGAGAGCTTGAATCCCGCGTGCAGCGTAAAGGATCGCCTCGGGCTCGCCATGATCGAGGCCGCAGAGAAGGAAGGCCTGATCGAGCCCGGGAAGCACATCCTGGTGGAACCGACTTCCGGCAACACAGGGATCGCCCTGGCGTTCGTGGCGGCGGTGAAGGGCTATGACTGCATTCTCGTGATGCCCGAGACCATGAGCCCGGAGCGCCGGATCACGCTGCGCGCCTTCGGTGCGAAGCTCGTTCTGAGCGAGGGCTCGCGCGGCATGCCCGGTGCGATCGAGAAGGCCAACTCGATCGTGAATCGGATCCCGAACGCCTTCATGCCCCAGCAGTTCAAGAATCCCGCGAATCCCGCGATACACCGCACAACCACGGCCGTGGAGATCTGGGACGACACGGACGGTCAGATCGATGCGATCGTCACGGGCGTTGGGACTGGCGGCACGATCACCGGTGTCGCGCAGGCGATTCGCGAGAAGAAGCCGGAGTTCCAAGTCATCGCGGTCGAGCCCGAGGCGAGTCCGGTGCTGTCGGGCGGTTCTCCGGGGCCGCACCCCATTCAGGGGATCGGGGCGGGCTTCATCCCCGATGTGATGGACACCAGTCTGTTGAATGGTGTGGTTACCGTCAGCAATGAGGAAACGATCGCCATGGCTCTTCGGCTCGCTCGCGAAGAGGGCATCCTGTGCGGGATCTCCTCGGGCGCCAACGTAGCGGGTGCGATCCAGTACGCCGCGCAGCCCGGCAACGAGAACAAGATGATCGTGACGATCATCTGCGACTTTGGTGAGCGCTACCTCCAGACACCGCTTTTCGACGGCTGTCGCTACGAGGGCAGCGACGAGATCGGAGAGTAGGCGCCTCGGTGAGTGGAGGCGTCCATAGTCCGCTGCTGCGACGCTTCGGGTCGAGCGTGCCTCGTATTCATCGCGACGCCTGGATCGCGCCCAACGCAGTAGTGGTGGGTGACGTCGAGATCGGCGCGGACTCGAGCCTTTGGTACGGAGTCGTGGTTCGCGGGGACGTCCATCAGATTCGCATCGGAGCGCGGACCAACATCCAGGACAACAGCGTGATTCACGTGACCCAGGGGCAGTACGCCTGCATCCTGGGCGACGAAATCACCGTAGGTCATCGGGCCGTTGTTCACGGTTGCACGATTGGCGACGGGGCGCTGGTGGGCATTGGCGCCATCGTTCTCGACGGCGCGCAGGTAGGCGAGGAAGCACTGATCGGCGCCGGCTGTGTCGTGCCGCCCGGTGTGAACATTCCGCCGCGATCGTTGGTGCTCGGCGTGCCGGGGCGGGTAGTTCGGTCGCTCAGTGACGAAGAAACCCAGCTCCAGCGTGAACGCACGCTGGCCTATGTCGACAACGCGCGGGCCCACGCCGCAAGCAGGCCATGTTCCATGCTGGAGGCCAGTCAATGAGTGGTGTCGCCGCCGTCTCACTAGCCGGAAAGAAACCGCCGTCGCGAAGCGAAAAGAAGGCGCAGTCGCGTCGCCGAATCCTGGACGCCGGCAAGGTGGTCTTCTTCCGGGATGGCTTCGCAGCGGCCAATCTCGATCGGGTGGCGGACCACGCCGGAGTCGCGAAGGGAACACTCTATCGATATTTCGAGAGCAAAGCGGATCTCTATGTCGCGGTTCTCGCGGAGGATGGTCGCGGCTTCATCGCGAAGTTGGAGGAATCCGCGCGCGACGGCGCTACGGCAGCTCAGCGCATCCGGTCCATGAGCCACTTCTACTTCGACCACTGGGAGGCCTATCCGGACTACTTTCGGATCTTCTGGGCAATCGCCAATCAGGACCTGATTGGCGAGATCCCGGCAAAGATCGTGGACGAGGTGTCCCGCTTGTGGGAGGACAGTTTGGCGATCGTGAGTCGAGTTCTCGATACCGGCGTACAGGCAGGTGAGTTCAAGAAGTGCGACACATGGGAGGTAGCGACCATCTTTTGGACGACCGCCAACGCGCTGATCCAGCAGGATGCCACGGCGGCGATGCGAAGCATTCGACGCGGGTCGCTGCGGGAGGTGTATCGCGACGCGCTGGATCTGCTGGTCGACGGTCTGGCCCTCCCTTCGTCCCAATCCCATTGACAGCATCGTCGGGTTGGGAGACTCTCCCGAAAAATGACTCAGGGTCAGTCCGAGTTACATGCTGCCTGGTCGTTGGGGGGCGTAGCGAATGAGCGAATCGCTTGGGGATGGGGCGGTAGACGCGGTTGTCGACAGGATTCGCAACCTGCTGTCTGAACAGCTCGGTGTAGATCGCAGC